>Ga0307515_10023333_pt1 | contig 10846 bp, 8 predicted proteins | sample 17_EM_MG_FD_194513 | JGI IMG/M metagenome (GOLD analysis project Ga0307515, IMG submission 194513) | Populus trichocarpa ectomycorrhiza microbial communities from riparian zone in the Pacific Northwest, United States - 17_EM | ecosystem: Host-associated > Plants > Roots > Unclassified | place...
CCGGCTACTGCCCAACACAATAGGAAGTTCGGCAGCAATCGGAAACTTCGGCGTCACCAGCCGCCGCTGCTGGCGGCGGCTGGATCTTAAAGCCGGATATCCCAGAGGGAAAATCTGGCTTCCAGGAGCACGTCCTCGCTCTCTGGAAGACCTATATCGCGACGCATGCGATTTGACAGATGCGAGATCTGGTTCGTTTGACGACGTCTCAAGGCGGCCCGAAGCAACGCGCGCGCGGTCTTCCAGGTGCCGAATTTCAGGCACAGTTCATCCACCGTTGTCGTCAGGGTATCAACAATTATAAATTGTGCTTCACGCATAATTCCTCTCCCGGCGCAACTACGCAACCAGGTCCTCTCGAAGGTCAAAAAGACGCGCGAATACGGACGCAGAAATACGAACAATCGTTCCGTCAGCCGGTCACGTCAGGTCAGTTGGGAAAATGCCATCTGGCAAAAATCCGTGGCTTAAAAGCGGCGCACAGTCATTCGAATATAATCCATGCCACGCCTCCTCTGCTTTAAATTGCGAGAGATATCAAGATACATGAGGGTGGCTAATCGGCAAGTACACAATTTCGGCTTGTAGAAATACCACGGGGTTAGTTGCAGCAATGCAACACCTACCCCCGATGCGGCTCACTCCGCCTAAGCCGCCTCCCCGCATCTACCGCAGCTTGCCTGGCTGCTGCCCTTTATCATCGGTTGTCGAATGCTAGCCCATTGGCCCCGAATAGCTGGCCCGCGGACGGATCATATGGCCGCTCTCCACCTGTTCCATTGCATGGGCCAGCCAGCCAGCCGTTCGCGACAGCGCGAAGATCACCAGTGGTGCTTCCTCAGGAAGGTCGAACGTTGCCGCAAGCGAGGCAAGTGCGAAGTCGATATTAGCCGGTTCCCCAAGCAACTCTTCGCCTGCCTTGGCCAACAGACCGTAGAGGGCAGGAAGCTGAAAACTTGCCATAATTACCTTGGCGCGCGGATCGCCATGAGGATAGAGCTGGTGGCCAAAGGCCCTTACCGCCCCTTCTGACGAGAGCATCCCCCGGATCGCCTCGCGCACCCCGACCAAACGGGCCTGCTGGGCAAGTCGCGTGACGCTAAGCCAAGCGCCGCCGTGCCGGGGGCCGGTGAGTGTCGCCAGGCCCGAAAGTGTCGCCGCAGAAAGCGCTGCACCCGATGACGCGGTGACTCGCGCCGCGAACGCGGAAACGTTCAGTTCGTGTTCCGCCGCCAGCACCAGGGACTTGCGGATTGGCTCTGCCGCTTCCGGCCGCTTCCATCCCAATGCCAGCCGCTGATGCAGCGGCATTTGCTCTGGCCACGGCGCCAGTGCCGCTGCCACGGTCGATAGCACATCGCCGGCCTCGGCCTTCAAAGTTGCTTGATTTCGGCCGAGCGCCGGCAGATCCTCCGCCACGCGTGCGGCAAGATCTCCTAAAGCCGCAGCTAGCCGAGATCTACCCTCGATCCCGAAACCACCAGCTTTGATAGCGACGCCCTGTGTTTCCCAGAGCAGCATCGCGATGTCCTCCAATGTCGCCTTGCCGGAAAGTTCGGTCGCGTCGCAGCCGCGATAGAACAGCCGGCCGCCGGCGATACTGGATATCGTCGTCGGCAGTACCGGGTCGCCCCAGCGGATCGTCTGGGCCGCTACGGCCGCCGTGTGCCGCCGTCCCGAATGACGTTCCGCCAGGCGTTGTACATCATCAGTTTGATAGAGACTGCGGCGAGGGTCGGTCGGATCGGGCTTGGCACGAATGCGCCCGCGGCTGACATTGGCATAGAGCGTCTGCGGTTTCGTGCCAAGCTGGGCGAGTGCCTCTTCAGCGGTAATCCATAGTGTCTTCATGTTGATCGATTTCATCAAGATTGACGTCAATGAAACTAAATCTGATTGTCCGTCGCGTAAAGGAGAAGCGCCTATGAAAAATGGACTTGAAGACGTCGTCGCCGCTGAAACACAGCTCTCTGATGTGAATGGGGAGACCGGGCAACTGGTTATTCGCGGCGTATCGCTCGACCGCCTTGTCGAATACGCAAACTATGAGGATGTCGCTGCCCTCCTGCTCGACGGCCTGCTGGAGGGAGTTCTGGAAAAGGACAACTTCCGCAAGCTCCTGGGGCAAATGCGGGAAGAGGTGTTCGCGCATGTTGGTGCTATCGATGATGATATGCTGGAACTGCCGCCGGTTGACATCATGCGTGCGCTCATCGCCCGGCTCGCGGACGGCGACAATTTCGAAACTGCACTTCGCCTGCTTGCCGCACCTGCCGTTTTCCTGCCAGCAATCCTGCGCTTGAAGAGAGGCGAAACTCCCGTCGCGCCGACACCGTCATTGTCCCAGGCCGCCGATATTCTCACCATGCTCGGCACGACCCTGCCGAGCAAGGAGCAGGTGGCGGCGCTTGATACATATCTGGTCACGATTTCAGATCACGGCCTCAACGCTTCGACCTTCGCTTCACGGGTGGTCGCTTCCACAAAGGCCGGCCTTACCTCTTCGGTTCTCGCCGCCATCAGCGCGCTAAAGGGACCGCTTCATGGAGGCGCGCCGGGCCCAGTGCTCGACATGTTAGATGCCGTCGGAACGCAGGAGAATGCAGCAAACTGGCTGGGACAGGCGTTGGATCGCGGCGAGCGCCTGATGGGTTTTGGCCATCGGATCTACCGCATCCGTGATCCGCGCGCCGATGCGCTGAGGGGCGCGCTAAAGCCCCTGATTGACGCCGGTCAGGTGGACCGCGATCGTATCCACCTAGCGGAGGCCGTTGAACAGACCGCGCTCGCCATTCTGAAGGTGCGCAAACCGAACCGTCCGCTCGACGTCAACGTGGAATTCTATACCGCCCTCCTGCTTGATGCGCTGAAGTTCCCTCGTGATGCCTTTACCGGCGTCTTCGCCATCGGTCGCACGATCGGCTGGATCGCCCATGCCCGCGAGCAATCGCTGGAAGGCCGTCTCATCCGTCCGCGCTCGGTCTATGTCGGACCGCTGCCTCAGGCCGCCTGAACTGTCTGAGGTCAGCTTGAACAGAAACCGGAATCCGTCACCCTCTACTTCCCGAGATTGCTTGGGTACCCACTGGATGACGACGGGTGTCCGTAGGACGGGGGATATGCGGGCCGTGGTGAAACACAAGATCGAAGGGATGACCGAAGCTATCGGCGGCTTCTTCCGGCGTTCGGTTGCACTGCCATGACAGGTTGCCTTCGTTTCCGAGAGCCTGCCATCCAGCGGAGCGGAACAAGGTCATCTCCTTAGAAGGGCATGGTGACGTTTTCACCAATATCGATTGCCCCTGCCCTGAGACAGTCCCTGAGACGGTCGCGGCTCTCATCTGAGAGCATGGCCGCGCCCGCCCGGATGGCAGCCTGCCATCGTTCGCCGCGTTCCCATGCCTCGTTATAGACTAGGGTCAGGTCTGAAACGCGACGTGTCTGCTGTAGAGCTTCGAACAGGAGTTCCGCCTGCCGGACGTCCTTTTCGCGCTTCAGCGCGCTCAGGCCGTCTGTGCGGCGTCGGGTCGCGACGATGAGCTTGTGGACAGCGTACCGGGCAGGTTCTGGGACTGTCACAGGGACACCCGACTTGTGGAGAAGTATCGTTCGCACAGGATCCCGGATGAGGAAATCGAGGAACCGTATCGGATCTGCGCTTGCGCCGCCGAGGGCGGGCATTTGGGCTGGCTGGTCGATGTAGTCGTCGGAACCCCGGTTCGATGTCAGAAATTCGACCCGGTAGCCGGAGGCGGTCGTGTATGCCGACGACGCTGGAGAGCCCGATACGTGTGGCACTGGCCGGAACGTTGAATCGATCCCTTGAAGGATCTCCGTAATTGGAGGCAGGGTGTCACCGACCTCGGCCGAGATCGCGTAGTCCTGGGCAATGTCCGCATCACCAGTGAGGATCGAAGCCATCGGCAGACGCACGCCGAGAACCCCGGCGTAGGTCTGGAATGCGACGGTACCGATCAAGACCGCACGCAATCGGAAGAGGCCAGCAACGGCGAGGGCTTCAACGATGTCGCCTGTCATGCGGTCGGCCGCGATCATCCCGCCCTCGCGTGTGAGGCTCGATACCAAGCGACGTCGAGCGCGGAGATCGTCCTTCAGCTCCTTGAAGGTTTCGACACGTACAGAAATCTCCGGATCATCTGCGGGACCGACGTAGCGACGTGTTCGGCCGCCGTCGCCGTCAGACTGGTCGAAATACCAATATTTGCGTTCTTTGACCGTTACAGGCGTGAAGCGGCCGTCTGGGGGAAAGTCTGCAGCCCAGGCGGCACCCATGGAGCGTTGCCCGAGTTCCGCGAGCATCGTCTGATACATGAGATCTATGGTTTTCATCGGGCCATCCAGCCAGCGTTATACCTTATTTGCAGAAAGGTATAACGAAGAGAGGAGAAGGGCAAGCGATGGAACTGTCATATGGACTGCAATCGCTCGGCCACGTCCGCAAAAGCTTCGTAGCCGCAGGGTAAACGGTTCTGTTGCAACCTCTTTGGTTACGATCGATGTGGCATTGAACTCCGATACTTTTTCGGAGAGCCGACAATGTTCAAAGGCCGCCATTTCGACCAGTCCGTGGTCCTGTTGTGCGTGCGCTGGTAAGCAGTAGTGTTGAGTTTCAGCAGGATTTGAACCATTTTTCCATCGCACCGTGATCCACTCAAGGCCGAAAAAATCTTTGCCGACAATTCACTACAGCGGATTTTATGGGCCAGCGCGAAATGAAAACATGGTTCAAATCCTGATGAAACTCAACAGCCGCGGACCGCCTGCTCCAGCTCGTTTCCGCGAACAGCCGAAGTGACGTCGATTCGATCGCCATCGGACAGACCGCGGCGGGCAAGATCCTCCTTGTTCATGAAGATGACGTCGCGGCGGCCGAACACGCCTCGGTATCGGTCATCGAGCCCGTATATCGTGGTGTTGTACTGGTCGTGGCTGTGAACCAGAGCCGAAGATCGACCCCGCTGGAATCCGCGATAACGATCTGAAAACGTTGAAGATATTGAAAACGTAGCGGGGTCAAGACTTACGCCGGTCGTGACCCCACCAATACATCGATTTACGAATGAAAATCAATAAGTTGCGCCGGTATACAAGGGGTCAGGCTTCGGGTCCATTTCACAATCCCGACGGGTATTCCAACCAACTTCAAAAAATGACTAGGCTGAACCCGACACCATAGAAAGAGATTCTCTGTTGACGGATGCAGCTGATCATATTTCGCGAGTCCGCCGGATCTCAACAATTCCCTAGCGCGGTAGCCTCTGCTCCCAACTACTTCAATAGCGTGCATCTTCAAGACCGCAAAAAGGGTCTACCGGGTTGGTGCCGAGGAAGGGCTTGCGACCGAGCATACAATCAACGACGGCCTCCTGGACGCTGTCCATGGTGGAGTAAGCATTGATATAGGCCGGGACGCGTGGCGCATCATAAAGGTGATAGGGATGCCCAAATGAGATCATTGCGGAGGGAATATTCGTCCAGGGCCGGTACATAGCCTTGAAAAGGCCACCACCACCCATCCTATGCCAGTCGACGAATATCCGGCCTCGCACGAGCAGCGACTCGTCGCCTAGCGCGTAGAGGACGAGGTCGAAGTCGTCGGGGGTCGGCACGATGTCCGGTCGGTCGATCGTGACTTCGAAACCTTCCTTCCGCAGCAGCACGGGTAGCAAGAATTCCAGTGGCTGCGGGATAAGCGGATGAATGATGCCTCCGTCAACCAGCAGCACGCGCTTTGTCTTCGCCGGATCGAGCGGAAAGATACCATTGACGTCCTTCACAAGCGTAGGCGAGCGGCCGATGTATTCCCTTGATGCGGCGACACTGTCTGGATGCGCAAGCAGGTGCCGCGCTTCCGCCGCATCGGGGAGGACATCTGACGGTTGGAAAAGTTTGAGATGCGCCTTGAGCGCCAGCACGCGAAGAACCGCTTCCTCAAGTCGCTCCGGAGTAATTCGCCCATTTTCGACGGCAGCCTTGACCGCCGCCATATCCTCCTCAGGTGCATCGCTGAAGAGGATCATGTCGCAGCCATTCGCAATGATATCAGGCAGTGTATCGAGGTGGTGACCCCAAGCGGACAACCCGCCCATGGGTGTCGCGTCAGAGACGATGATGCCATTGAAGCCGAGTTCGTCTCGGAGAAGATCAATGTTCAGCAACCGGGAAACCGAGGCCGGTCGGAAAGCTTCAAGCCCGGCATCTGGCCTCTTCGATCGAATATAGGAAGGAAGGGAAATGTGCCCACTCATTATTGCCAACACGCCTTCGGTGATCAGCGTTCTATAGAGCCGACCGAAGGTTTCTTTCCACTCGTCCATGGAAAGCGGATTGGTCGTCGTAACGAGGTGCTGGTCGCGGTCGTCATATCCCTCGCCCGGCCAGTGCTTTGCGGTGGCGGCAACTCCATTTCGTTGGAGACCGTGAACATGCGCAACCGCGTGCCGCTCAATCTTGTTGACATCGGAGCCGTATGAGCGTGTACCGACAATCGGCGATCGGAACGCGGCATTTATATCGATGACTGGAGTGAAGGACCAGCGCACCCCCATCGCGCGGCCCTCGCGTGCCAGGATTTCCGAACTTCTCTCGGTCGCCTGAACGTCATCGACGGAGGCAAGGCCAAGTTGGCCCAGCACTGGAGTGCCGAAAGCGAAGGATTGACGGCTGCCTTCGAGATCCGCGCTGATGATGGGCGGGACTTTGCTCTTGGCCACCAGGTCGGAGATGACCCGCCGCTCAAACTCGAGGTCAGCCGTGAAGAAGCGGGTTACGCCGCCCGGCCTTAGTGAACCAATGCGTTTAAAATCCTCCTCATCCGTCCCGATCATGATCAAGGTGAAGAGTTGGCCGATCTTGTCATCAAGATCAAGGGAAACATAGACGTCGCGGAGCCAGGATATTGCAGCGTCATCGAGGTTGAACGGCGCTTTGCGAAGCTCGTCATAGATCGTCATAAGTTCCCCCTTTGATCAACGCTCTGTATGGATAGCCAGTCTGAATATGCACGCTATCCCGTAATAAGCCAGCTCCCAGCCATCCCGGTATAACTCTGTCAGGCTCATTCGAACGCGCCGGATCGTAAGCTCCGACTGCATGGTTTTATGCGCCTGCTAATCCTAAGTGTTGATTTCCGCTTGAAATTGGCCCGTAGTTGCACTTGGCGCTTACCCCATTCTGCTTTCCGTAATCGCGTGAACACATGGACTTATCGACCACATTGCCGGGTCAGTACGAAACGGTAAACCGGATCAAATCCGCGCAGAAATCAACAGACATACTACGTTGCGACGATCAATCCTGCCTGAAGCCGATCGATTTTGGCACGACCATACGTCTGGCGTTTGATGAGCTTGAGCCAGCTGATCTGACCTTCCGTCTGCCCATTCGACCACGGTGATACGATCGCGTTCCGGACCACGGCGACGTCTTTCTCGATTCCGTTGGCGAAGGACCCACCAGGCTTGCCTTGGATTGCTTCAACCAGTATCGCCTCGGACTTTGACAGATCATCGCGCGAGGATGTCATCAACCGGGCGATGGCTCGCGCAGAAGGCGTGCGCGCGAGCCGCCTTCTGATTTGCTTTCTCCGCGAGGCGTTGGCCGCGCAGGACGTCGCGAGCAAGCTTACGGTTATGGCCCGTTCACCTCACGATCTGGCTGATTGGCGTTCCTTGTTTCGACCGCTCCAGAATTATCTCGTTTGTCTCTTGCCGACGCAGGTATCCCTCATATTGCAGCCGTTCTGCATAGGTCAGAAGTCTGGGGTCAATGACGGTGCTGCCGCCAGTATTTTCTTGACCTGCCGCATGGATTTACCGACCGCATCAAGAACGCTCGACTTGAATTTTCCATGAGATGTCAAAAGACAGCGGCTTGGTCAGCATGCGGCAAAGCCTGACGATGCGTGACATCGCCGTTGCGAATGGTCCTCGGAGGGGGCAAAATTTCACAGGAAAGCGCTTGCGCAAGCGCTTTTTCCGTATTAACCTCCGCATATTAGCTCATGCTCCACCATCTGGATCGTCGATAATTGCGGCGGATTCAGCTTGCGAATGGCATGGCTGATACGCCGCGATGGAGACGTGGTGAACTGAGGAGATGCCCTGCGCGCGCAAGCTGTTGCGATACCGGGCCTTGGAGGAGAATAAAAATGGAAATGACATTGTTTTCGCGGCGCGCGATTGCGCGCTGTGCGCTGGCGGCTGTCCTGTTGTCGAGCGCGACGGGGCTCGCAGCCCCGGCTTTTGCCGCCGATCTCGTCGAACTGCGCTACTTCTACCGCGCACCGTGGCCTTCGTCGGAAATCTACGCCAACTGGCTCATCGACGAATGGAACAAGAAGAACGGCGACCGTATCCATGTGACGGGAGCAAGCGTCGACGGCGAGACCTACAAGACCAAGCAGACAATCGAACTTGCCTCGAGCAACCCGCCGGATGTGTTCTACTCCTGGGAAGGCGGTCGCGCGCAGGAAGTTATCAAGAACGGCTTCGCCGCCGACCTGACCCCCTACTACTCGAAATACGGCTGGGACAAGTTCCTGGTTCCGGCATCCGTGTCATTGGCAACCTTCGGCGACAAGAAATACTTCGTTCCCACCGAAATCGGCGCATCCGTCGTCTGGTATCGCAAGGACCTCTACGAGAAACTCGGCCTGAAAGTTCCCACCACATGGGACGAGTTGATGGCCAATGCGGAAGCGGGCAAGAAAGCCGGTCTCTGGCCGTTCCTGCTGGCAAACCAGAAAAAATGGCCATCGCAGTTCATGTGGTCGGCCATCCTGGTCAACAAGTTCGGCCTCGATACCTACCAGGGCCTGGTGAACAACACGATCCCGTGGACCGATCCGAGCGCCGTCGAAACCACGAAGATCATGGCGGACATGGCCACGAACGGCATGTTCGAACCGTCCTTCAACTCGATCGACGTCGGTCCGGCCATGGTGCCGTGGTCACAGGGCAAGGCTTTGCACTGGTATCAGGGTTCGTTCAACCTCGGACGGTTCCGCGGCGATCAGCCGAAATGCTGCGTCGTGCCGATGGACTACTTCCCGATGCCCTCCATCGACGGCAAGAAGCCGGTGATGTCGGTCTTTGCCGAAGACACCATCATGATCCATGCCAAGAGCCCGCATAAGGACGAGGCCGCCGAATTCGTCGACTGGATGATTTCCAAGCCGGCGATGACCGAGAAACTAGCGATCGACAAGCCCTTCCCCTCATCGACGCAGGGCGATCTTTCGAGCCTCTCGGAGATGGAACAACGCCTCGGCAAGGAGATGGCAGGCGCCGGTCAGTTCACCTTCATGCATGTGGACCACGCCACGCCGCCCTCGATCTCCGACAGGTTCCTCGACGGCCTGCAGGGTGTGCTTGCCGGTGCGATCACGCCGGAGGATGCCATGCAGCAGACCGAAGACGAAGCGGTCCGCACGCGCGGTAAGATCTAAGGAACGGCAATCACGCCTCAGGCCGCGACGGCGCCTTCCAGCCGAGACCGGCCGCGACCGTGGGCATACGTTTCCACGGTCTTCCCATGCTGAAGAAACGGATACCCATCCATGACCACATCACCCAGATCCAGCGAAAGCCCGGGATTCTTTGCTTTTGCGCGTGAGCACACTTTCGTGACGATTTTCGGCATCCTGATGCCGCTCGCAGTCTTCGCCGTCTTTGTCGGCTATCCGATCCTGTTCACCATCTATCTCAGCCTGTTCGAATGGAACGGCATGACCCCCGAAAAGACCTTCGTCGGGCTGGAAAACTACCGCTACATGATCGGCGACAGCCATTTCCAAATCGCGCTGATCAACAATTTCAAGTGGCTTGCCGTCACTCTCGCATTTCCCGTTCTCGCCGGCCTGCTGATTGCCTATGCGCTGCGCAACAGGATCCTTCCGGCGCCGACCCTGGTGCGGACCATCATCTTCTTTCCGGTGACGATGTCGCTGATCTCGGTCGGACTGATGTTCCTACTGATCCTCAACCCTCTGTTCGGCGCTTTCGATACTGTTTTGCGTTCCGTCGGCCTCAACTTCCTGGTGACGGAATGGTTCGGAAACTACAAGGTCGCGATCTATACGCTGGCGATCGTTTCTGGATGGGCTTTCACCGGCATGCCGATGATCTTCTACTATGCTGGTCTCGGCGACGTGCCGAAGGAGACATTCGATGCCGCCCGCGTCGAAGGGGCCGGGCACTGGCGGATGTTGACCAGGGTAGCTGTCCCGCAACTCAGGCCCGTCACCGCCGTCGTCGTCATGCTGACCCTGTTTGAGTCGCTGCGCGCCTTCGATCTGGTCGCCGTCATGACCAAGGGTGCGCCGTTCGGCCATACCAATGTTCTCGGCTACATCGTCTATCTCGAAAGTTTCTGGAACACGCGCTTCGGCTACGGGGCGGCGATATCCGTGGCGATCCTCGCCGTCTCGGCATTGATGGCCCTGATCATCCTGAAAAAACTGATGAAGGGAGCCTTCGATGTCTGACACGCTCGTTCTGCATCGGCGCGACATGTTCCGTTTCATGGCGCGGTTCCTTGGCTATAGCCTGCTTGCCGTTTTGCTTGCCATCTGGTCCGGCCCGATCATTCTGGTGCTGATCACCTCGATCAAGTCGAACCAGGACTTCCTCGCCGGCCCGTTTTCCATCCCCGCCCACCCGACCTTCCAGCCCTATATCGACGTCTGGAATTCATTGGGTTTCAGCGGCCTGCTCGCCAACAGCTTCCTCTATGCGACGGCCGGTTCGGCGCTTGCGGTCCTGCTGGCCCTGGTTCCGGCCTTCGCCCTGTCGCGCATGGAGGTGCCCGGCAAGACGTTCATCTT
>Ga0307515_10023335_pt1 | contig 10846 bp, 4 predicted proteins | sample 17_EM_MG_FD_194513 | JGI IMG/M metagenome (GOLD analysis project Ga0307515, IMG submission 194513) | Populus trichocarpa ectomycorrhiza microbial communities from riparian zone in the Pacific Northwest, United States - 17_EM | ecosystem: Host-associated > Plants > Roots > Unclassified | place...
TCTAGCACAAAAAAAAAAAAAATTAATTTAAAATCTATTGTATATTGAATAAATTTTTTAAAATATTGAGATAATAATATCCTAAACAATAATAAAAAACTATATTAAATAACAAAAAAATAAAAAAGGGTGAAATGTGAGAAAAAAACATGCGCCTGTACTTGTGCGCCTGGCCTATTAATAAGAGTTCTGGTCTATATGCTGGGTCTTTTAATTTTTTTTTTAATTAAAAGGATGGATGACAAGTTTCAGTAACTAGGGTGTCTCTAGAAAATTAATGAAAATTAATGCACTTAAAACTTTGATTTTCAATCTATTTTTGATCCAAAACATCTATAAAGCATTATATAGACCTTGATTAACTTATTTGTGGCTTTAAAAGATCAAAAAATCAGTTTAAAAATCCAAAATCAATTCAAATTCAAAAAAATCTCAAGTTTAGATCTACAATCTCATGCGATATTAATGCTAAAGAATACCCTAATCAAACTCTTCTTGTTGAAAGGAATTTTTTGACACAAAAATCAATCTTGATAGTTGAAATTAATGTTAACTGATTATTTTTTTCTTTATTGTCGGAATTTAATGACTCTCCTTTTCCTTTCATAAACTAGAAACCGAGCAATAATAAAAATAATGATTTATACCAAAATTGAATTTGAAAAAACTTAAGGGACCAAAAATGTGTCATTTGGAAAATTGGAGGACTACATTAATTTTTTTGTGCTATTTTTTAACTCACCACCTTTATTCAGCGCATTTTCCAACCCTGTTCCTTCTTTCAATTTTTCTTTGGTTAATAAATATGAAGCAATTGTCTTCTAATTTTGCAATATAAGGACTCAATCAAGGAAAAAAAACTTTGGGAATCAAAATGAAATTTTTTCAAAACAAGCACTGTTTCAATCAGAAGTGATCTAGGGGAGAGTGCTCAGTACACGCTTGGACAATAATTTCACCTCACCTCTTAGTTTCTTTATTATAATATAATTATAATTTGTGGTTTTACCTCAATATTTCCTCTGATATACTACATTGAAGATTCTGATTTGAAGCACCCTTTAGTTGATTCTGTCTAGAAAATCACTTGGTGCACCGATTATTTTTATTTCGAGAAGCAACTCAACTGGCCACCTGTCCTCATGTATGCATTACACTTCTGATGAGTTGGCTTAGTTTTATCGTTCAAGTTTATAATGCCTACCATCGAGCATTGTGATCATACATGGTGAACTGAGCATGTGCAGCTTTTTCTGGTGGGTTCACTCTTTTGGGAGAGAAGTCATGGACTAAATCATCAACTGTGTCAATGCAAAACATATTTCAAGTTATAGGCATTCTTGTATGGCATTATTTCAACTAAAGCAAGCCTAGTATGTTGAGGGTTTCAGAGGCTACGAATTCTGAGCTCAAAGAAAAATCCCTTTCAGTTTTCCGAAGTTTGTTTTCATTCAGGGGCTGTATGGATGCCATCTAAGCGTAGTTATGAACTCATATTTTTTCAGTTTGCATTGGTTTAATCTAAAGCAATTGCCTGTATGGCATGTGGGGTTTAGCAGCTTCAGAGTGTGGTGGGAAATGGTAACGCAAAGCAGAATAGGCAATCAGGAGCAGTGTAGCATGTCAATTTGCTGGCTTATGCTTTGCTGGGGGATTTGAAATGCTCCAAACATCACTATTTCCTAGAGTAAGTGCGTTGAGCCCTTGAAAGCAATGGAGAAGGCCAAACTGGGGGTCCAGAAATTGAAGGAAGGACTCTGTCTTCGTGAGAAACAAGAAAGCTGCAACCGTGATAGAGTGAACTTGAGTAAATGGGTGCCCTTATCCTCACACTAAGAGTATTCTGGTTAGGGAATTTCTGCAGGAATGCTGCTGGTAGATTGCTGGATGGCAGAGTTCTATAGTAAATGTGGAGGTCAGTGTGTCAGCACAAGGCGTCAGCAATCGGAGAGGCTGATAAATTAGGGGCAAAGTATGGGAACTGCTCTATCCTCATTGAATCTGATGTATGTAATGTAGCAGAGACCGCATAGCAGAGTGACACAGCAGGGAGAACGGGTAATTCAAACGGTTGTTGAGGATTTAAGTCAAAACTGAAATAAAACTTGAGCAACTTTTTTTTAACAAAGTTGTTTTAGGTTTTTTTTTTTAATATAAAAAAGTCCAAGATGACCAATTTTAGACAAAAATTAAAAATAAAATGATTACCTCAAGTCAATCCTTTCCGCTCAACATATAACCTAAAACCTTACCGGGCTGAGTTTCAGAACACTAGTTTATTCGGCTTGGTGGTTATTAATACCTGTGTTGATTATATATACATATATATATAATCCAACATTATTGTATTAAGAGAGATTTCTCTTTGAATTGAATATATATAGATGGTAACAAAAATTTAAAATTGGATTAAAAAAATCCAAAATGAAAACAATTTTATAATATTGCTCTCAAGTAAGGACGATTAACAAACTACCTCCCAGGATTCATCTTAAAGAAACATGTCTGAAATCCAACAGACCTGGGAGCTTTGTAACTGGCCATGTCAGATAAAACTATAGAAACATCTGCCTCTGTAACTTCTTGCTCCAAACCAGAAGCTTCACTAGGGGAGAGGGTTTGAAAAACATCTCCTCATAGAATCATGCTGCAATAACTCATCATACCTAGCATATAGATCACTAACATGCATATTTTTGTAATTGTTTTTTAAGAAAAAGGATGCAATTGAACTTACAAAAACTCCCCTACCATCCATGCAAATCTAGCTGCCAGCTAAAGGGCCAGTGTTGGCAATAATTTGATATAGAACTGTTGCATTTGATATGTAAAGGAACATGTCAGTAAATAGATTTGATTCAACTTTCCTAGGCTTGATGATCAGAACTGACTAGAATGATGAGCCTTTGCAAGTTGCATTATCTCAAGTAGATTGTTATCAAAGGTCCATTTCTGGAAATATTACCGATATGAAACGAATTGAAAGTGCAAAACATACTTCTGCCAAAAGTCGATCATGCTTGATGCTTTACATAAGATTAAATTGAAAACCATCAACTTTCTGAGCACTCAAAGCCTCAGCATCCTTTCGGTGTATCACTGACCTGTTAGCACATACATGATTAGTCAGAACAATCAGGAAAGGAGTCGTCTAGGTTTAAAAAATAAACAAGGCAGCTGTTTATAAAAAGTGCTTGACTTCTCTAGTGGTGGCAGGAAAAACAAATATAAGATGAGATTTTCCACTCCTGGTTATAATTAGAAGCATCTGACTGTGTTTTAATTTCGGTTGATGTACAGGAAGGTGTCCGTCATGGATGTGTCAAGAAAATATGGGATGGAGTGATGATTGCTCAATACAATCACCACAGGTCATTCATGGTATGGTGATTTGGGTTATGAATTTGGATGTGGAAGTTAAGTAATAACATCGGATGCTTACAAGAAAGCAGTAGAGAACTTGCCCTTGTATTCCAAGCCAAGGACCATGAACTAGGCTACAGGCTCTAATTTCATTTTACCAATCATTGTCAGACTCATAATTGTTACTCTCAAGGACCTGTTCTCCTTTTTTTGTCTAGTCAGATCCATGAAGGCAACAATCCATTATCATCGAAGGCAACTCTCAAGAACTTAAAACCTACTACGAATATATTGTGTGCGTAGGCAAGGGATGATGTGGAATGTGTACAACAAGCAATGATCAAAGTACTAGCTGCAACATCTGGCAAGACCAATTGGGTTACAAGGCATGCTCTTAAAGGTGTCGTGCAAAACAGCATCTCCAGAGCTTCTTGATTACTGCCTTAAACACTTGAGAGGGAAGTTGGCTGCTTGTGGCATGGTGGTTCAGGCACAATGCAATCCTAATTCCTCTGATATTGAATTCAGGTAGTTGATGGAAACACTAAACTGTTCTAGTAATGTTTCACTCAAAATTTGCTAAATGCATTACTCAATTGTCATCTCTCTAATGCAACAGGCTTGAGCCACTGAGTTTCAAGCACTACAGAAATGGATTCAACTCGAATCAACCGTCTAAAGAACAAATAATAGGTGATCTGAAATTTTTATTTGCTCCACCATGGAACCATGTTAAACTGTAGACCCTGGAACCATGTTAAACTGTAGACCTATAGTGACAAGGGAAGGCATGATTGACTCAGCTACCATGCTTCTTGACTGAAAACAATTTATGAAGGGCAATGGACCTGATAAACAGATGAAGGCTAACCCTTTTGCTATTTGCCTTCTGTGCCATCTGGAGTTTTCAGAGCAGCCAAAAGGAGACCCTGCTATACCACTGGAGTTAATTGTCCTACCTTCAAATGCACTATTGCTGACCTAAAAACTGAAGCAAAGAGAACTTTTCAAGAAGTACATGCCATGTTTAAGAGTTTTGAAGCTGACAAGTTTCTAGACTTTTGCTCTCTTGAGGATTCCATTACTCTTTAAGTTTCTGGTCGGACAAAGTGGATCAGTCAGAATTAAAGGGACATCTCCATCAAAACATGCACCTAACCATTTCCGAATGGAGAAGGAACTGGATAGTGGATTGCATGTGTAGGGCTAAGGATGATGATGGGAGAGTTAGCTTGTGATACATGCGGTGTTTGGCGGTATACTAGGTGTGCTGGGATTGACAATTATGATGAGATTCCTGAAAATATTTGTGTGCATGAGATGTGTCAACTAATACCACTAATATAACTGAGGCGGGCGCAAATTTTATGGAGAAGGAGGCATCTAAAAGAACTTCGCTATCCAAAAAATCTACATGCAGCTGCAGGGATGGGGCTGGAACTGATGGTGTCAGTGTAGGACCTAGACTATGACATTTAGTGTACCCTAGGTTGTATATATTTCCTGTAAATCTGATGTCTTGAGTATCTTATTCTTCTCCACTGTTGACAAAAGTAGTTCCTCAATCTTTTGTATTCTGTTATACAAAGATTACTAAAAGAAAATGAGAGAAAGAAAAGATTATCATGTTCCAAGAATTTTTTCTGCTTTTACAGACTTGTTATTTGATGTGATTATGGCATTTATGCATCGTTTAAAAAAAATCAAAAGAAAAAAGAAATATCAAACATAAAAAAGTTTATGTAAGCAAATGGAAATTAAGGATATTGAAAGCACATTACTTTTTAACTGGAAAAGATTTCACTTTATATACCTCTGCCTTCTCCTCTCGGATCATTTGTGCTTGTCCCTCAAGTTGCAATAAAATGTCATCTCTCCCTTTAGGAACAGGAAGGGATGGTTCTGTTCTGGTTGCAGAGGGATGCCTAACAGCCCTGCAGAGGCTAGAGTACTTTGTAACCACATCTTTGTACAGACTCAGCAATCTTTCCACGTCTTCAACAGTCAGTTCACCAGGCTCAGCTTCCATATATGGATAATTTGATCTGCCTGATGCAATAAAAGATGAATTAGATCAAATCAGATGGAAGGTTGCATTAGTCCCTTAACCCCAAATAAAAAAGACTTCATTGCATGAAAATATGAAACTGGTTAGTATATAATTACAAGTCAAAACCAATGCAATAACTGTTTGACCATCAGAAAATAGCATAGACTAAAAAATCTACACACGAAAGCAACAATTTGGCAGTTTTCAATCTTACCATCTATATTTGTTTTCATGCCACGCATTCTTGTAGAAAAAATAGGATCTGTCTGTGCCTGTGAAGCTTCTACTTGTGATACCTTGCTGTCCAACTTAGCTGCTTGCATGCTCTCTTCAAATTCAATTTCATCCATAGAAAGAGATTTGGCATCTAACTGGCCAATAAAGGACTTGGCTGAGACAAGATTCGTGAAATAATAAGCTGGTTCAGATACCATTTTTTCTTGCCTCCTGTACAATTGGATGTATTTGAGGTTTGAATGCAACTGAGGAGGATTGGCCTGTTGAAAGAACCAATTAGTCCTATAACCTGCAAGATAATGCAAGTAAAATATAACCTAAAACAAATCTTCCTCCAGCATGCACGAACAAAGACAAAACTGATGACAAAAGGAAGAACTTAGTAATCGGAAAGAACATAGATAACAAGAAACTGGCATATATTACCATTTGAGCATCCTTGCCACAGAAGTGTACAGTCAGCCAAATCCAATAATTTGATAAATGAAATGCAAAGGAAAGAAAGAGAGGAGAAATGAAGATATAGGGATTCACATGCAGAAAAGTGCACAAACAGATCACAGAGAACCCTTAATATTCACTATATACTTGGTTTATATGTGCACGATCACCTCAAAACTCTCAAGGCCTCACAGAAAGAAGAATGACAATGCCTACTCTTAATGAGATAACACCAGTTGCAAACCAATTATATATTTGAAGCTCTTTCAAAATCAACCAGCAAAAAGGATTAATGGTGTTTCATGCTCAATGACACAGCACTTCAAGAATTGGATATAAACACCATTCAACACTTATTGAAGCTAGTTAATTCCAAAATCTTGGGCACCACAGTAGTGGGACACTAACGGGATAATTTACACAAATCACCACCAGCTCCTTAGATGACTAAATAAGTTTCTGTACTTTCACAGATATTTTCCCACCTGGATTTACCTACCAAATAAACCCCTATCTTAACTAAGCACATCAAAAGCTGGCAGAAAAAAAAAGTAACAGGATGCTTAAGTACTAATGTTGTAACAGGAGGCTAATTGAGGAACACGATTCAAAATGCTTCATTGCATTTCAGGAAGTAAATAAAAAATATTTCAACTAATCACTTTCTAATAATAGTTTATCCTGATAGAAATGGGCCTATTTGACATAACTATCTATATAAATGCTAGGGCCTTTGGAGGACATTTGACATCTGAAAATACAGGCTGCTGCTTCAAACTATGCTTCAAACTCCAGGTTGATACTTTGAAAAAATTCCTTTACATCATTCTGTTTTATAACTACAAAACAATCTTGGAATAGACAAACGCCACATTGCTTTTATGGCTGGTGTTGAAGAATTTGAACCCATGCAAACACAAGAGTACTAAAGATGATTATGAATCAGAAATTATTCATGGCTTTATCTGTTAAGCTCACTGATGTCAGTATATAAGCGACTCATTATGATAAAGTATCTTTGATATACATGTATTTAAATCAATGCCACATTTCTTTTTTGGCTAGTGTAGAAGAATTTGAACACATGCCAATACTAGTGTACAAAAGACAATTATGAATCAGAAATTATTCGTGGTTTTATGTGTTAAACTCATATATAGATGCTAGTATATAAGCAAATCATTTTTATTATCATTAGACATTAGTATACATGTGTTTACATCATAAAATATAAACTACAAAATATAACTAAATTCTGCAAAATCACAATTTCATAACATTTTCACAACTAAAACTGTTTAACATAAATAACTCAAATAAATAAAATAAACAATGAAATAGGTTCAAATGGGCTCAATCTCTCAACCAAAAAGTGACAGGCTAAGCCATCCTATGTCGTCTCTGTCTATATACTCGTGTAATCTGCGGTGTGGGTCTAGTGTCCCCACCACAATAGAGGTAATTTAAAAAGCTTTTATATTTTTTGAAAAAAAGTTAATCAAGACCACATAAACAGACCAGATTAAGCAGAATTCAACACAAAGTGCATTGTTAAGTGTGCTACTTATCATGTGCATCAACGTAGGCAAGAAAAGATATCAAACCATGCATCTTTATGTGAAATCATAAGTTATTACCAACTATGTCCATGTTCTCTGGTATAGAAGCATGTGCAAATGTCACAAGATAGACAGTCAAGGCATGGAAAAAAATAGAATGCCAATCAAACAATAAACGTGGTATGATTTTAGTCATCCAATTTTCTATTGATGCATCAAACTACAGAAACAATAGTCCAAAATAGGCAAACAATGGTAGGAAGAGTTGCTTATTACCAAGGAGATCTTGCCTTGATTGTGACATATATAAGAACAGGAAGAAAGTCATCGGCCCCTCCCGGTACATGATTTTCTGACATTGATGCATTGAGCAGCAAATTGTTGATGATCCTGCAGCAGCTCATAATACAGTGAAGCTTCTCACGAGGAGCTCTGAAAGCATTGATCTTCTGCAATTCCTTTTCTGCAAGCTGGGGAAAGAAGGAATAAAATTGTAATGATTTTTTAAGAGGAGTATGTATCACCATTGATGGAACAAGGGGAAAAAGGATAGGGATCAACATTAGAGCTACAAAACAATACATTTACATTAACAAATCAATTGTGGACTTTGCACTCATAATAATTAACAATTTTGAAACTTCCAAGATGGAGAGAAACTCTCAAAACAATACATTCAACCTGGACTTGTTAGGAAAAAAATCTATTACAGCAGCAATTACCCAACAAAAACTACTTGACTTGTCACAGAAGTTATATATCCAGTTCTCTATTTCAATATCACTTTCATAAGATCACTTCCACACTATATGTTCTAATGGTACTGCTCCTTCATTTTGTATTCTCTTTTTTTTTCTCAATAATTTCTACTAGATAAAAACAAAGATTTAGAGTTGTTATGCTCAATCATCAAATTGCCTAATCAATCATTCCATTTTAACTTGAAGGCATACAGTGAGATCTAATGAAATGCCAACAAACTCTTTAATCTCTCCCACTAACCAAGGCAATGTATAGTTATTCATTCCTCAGCATAATTTGTTTGCTCTTTACTAAATGCAACAATATTATATAAAAGAAACAATATCATTAAATGTAGCAAGTTATCCAAAGGAGATTTTCTGTGAGACTGAAGATATAATATTTTGCACAAAGAAGACCCCCTGGCGATGAAATGAGACATGGAAGTGTAGAAATACCATCCAATACTAGTAAATTATCCTTAACGGTGCTTTAGGAAAAGTGGCAAGTTGAATGTGGACTTCGGAGAAAATGATTTGAATTTATGTTTTTATATGGAAGCTAGTAAAATGCAAAGTTCAGATCAAGAGTAGTAACATGTCAGCTTGAGGATGAAGAATATAAAATGATAATTGTAGCATGGCCACAGATGTATCATCAGTCAACATGCTTCTTAGTTGATGACATCAAACTGTGCTATAGGCACCAGATTAAAGACAGTTAATGGAACTAAATCAAGCAGTTTTGCATCGATATAAATGCAATAACATTTCCTAAGTGTGAAAATAGGCTAGCACACATACCAGCCATGAAGCTTCATTCTGAAGAAATGGAGGAATATCCAAATGCTCAGGCCGTAAAAAGGATTGCAACAAGTGTATCTTCTCAGAGATCTCTTGGTCAATCTTCACATCCTCGGGAGAAATAGCAAATGTTCGGGAGAACAATTTCGTCATGATGTATTTCTCCAGTCCCTGTGTTATAAGAAAGCGATGACAAAGAAGCGAAAAAAGTTGCTTGCAATTTGAAATCAAAATAAAACAATATGTTAACATATCATGTTGAGAGCAACACAAAGCTATAAAGATCGACAGAAGACACAAACGCTAAAAGTAAAATAATTATGGACAGCATTCCAATACTTTGGAAACTGATACATCCTAATGACAGGAGTATATGATATAACATATGCGTAGGAATTCTAAGAGAAATAATTCAATAACTACCTCCATTGAGCAATCAAATTCATCATCAGTGGCACCAGCCCATAATGGATGTTCCATGATAGCTGCTTCCATTGTTGAGAAAAACTCTTGCACCCTTTTGCTATCATTTTCAGGGTTTGCAGGCGAAAATTGGAATGATACAATGAAGCTGAAACATATTTAATTTTCTTCATTAAAACTTGTAGCATCTCGAGCATTTGCAAATAACAACTTCCTTACAAAAAAATATTAACTACACGCAACTTTTTTTCAAAAAAAAATTGAAAAATCTTTCAAGAAGAAAATCACATTATAAAAAAAATCCGCTACTTTTTTATTCAAATTTGCAGCAACCAGATACAGCACAAGATATAGAAAAACATAAAAGGATTAAAAGATTTTTTTTAATTAAAAAAATACTAAATTCACCATAAATTGCTCTATGATTTTTCCTCTACAGGTAACAATAGAACACCACCAAAACCCAATTTGGTTAAAATACAGAAACTAACCAACAATTACTAATCAAAAATTAATTTCGATTCTATTCAAAATAATTTTTGCAGATTTTATTTTACAACGATAAAATTCACATATCAATAAACAACAATAAACACTAGCAATTTAATTCAACTAAATATGAAAATTAAAAAAAAAAAAACCTTTTAATGGATTTGACTAGATTGAGAGAAGCAGGATTTCGCATTTTATCAAGAAAATCATAAAACATAATTGACGATGACGATGACGATGAGTGACTCGCTGCAGTGTCCATTGGATCAACTTTCAAACACTACCGCTCCTTTCAGAAACAAAGGCGATGATCATAGTTCATGGGCGATCTTTCCTCTTCTTCTTCTCTCAAAACTAGGAAGACTTTTCTTTTTTATATATTTTTCCCTCTAAAACGAATTTTTTCTTGCAGAGGTGAGAAGTGTGAAAGAAACAAAAGTAAAAAGGTAGTAAAAGGGAGCACGGGTTTATATGGAAACCCATAGCAATTATCTAACTACTAATCCGAGAGAGAGAACTGTTGAGAGCAGCAGTACAGTAAGCCAAGGTCGGAAAACAAAAGGAGAGGACCGTTAGGTTCATCACGTGATTTGATTTGTTTTTATTGTCAAGGAAGCCGTTGAAAGCAATCGGAGGTCGACCCGGTTTAATTTCAAGGTTAATACTGTCCACCCTAGTTTTATTTTCTTAAGAAAAACACATTGAAAATAATAGGTTATTCCAACGTTTTTTTTTTT
>Ga0307515_10023336_pt1 | contig 10846 bp, 5 predicted proteins | sample 17_EM_MG_FD_194513 | JGI IMG/M metagenome (GOLD analysis project Ga0307515, IMG submission 194513) | Populus trichocarpa ectomycorrhiza microbial communities from riparian zone in the Pacific Northwest, United States - 17_EM | ecosystem: Host-associated > Plants > Roots > Unclassified | place...
TGTTTTGCATGGACACTTTTATTAGCTTAAGATGAAACGTGATGTGCAAAAAATATGTGATAAATGCATTACATGTAGACAAGTTAAGTCTAAAGTCTTATTGTTTCTCTTTAGCATGTACTTAAGAAACCTTGGATATATATTTCTATGGACTTCGTGTTTAGAGTTACCTATGTTAAAAAAGGGTTGAGATTTTATATTTGTAGTTGTAGATGAGTTTTTTAAGATGACACATTTCATACCATGTCATAAAATCAATGATGAGACCAATATAACTAATTTATTCTTTATGAATATAGTGTGGCTTTATGGTATTCTTAGGAACATAGCTTCAAACCACGATATTAAGTTTATTAGATATTTTTAAAAGGCTTTGTGGAAAAAGTTGTGAACTAAGATATTGTTTTCGATTATTTATCTTCCACAAATGGATGGGCAAATATAAGTATTGAATAGAATTTTAACTACACTTTTACATGCTATCATTCAAAAGAATCTTAAAAATTAGAAAGATTATTTGTCATTCATTAAGTTTGCTTAAAATCAAAGTGTTTGTTATACTACTAATTATTTCTCATTTGAAATTGTTTATGATTTAAATTAAATTTAATTCATTTACCTGTTGATGAATGGATAAGTTTTGATGAAAGTAAAAAAGCACAAGTAATAAAGGCACTCCAATAAAGTGTTTGGCAGCATATAAAAAAGAATAATAACCAAATCATAACCAAAGCTAATAAAAGGTGTTGCCATGTTATTTTTTAACCAGATGATTGAGTTTGTGTGCATATGTGTAAGAGAGGTTTCCATCCCATATGAGATCTAAGTTGCAGCCAAGAGGAGATGGTCTACTCCTAGTTCTAGAGAGGATCAATGATAATATCTATAAAATGAATCTTTTAGTTGAGTATGCTATTAGTGATACTTTAAATATTTTTTTATCTTTTTCTGTTTGATGTAAGTGATGATTTAAGATTAAATCCTTTTAAGAAGAGGATGTGTAATGCAAATCAACTTACAACATTAAGGGATTCACTAGAGATGCTAAGTGAACCAATTATAAGGTTAAGGGTCAGTAAGCTCAAAGAGGCACTTAATGGGCTAATTCATAATATTTAGGCGAAGACAACTATTATAATCAATTTATGCCTTGTTTGTTTCCAGGAATTTATTTTCCTGGAAACCATTTTCCCCATTTTCCCATGTTTGACAAGCATAAGAAAAATCAGTCAAAGGAAACTCAATTCCAGTCAACAGAAAAAATGAAACGTTAGAGCAGGAAAGTGTTTTCCTTTCTTTATTCTAAGGAAAACACTTTCCTTTTCTTTATTAACAAAAAGTGTCCCTTGTCCTAAAAAAAAATCCCTAAAGATTCTCTTTCTCTCCCAAATAATTTACGCAGATCAATTGCAAGCATCTTTCATCTTTCAGGTAATTTTTTTTTCTCAAATGTCTTTATTTATCTTGTTTTCATCCTTTTTATTTTTAATTTGTTGTTATTATTATGGCATAAATCTTGTGCTGCGTTTTTTTCCTTGTTTATCTGTTATTTCACTGCAACCATGCTCTGTTAGTGGTTATAAGCCGGGTATTTCACTGCAACCAAAAGCTCCCATGCTCTGTTAATTTCATTGCAACCAAAAGCTCACATGCTCTGTAAACCGAAACCCATGGGAAGGCAACCAATTCAACCACAACAAACCCAAACCCCTGGGAAAAATCAACCACAGCAAACCCAAAAATTGAACCCAGAAACCAAACACAGACCCATACACATACACGGAAAAATTATTTCCTTTCGCCATTGTTGCTATCACAGCAAAGAATTACCACTGTCACAGCAAAGAATCACCATTCTTTTCTGAAGCCGAAGGCGCCCTTCGGGCCCGTTTCATTCCCAATCTCTTCGCCAGGCAACCCATCCATAGAAAACCACAACCCCTGCATTTTTCCCTTAAACCAAACACTGCAAACCCATACACAGCAAACCCACCCCCATTTTTCCTAGAAATCGGGTTTGCTGTGTTTTTTTCACAGAAACCAAACAAATTGTTTTGTTTGGTTTCTGTGAAAAAAACATAGCAAACCCATGCTCTGTTTCTCCACCCGATGTGATTTTCCTTCTCTGTTGCTGATATGCGTTTCCTGTGTTTTGTGCATTTCCTGTGCTTTGTTGGCGTGATGTGTGTGCGTTGATGATGAAACGGGGAATTGATTTCGGTAGAAATCTTGACTGTGAAGAGGCCCGTTGATGTTGATGATGCTGCACAGTAGATTGGTTTGGGTGGAAAATAGAAATAGGCGGTGGTTTCTTATTAGTGGTTATTGCCTTTACCCGTAAAAAAAAAAATACCCATAAATTTTTTTATAAAATAAGCCATGTATGAATATAGGATATAATAAAAAAAAATTCATCATTATACTTTTTAGATTTCATTTTTTTATTGTAAGTGATTAAATATTTTATATATATTAGATAAACTTGAAAAAAAAATTAATTCATTAATAAATTATTTTTCAGTTCATTTTCCATAACATAAACAAACACTGGAAATTGTTTTCCAGTTCATTTTCCATAACACTGCCAAACATCGAAAAATACTTTCCTGGAATTCACTTTTCAAAAATTCATTTTTCCCGGAATTCACTTTCTAAAAGAAAACAACTTTCCTGCAAATAAACGGAGCCTTAATTAATTTAATTAATGTAAAAGAAGGGGTTAATCTATGGGCTTGAATATTTTAGCAATTTAAGCTTCTAAATAGAGAGGTGGAAACTTTTCCTAATGCTACAATGATGTTTTGGAAGCTGGAGTTTTCATACCATGCAAGGAATCCTTATTTTTTATGGACAAATAGGTGGTAGAAAATAGGGGAATTAATTGTTTCCTTATTTAGTTAGAAACTTAAAATCAGCATCAACTATTATAATGATTCCTAGAGTCTAAGGATACAAGAGTTAATAACAAGGCTTTTTAAGCAAATGAGAGATTCAGCCTTCGTATTTTCTAGTTCATTACATTGGCATTAGTATTTTAAACATAAGACTTTGGGTTTTTGTTTAAATTTTATGTTTGGGGCTTTATTTCACATATTTTAGGTTATATTTAAATTGAGTTTAATGCTAGTTATTAGTCCATTGGGGTCAAGTTTATTTTGACTTTTTAAATACTTTTTTGTAAGGGGTTTTTTTTTTTTTAATTTTGAAATGCATTGACTTTGCTGCATATTATGTGTGCTTCCATGAGGATTTCTCATGCCTATTAGTTCTTTATTGAACTAACTAAAATTTATCAAAGATCAATTGTTTTTGTCATGTTTTACCTTATACTTTTAGTTTAAGGTTCCTTATAATAATTGATGAATTGAGGTCTTCATTCTAATAATTTTTTGATGTTTTGATTAAGATAATCATTGTGTCAAGTTCATTATTTTTAAAATTTTAGCTTTTCAGGATCTATTTCTATTGAGTTATATGTTAACATTATTTGTAAAATTTGAAAGTTGTTTTGTTGAAAACAATTAAATCGATTTTCATTGGTTAGAGAAGGAAAGGCCTTTTTTATTTCTAATTTTTTCCGTTGTCTTTTCTGTGCCTAAAATATAGAAGAAATTCATGTGTTATGAGAGGATAAATTAATTTTCAAAATCTTCGTTTTATTTCCCATGCCCTTGCAGTGCAAAAACATCACAAAAGAAAATTCTTGGAGCCACCAGTACAATACTGCATGAGCTTGTGTATATATTTGTAGGCTGGCAAAACGTTCTGAAATTGAAGAACACAATTATGCATGTGTTCCTGTGTGTAGAGAGAGGTTATGAAATGATGGATAAATCATAAATGCCATAATTTACAAAAATGGGCCCTCACAGGACTCTATACATGAAGACACCCAAAGTGCATATGTTTCAACATCTTCTGATGCAGAATGGCTTTAAATTAATGATGACAACGTAGAAGCTGTAATTTATCTAAAGAGCATTTTGAGTTCCTCAATCCTAGCGGACCTGACTTCCTCGTCGGTGAGGGCACCGGCAATCATTCTCTGCTTCTTTGCCTGAACTTGCTGCAGGCGTTCCTCAACTGTGCTCTGTCACATTGGTCGGTGCAAAACATTTGATTAGCAGCTAAGAAAGTGGAAGAGACAAGAATTTATGAGCACAGGCAAGATGACACTTGATAATATTCGTTAATGGACCTTTTGGACAATCGAACTCCTGGCTACTTCAATTAAATGGTTGCCAAAGTTCGTAAGGTACTTGTTAATGAACCATGCTTCAAGAAACAACTCGAAAGGTGCCTCTGTCAGGAGCTTAAGAATCACTGAGAGAAATTTTTTTGGCTGTTCCAAGGCTTGAGCCTAATCCTCTTCAACTAGGTTCAGATCACCCCCTTTTCCCCATGGTTTTTTTTTTTGTTCTGAATAATGCTTGGCCTAGATTACTTTGGTTCCTAAACTAAACTATAGATGAGTGCATCTTCATCAATCCGGCAAAATATAAATTAAACTAAATCACATTTCTGATCCAAATCTTCACATATTCCAACTAGAAATTTGACGAGAACCCAAAGAAATCCAGAGTATAATCTAACCTCAACAATGAATCTTCTGACAAAAACTGTTCGCTTCTGTCCTATCCGATGGATTCTCATTATTGCTTGCTCCTCGACTGCAGGATTCCACCATGGATCCTACATATTTTAAAATAACAGATTTTTAAGATAGGAGGGAAACTCTTTCCTTTATGAAAAGAAATTAAGATATGAAAATGTACCATTAAGAAAACATTTGAGGCTGCAGTAAGATTCAGGCCTACGCCACCAGCTTTTAAAGACATCAATAATACCTGAGATATAGGAGTTAGGTATGACGATAATTGGTTAAGAAAACTATTAAACCATCGAGAACTGCAAAGACATCAAATTCCGGAAGGTAATTAACTACCACAGGCACTTGAAACTGCTTACCATTTTTTCCCTGGTTTCATTGAACTCCTTCAAAGTCCTCTCTCTCTGCTTCTGTGCAAGTTTTCCATCAAACCTTAAGAACCCAATTCCTCTCCTTTTCAGTGGGATCTCTAAAAGATCCAAAAATGAAGTCCACTGGCTAAAAACAATGCTCTTTTCACCAAAGCCTGACCTATGGATATGTTCCAAGCATTCCAGAAGCTTGGAAACCTTTGAAGACTCCTTCCAGTCATTCTCAACATCAACCTGGAACTTACCCTCTGTTGGGCATGCTATCAGGTCATTTGCTTTCAGTGAAGTTCGACAGATTGGGCATATCCCTGATATTGGTGTTTGCCAGCAAGAGATGAGACATTCCCTGCACATCCTATGTACACATGGTGTGAGCACGGGGTCATCTGCAGACTCCATGCATATGGGACACTCGGTATTTTCACCCCTCCGGATGCCCTCAACAACCTCTTCAATGTATGCTGGAGTAGGTGCTGATTGCCTTATGGTGGCAGAACTAGCATGGCGGATGGCCTCAACAACCTCTTCAATGCATGCTTCGGTGGCAGCTGACTGCCTTGGAGTGGAAAAATTAGAATTTGTTTCCACAAACCTTCTTGCATACTTGTTCAATTCCTCATATCGTTGGATATCAGCTCGACTGCACGTTCACCATTTATAAACAAAGAAACAAAAACAGAAAATTCGCTTTCTTTTTAACAAATAAAGGAAAATATCTTCAATTCTAGTCCCACCTCATAACAAGAAATGGGTGGTTGCAACACTGCCTCAGTCGTAGTAGCAGCTCAAGGACAGATGCATAGTTGTGCAGAACCTTGCCCTGAGCAACAAACTCATCAAACTGGACCTGTTCAGATTTAAAAAAACACTCAGTTGAACTCTGTTTCCATCATATATTCAATATAATTCATCCTAATGGAAGGTGACAATAACTAACACTTACTTTTGATCTTCTAAAAAGGGCATCATAAAAATCACGTTCAGCTTCCGATTGTTCACACTTGATTATTTGAATGTCAGTTGGAGGAAGAAAAAGTATGGGCCTAAATCAAATGCATCAAACAACAGAATGATGAAAAAGGGTTTTGCTGCAGTAAAAAATAATAATAACAATAAGAAGAAAGGTTGAAAGACCAAGTGTTCACCTTCCCTCCTTATCCTTTGTATCCTTGGTCCTTCTCAACATTAGCGGCCTCAAAATAGCCTTGATCAACTTCAAGGCTCTAGGGTCTCCATTTTCATGCGGTCTTTGAATTAATTTGTTCCACCTATTCCAAAGTCAGACCATATTATGGACAAAGACATATGAAACTAATCCCAGAGTAAATGCCTGAGTAAATGATTAAAGTGCCGTCTAGGTGAAATTTAGAATCTTATTATTTTTTTACACCAATCAGCAAGGGGCAATGAGCGTGCAGTCCTACCATGGCCAGTTGCACCAAGGCTCAACATGCAAGAAGCACAGAAGGCTGTACAGATCTTCCAAGGTGTTCTGTAACAATAGATGAAGAGAGAATTTGTTAATTGCTCAAGCAATGGGCATCCACTTTCTCGATATCTAGTACACCAAAACCACGATAAATTGTTGAAAAAGAGAGTACTTCTCAAAAGTAGCTACTTAGAAAGGATAACATAAAGCAAGAGGAAAAACATATAGTACTTCTGTGCATCAGCATTTTCAGAGAAAAATGTGCATTAATGAATAAGAAAACAGACCTGAATAGGTGTCCCAGTAAGACACCATTTGCAATATGACGACAATGAAAATGTAGCCTTAGCAGCTAAGGTCTTCCAGGACTTGATGGTATGAGCTTCATCTAGCACCACCCTATGCCACTCAACCCTATTAAAAATGCTGTTCTCCATATCCTGTATCAGATCAAAAGTAGTTTGAAGTTGGGAGAGAAACTACTAGAACAATTACTAAAAGAAAGATGAAATAACTGGTAAAACTACAGCTTAATAATTTAAATCTCTTCATATCCATATGAAATTGATTAATAAATGAAAGAAGTATGTTCTTACATGCTTGTAAGCTTCAGTTAGGACGCCATATGTTGTCAAGACCACATCATATCCAGATATAATCCTGGGGTTATTTGTTTTGTACCCGCCATAGTGAACAAAAATGGAAATGCTTCCTGGCTCTGAATGGGTTTCAAGCTCATCCTGGCATACAAGACCTAATAAGATGTAGAACAAAAGACATAAAAGAATAACAGTATCTCTACAATGTCATATTCAAAGCATCTATCAATTAATTGAATTATTATAAGGAATTATTTTTCTCCTTAGACGTTGTGACACCATAGTTCGAAACATTCTATCTTGTAATCAGAGACTAGAAAAGAGCCAGGGATATTATACATGATTCTATTCATTATCTGACAACATGAGGGAAGAGAATAACCTTCCACTGGCCTAGCAAAGCCATGGGGCAGATAATAAGAGTGCCACCCTTAGCTTTAGGCATGGTATTTGTGCGGGGATCTTCTATTCTGTTTACTCTTTCTTTGCAGTCAGAGCTTCCTTTGCCTGGTCTTGCTAGTATAAGAGCAATTGTCATCACTGTCTTTCCAAGTCCCATTGCATCAGCTAGTATCTACAGAGGCACTTATCAAGTCAGACAACAACACCACCTCCCCTCAAGAAAATGCACATGCAATGTGTCGCCCACGTGCAAATGAAAGGGAAAATGGGAAGAGTAAACAAGTCGAATCTCAACACAACATAATTATCAAGCAAGAAAAAAAAAACAATTGTTAGCACAATAATATGAGGCCAAGGCATATTGATCTGAAAATGAGCTGGACAGTTTAGAAACATACTCCCCCTTTTGTCATCTGTGATGCAGTTGGAAATTGAGTAGTGGCTTCCCCAGAAAATATGTTTAAATAAATGCTTGGCGATGAAGCCCTCCTGCATCAAGCATGCTTGGTCAAGTTTCATAATGTTAGCATGTGGAGCATACACTTCATTTGTTTGAAACTACGTACTTGTCCGATATGCGATAAGCTGCCCAACATGGATTAAGAGATTCTGCTGCTTTCTCAGCTTTATTTCCCTTCTCTGATTCAGCCATCCAATAGAGAGCTTGTTTCTGATATGGTTTCAAATTACAGGTTAGGGTCCATGGAGGCTCCATCTCCTGCACAATTAAAAGAGAATGATTAGGGAAAGATGCTAAAGATGAGATTCGGAGCTATATATTCCTTTGATCCTGGAAATAAGAGATTTAAAGCTTTTACCTCCAAGTCATATGTATCTACAGCACCAACAAGTTTATTCAAAGATGACTCAGAGAAAGCTTGTTCATCCTTCTCTTGGTCTTGCTGGCATCCTGATCCCCTTTTTACTACATGCAACATAACGGCATCTTCCTCTGGATCCTGTTTTTATCAACAATTTAAGTATTCGCACTAAAATGAATGCACTCATAATTTATCCATATGCTTTAAATAGTTCAGATGCTGGAAACAACATTACTTACAGCTCCATGTTATGGGATAAATTCAGTCATTTCAATAAGATTTAACAGATTAACAGTAGTTCATTTTTGTAAAAATTGGAATGTTAGAAGCAACCTCCATATGCAATATCAAAGTCAAGATGTCAAATGCAATTGCACGAAGGTTTCAACCATACGGGGCAATACAATGGTAAGGCCAGATGCACTAAATTTTATCCAAGGTACAAAAAGGTGATCTTTAAATGCCAGCTCTTGACATGGCATTCAATTAACCAATAATAATAACCAAAAATTAGATTCATAAGGTACATTTACATTCACAAGAGCAAGTGGAATATAACAAAATAACTCCATTGTTGGACAAAAGCATAGGCATACATACTTCATAGTTGAGGGGTCGCTTTCGAGAGTCAAGTTCTGCAGGACTAAATTCAGCCTGGTTGAACAAGGACAAAAGGTCAAGAATAAAAAGCAAAAGTCACTTAAAAGACTCCAAGAAAATCATAAACTGGTATATAATAGTTAGAATTTAACATTAGAAAGGGAAAAAAAAAAATTAATGATACCTTCTGATATGGTTTCATGTCCAGTAACTTGAACAAAGTAGCAAGGGGGTGAACTGTAGGATCAATGTTTGGAGGAGCATCTAGCCTCCATGTTGAAATACACAACTCAGTGAATATCGATTGGTGAACATAGAAACTGGCAAACAAATTAACATAGGTACTATGAAAAATCAACCAATCAAGTCAAAATCATTGCCAAACAGATCCAAACTGAAACAATAAGAGGGAAAAAAACAGAATCTTACCTCACATACAACACAACATCCTGCAACATTTGAAGGTTCTCTGGTGCAGCTACACATCGTCCATGAACTCTAACCTTGCCAGAACTCACGAGTGGAACAACACTTTTTCCCCACTCCATCGGAAGCCTACCAATCTAACCAAAAAAAAACAATCAAGTGATTCGCAATCCTTGAAAATGAAAAAAACCCATGTTCAGAAATATATTCAAATAAACAAAGAATAAACAATCAACTTATAGCTCATAAGTACTCTTGCCCAGTTATAATACAGGATAAATAAATAAAAAAAGTTAAATCTTTTTTTATATTTCAAAAAATCTAAGACTCCAATAAAGAAACTAATAGCAATAAAACTGACCTCTCCAAATCTTTTAGTAGAGAATCGAATAATGCCCTGTCTATGATACTTGGAGCCAAAACTAGAGAAACCAAAATGGACAATCTCATTGTCCATCAATTTCCTTCCTTTAGTAGTTGATGAAGCGGTAATAAGAGAGCCACCAACCAAGTACCAATCTATCTCTTCTGGGAAATCACTGGTTTCCACTTCAGCAACATTCTCATCAGCCAATTCTTTTCTGACATGGGTTTGGACCCGAATCCCGGTGCCTGTTCGCGTTCTCATTTAATATTTGCTTGCTTCTGGGTCGTAGCGATTGATCAGGGGGGGGGGGGGGTATTTGTAGGGGGAACTTTTTGGCGCCAAAGTGAAAAGTTTGGGAGCGAGCGAGGGAAAAAAAAGGAGTGAGGTAAATACTAGATGGCTGGGCCTACAAGCATGCGAATATTTGAAATTGCAGTAAAAATTATTTTTTAAAAATATATAAAATGATATTGTTTTATTTTTTAAAATTTATTTTTAATATTATCATATTAAAATATTTAAAAATACTAAAAAAATATATTTAAAATTTAAAATTTAAAATTTAATAAAAAACCAAATCAAATCACAACCCTAAACGAAGTCATAATAAAGAAAAGGTTTGCATTACGATGACAATCAAATTCAAGTGTAATTATAAGCTTATTCTTTTAGTTTCTATTTAAAAATAATTTTTATTTTATTTTATTAAAGTTAATTGAATATACTTTAAAGTTTTTGTACATGTTTAGATTTAAGTGAACTTCATCTTAACTTTTATTTTATTTTATTTATTAAAATTTAATGCTTTTTTTTAAAAAAATTACACTCGGATTTTTCTTGTCATCTAAACTATTTTAATTATGTTTAATATGTGTTATAATGATCAATAATCGATAAAAAAATATAAATAACAAGTAATATGATTTAAAAAAATAATATAAAAATAAAATATTTAATAATTTTAAAAAAATTTAAGTTGAAATAAAAAAAATTATTGGCATTTTAAATTGCAAAATCCTATTTTTAGCTCCAAAATACCTTTGACTACACTATATACTTAGATTTATAGATAAATACAATACACGAAAATCAGTAACCTTTCAGTCATTTTCTTTTTTATTTTAAAATACAAAATCTCACTTCCAAAATTGTACTTACTGAAAAATATAAATCCACACAAAATTTAACAAAATCCAATTTCATTTTTTTTTTAAATAGTAAT
>Ga0307515_10023337_pt1 | contig 10846 bp, 2 predicted proteins | sample 17_EM_MG_FD_194513 | JGI IMG/M metagenome (GOLD analysis project Ga0307515, IMG submission 194513) | Populus trichocarpa ectomycorrhiza microbial communities from riparian zone in the Pacific Northwest, United States - 17_EM | ecosystem: Host-associated > Plants > Roots > Unclassified | place...
TATGTATTTAAAGGACCACAGTCCCTACTCTAGATAGTTCTTTCCTTATAGTGATTCTTAGAATATAATTAGAGTTAATCTATTAGGCAACCACTCCACCAGTTATTATTATATTATTAACTTACTTGTAATACCTACACACCTAGCCCAATAATAAGCCTATTATAGTACTTGCTACAAGGTTCCGTTACATAATTACTACCTAATTACGGTTTTAATAAGTTAAACAATATGCCACTAAAAGCAGCCACTATAACGCTATTAACGGCGGCAACTACTTTAAGGTTAGGAGGCAATACTAGTATAGCAGATACTAACTTATAGCAACCTATAACGGTCAAACAACTATAAGAGATAGTTAACTAGTTAACAAAAAATAATGCGACACTTAAATAAAGGATTAACAGGATAGGAGCAGCAAAGGTTAAGTTACTATCAATTAAAAGATTCTTAGGAGAGAGATTAAAGCTTAAAGGGTTTCTTACGTAAATGTATTTTAAGGTTGCATAAGAAGGAGCAAAGCTAGCAACACCTATAGATTAAATAGCTTACGCAGGACTATTCTTATCAGGAAGAGCACTTAAATAGTTTAAGCCTTACCTTATAGAAATATAAGTAAATAGAATAACGACCACTAACCAAGAGGTGCGGTTTATGTTCTTAAGTTAAAATAGATTTATAGAGCGACTTATACAAATATTCGGAGATCTAAAGGTAGTGACTACGGCGGAAAGAAAACTCTAAAATATTACGCAACGAATTTTAGCAATTAAGTATATAATATAGTTCTAAACACTAGCTATATAAGTTAAGTAGAATAATAGGGCGCTTATAGTACAGTATAAATAGGGACTTAAGGCTAAAGTCTAGGACGTAATCATTCTAATAAAAGATGTAGATACTCTAAGGGAATTAATAGATTAAGCAATAAAGATTAATAATAGGATTTACCAAAGGGAATAGACTAAGAGAGGTTAGGACAGAGTTCTATAGTTATATAAGACATAAAGTACGTAACGACTAAAGCTAAGTTAGAAACTATAATATAGCGCAGAGCTAATAGACCTAAGCGGTACTAAAGAAGCCTATAAAAGATGGAGTAAAAAACTATAAAAACCTAGAGGTTAAGGATCTAGTAATTATAGGACTAAGAAGTATAGGCTAAACTAGGGATCTTAGTAGTAGAAGACGTTTAGGCGGACTCTATAATAAAGTTAATGGTTTAAAGACGGAGCTTATATAAATTGCGGGAAATAGGGTCATTTTGTAAGGGATTATAAAGATAGTTAGAGTTACTATGTAATAAAGGGAACCTAACTAGTAGAAGATATATATATACAGAGGGATAATAGTGTACTGCAAGGAACAAAAAAGTGTTTAATTAGAAGTTTCGTGTTTTGTTATAACAACGCATACCAAATTTATAAAGACGCTAAGTACGGCGTAAGCTATTAGCCACAAGAGCTAAAGTTAAAAGGACTTAGAGGAACTAAAGAGTTAGATAAAAAATAAGATTAACTCTATAAGCTAGATTAAGATATTACAGTAATATATAGATAATAATTAGTAACAATGATAATGGAGTTAAAGTACTTATTAATTAATAGCAATAAGGATAGTAAAGGAACTAACTAGGGGTATCCGAACCTTAATGACGCAATTATAAAAGTAGAAACTGGGACCGCTATAGAGCAAGGTTTAGTAACGGGCATTATAACACTATTAGATACGGCATCCATCGCTTTATAAGAAGGAAGGAGTAATATTTAAAGAAGATTAAGTAAGCAGATGACTGCTAATGCTAGCTTACCCCTTAATAAAGGCAAAAGGTTAAAGGCTTAAGATTTTTAAGATAAGATAAGAGAGATCTAAGATTTTAAAGATTAGATAAGGATAGCTTAAAGACCTATAATAGACGAAAACTGATAGAGTAGAGCAATAGCTTAGTTTAAAGATATATAAATAAGCTCGGGATAAGAGTTCCCAACGGCATAAGACTCTTAAGACGAGATAAGTAAGATTTAAGATTCTTAAGATAAGATAAGAACACTATAGACGCCTAGTTAGACTAAGGCGGGAGCTAAGCTTAAGTTAAAAGTAAGCTTAGGATTAAAGAATCTAAGGGACTAAGAATTTGAAGTATAAATAAGGGTACCTATAAATAAGAGGTAAGGAGCTTCTTTATAGATTAGAGAATCTGCAATATAAATAGTAGTTAGGCTAGGAGACAGATATATAGACTTAGAAGATTTACTAGGGGAATATAGTGTTTAGCCTAAAGATTAAAAAGTTAATACTAAGATTAAGAAGTATAACGACTTTAAGGATTTACTCGCAAGACACAAAAGAAAAAAAACTATAGAAGAATTTAGAGCGAGAATTACCTTATAGTAAGAATAGAAACTAAATAAAAGATCTAGTATATTGGGACGTATAAGGGACAGAGCACCTATATAAAAGGTCACTAATAGGCCTAGAGTAGGCATACTAAGAGCTAAGTGGCTTACTAAACTAGAGCAAGAAGAGGATCTAGGGATTCTAACTAGGTTTAAAAAACGACACATAAAGGGCTATTATAACGTAGTAATAAAAAGATACTTCCTTATAAACAAGCCGTATACACTTAAAGGATTGTACTAAAAGTAGTATAGACGACGATATAATAACAAGTGGGAAGATTTCTATATATAGTTGGATAAGAAAGTTATCTAAGACTACCTAATTATAGAGAAGGCTATAACTTATATTAAAAGAGCCTTAATTATAACGTTAAAAGATCTAAAGGAGCAATTAGAGGACTAGAGAAGTAAAAGATAAATCTTAGTACCTATAAATAAAGTCGCAACGCTTAAATTAATATAAGAAAGGTTTAAACTTAAGGATAAAGACAAGCCAAAAATTAACCTAAGACACTAAGCATATTATACACTATTATAAATAGTATGCGTGGATAATACGTGCAACATATATAGAGCACCAAAAGATAAAAATCGGAAATATCTAGTAAGGATATATTAGATAACGGATAAGGCGAAATATTAAAACGCTAAGTATATACATAGTTAGTATCTAGTAGAAGTTTAAGAATAAGGGGACTTAATACTTTAGCCAGGAAGATTCCTTACGGAAGAATGCCTAGATAGACGATAGTAGTAGGAATGTCTAGAGAATACTTATTTATAGTATATTAAAGATAAAAAGCGAACTAAGTATTGGCCTAAGTTAGACTAAGTATAAATAGAATTAAGCAGCTAATAGTTAGGAAAAGTAGAGGCCTATAGGACTAGAGGGAACTAGTAGTAGGGCCTTAAACCCTTAAAGGAATTTAAGGACAACACCTAAATTTATAAGTTAAGTGGCAAGATTAACAGTTTAAGGCATTAATAGATAGTAGAGTAATAAGAAACCATATCTCGCTAGCAGCAGTTAAAAGAATAGGGTTACCACATAGGAAAAAGGAATATCCTTACTTATTAGTAACAATTTTAGGAGATCCGATAGCCTATAGAGGAGGCATTATTAATCTTAAAACAGGACCTATTTAGATAACTATTAAAGGGAGACAAATCGAGATGTCTTTCAATATATTACTATTAGGAAATAATAAGGCAGTGTTAGAAATGCCTTAGTTACAAAAATACAATCTAAAGATTAATTAGATTATAGGTTAGGTCAATATTAAGGATACTTAACGCTATAAGATATAATAATAAGCCAAGTTAGTATAGTACTAAGTAGGAGCAACCTATAAAGAAATTAAGAAAGGGTTAAGCTATATACTAAAAAGATACCACAAGTATAGTAAGAAACTATAGTCACCAGAAAGTGAAAAGCTATTAAAGTATATAGTATAGGACTATAAGATAGAATTAGAACTAGGAATAAGTCTAAGGTTTTTTCCAATCTATAAGCTTATTAAAGAAGAAGGAAGAGCACTTAAAGAGTTTATCTAGGAGAACTTATAAAAGGGATATATTAAACCATCACAATTATTAGCGGGTTATCCAGTACTATTCGTACTAAAGAAAAATAGCAAGCTAAGGCTGTGTATTAACTATAGACAGTTAAACAGCATTACTAGAAAGGATAGGTATCCTTTACCCTTAATTAGCGAAATCTAAAATAGAATAGGCAATGCGCAAATCTTTATAAAGATAGATCTAAGGTAGGTGTACCATTAGATTAGAATTAAGGAAGGCAACAAATAAAAGGTAGCCTTTAGGTTAAAGGAAGGACTATATAAACTATTAGTTATGCAATTTAGGCTTATAAACGCACTAGCAACGTTTTAGAAGTAAATTAATAATATATTAGGAGAACACTTAGATAAATTTATTATAGTATATCTTAATAATATTATTATCTACTTAATGACTAAGGAAGAACATAGAGAATATATTAAATAGGTCTTAAAGAGACTATAAGAAGAATAGATGCTAGTAGTAATTAAGAAATGCAAGTTCTTTACTAGGAAGACCAATTTCGTTAAATTTATTATTAAATTAGGCCAACTTAATATAGATCTAAAGAAGATTAAGGCTATAGTAAATTGGCAGGAACTAGAGAACGTTATATAGTTAAGATCGTTTCTAGGGTTTTGCAATTACTATAGAAGGTTTATAGCGCAATAGTTAAAAGATATTAAGCCATTTACGCGGTTAATAAAGAAAGAAGAACTATAGGTATAGGGAAAGGAATAATAAGAACTGTTTAAGAAAGTTAAGAGGTTGTTTACCTAAGAGCCAGTTCTTAAGATCTATTAACTAGGTCTAGAGACGGTTATAAAAATAAACGTATTAGACTTTATACTAAGGGCTTACTTTATATAAAAGTATCTAGATGGATAGCACCTAGTGGTATACTATAGTCGGAAGATAACACTACTAAAGTTAAACTATAATATCTATAACAAGGAGTTATTAGATATAGTTATAGTATTAAAGGAATAGAAAGCGTTCTTATAAGGCATAGAGAAACTATTTATGGTTAAGATAGATTATAAGAACCTAATAGGATTCCTAATAATAAAGGAACTTAACTAAAGATAGGTTAGATGGGTAGAGATACTTACAGAATACTATTTCGAGATTTAGTATACTAAGGGTATAAACAATATAAAAGCCGATACTCTAAGTTAAAAAGCTAAACTACAAAATAATAAGAAGCCATTAGGGGCTTTATTACGAAAAGATATAGATAGATTAATTAGATATAATTATCCGAAAATTATAGCAACTTAGGAAGAACTAGAGAGGGTTTATAAGTTACTAGAAAGCTTTTAGGTATAAAGAATTTTAGAAACGCAGCTAGAAGATCTATAGATGGATATATACAAAAATTAAGAAGTAAAGTATATCCTAAGAAGTATAGCAGAGCAATTTATAGAAGAATTCTATAAAGGACTAACTTAAGGACATAATAGAGCTACGGGCTTAGTGTTAAGACTCTAGGAGGAGTATATTATTAATAGAATATAGAACCTAGTATAAAAGGTTATAAGAAAATATCTAGATTGCTAAAGAAATAAACTAATAAGGCATAAGCCATATAGAGGGCTATAACCTATTAAAATACCAGAGAGACTATAGGAGGTTATATTATAGGACTTTATTATAAAGTTGCTAAAATTAAGAGATCCTATTATAGGACAAGATTATAACGCAATCTTAGTAATAGTAGACAAGCTTATAAAGTAGGGATACTTTATAGCCTATACGGAAGAAATCTTAGCGGAAGATATTACTAGAATCTATATTAAGGAAGTGTTTATAAGATATAGAGCACTAAGTAAAATTATATTAGACAGAGATCTAAGATTTATAGCAGTATTCTAGGAGGTATTTTTAGCGGAATAAGGAGTTTAAGCAGCAACTTTTACCGCATATTATCCGCAGACAGATAATTAAACGGAAAGATTAAATTAGACACTAAAGTAGTATCTAAGGCACTATATCAATCACGCATAGAATAATTAGGTATTATTATTACCAGTTATATAGTTTATATATAATACAACACTATAAGAAGAAATGGGTACATTACTATTTAAGGCGAATTATAGATATAAGCTAAGAATATTGCTATCGCCATATTAAGTATAAGAAGATAAGTAGCACAGCTAAGTAAAGGATGGAGACATTAATAAATCTTTATAAGAACCTTACGGAAACAGCTAAAGTAGTACAGTAGAGAATAAAAAAATACTACAATGCTAAGAGATCTAAGGGACTAGATCTTAAGGAGGGAGATAAAGTATAGCTACTATATAAAAATTTCAAGAGTTAACAACTAAGTAAGAAGTTAGACTACGTTAAACTAGGACCTTTTGAAATTATATAGAGGATTTTACTAGTTATATTTAAGTTAAACTTACTAGCCAAAATAAAGATCTACCCTATATAGCATATTATAATGCTAGAGCCAGTATATAGGAATGTTAAGTCACTAGTCTACAAAGCAAATATATATAGAGGATAAGAAGAAGACAAATAGCAAGTTTTAAAGGTCGTTAGTTATAAGGACATTGACAATAAAATATAATACGAGGTTAAGTAGATAGGCTATAACAAGACTACCTAGGAACCACTAGAAAATTTAAAGAACGCTATAGGAAAGGTATAGGAGTATCAGAAAAAAATAGGTCAGGCAATATTAATAAAGAAGGATTGTTAAAAAATAAGTCACCTAAGGGGGACCTAGGAAGAGCAACTGCCAAACTACTTAGAATTATTCCCTTTATAAGAAGAGAATCAGTTCTCTTATCACCAAGTTCTAGTAGACCTTATTTTATAAACTTCCACTCCTTAAAATAGACCTTCTTATAAACTTTCTTAAGACGGAGGAGACGAGTAGACGCAGTAATATAGGCCTTTAGAGCCTTCTGCTTTATATTCTAAGAACGTTCCAACTTAGTAAGGGCTTAAGTTAGCTTACCGTCTAGATAAGTAGCGGCGGATTAAACACGAGACCCTATAATAAATTACTTAGGGAACTTAAAGACTATTAAGAGTTATAGAACGCGCACACTTAGCGTTAAAAGAAGAGCGAATATTACAGGATAAATAAATATTCGCTTTAGTGCACTCTAAATAAAAGGAAGGTTACCGGGATAAAGGACTTACTAGTGTAATATAAACTAACCCCTCTTTTACACAACGGGAACACAGAGACGGTATTATTTCACCCAGCGATAATATAGCAGCAATAGTACGTGCATAACGTTACGCGTATAAAGAAGAAGATGCTTTAGGCATAATAAGTAACAATATTAACTAAATTAATTAGACGGACATTATACCTCTAGTAAACGACTTAGAGATATTTGAAATCTTTAAGGATAAAGATAAAGAGAAGGGAGATAGTGTTACGGACGCTTAAGTACAATATTATAACTACTTAAAGAGGAGTTAAAAGGAGCTAGTTGGTTAATATAGGTATAGTTTAGGATAGAACCGGTAGAACTATATAATAAGGAATAGTAGTATAAGTTATATAACATGCTATGTATTAAACAAGAGGAATAAGAGAAACTTACGTACCTTATATATAACACGTATATTACGTATAAAAAGGATTTCCTAGGAGTACGGTTGTGTATTTAAAGGACTATAATCCCTACTCTAGATAGTTCTTTCCTTATAGTGATTCTTAGAATACAATTAGAGTTAATTTATTGGGCAACCACTCCACCAGTTATTATTACGTTATTGACTTACTTGCAATACCTACACACCTAGCCCAATAACGAGCCTATTGTAGTACTTACTACAAGGTTCCGTTACACCGCACTACATTATTAAATGCAGCAGTATGCCGCACTGTATTGTTAAATGCAGCAGTATGCCGCACCTTAGTCAATACTATACGCTACACATTATAGTGCGCCGAATGCGCATTTAGCCGCCAAATGCTGCCAAATACTGCCAAATGCTGCAAAAATGCTGGTAAATTTTTTCCTAACGTAAAGAAACGTACGCAGAAAGGCTAAAGAAGGACCTCCATTCTTCATCCTCCCTACCTCCCTTATTATCGTCTACCCTTCTTCTTTTAGTAGGGTAACTAGTAGTACACCTAGCTCTAGCTCTACCTCTACTAAAAGTAAGAAAAAGCAGCTATAAGAAAAAAAGGTAGTCCTAATTATAGACAAAAAGGACTAATTTCTAGATATATTCTCTATACGAAATAAAGTTAATTAACTATTTGCATTAAAACTGTAAGTAAAAAAGTTAGTACTATCGTCCATAGCTAGAACTAAAGAAAAATAAAATATTCTCCTTATGACTATAGAAGAGTATAATGTAGATTTCCTAGTTAAATATAAGGAGATCTAGTATAACTGCCTTACCTTTTAAAGAGAATAAAAACTAGAACTATAGGTTTAAATTATAGCCTATAGGGTTTCTACCCTACCTTTTTTAGGAGAAGGAAAGCTCTAAGCTTCTAAAAGAAGAAATTAAGACCTTTAATCCTATAAGGATATAAGGACTACCTAAATAGATCTTATCTAGCGAAAAAAGACACAATCTATAGACCAGATTTAGCTCTATAGTTTTTACTATAGAGAATAAAGAAAAAAGACAAGAAATCCTTAAGTAAAAAGAGATATTAATTTCAGGTATAGCTACTAAGGTAGTAAAGTACCTTAAAGTCTCTCCTACTACGCAGTACACTAGCTACCAAAAATTTAGCTATATTGGAGACAGATGCTCTAATAGGGCCTATAGATTCTATGCGGCTGTACATTTATCTAAAGACCACTGCTATTATTAGTAATATAAGGTAATATTATATATCTACAAGTTGTAGGTAGTATAATAATTGTTATTCTATATATTCTTCTTACTTAAGGAAGGGTGAGGAGCTTAAGGCTCCTCGCTACGCTAGTGCCGCGGCAATATATAACGGCAGCTTGCCTTACGTAACAGCAACTTACCTTACGTAACGGCAACTTACTTATATTCCCAATACTAGCAACTCTTCTTTTGCGGTTGCTATCTATATATATATACCGCTCGACTAGCGTAATAAACATTAATCCTCCTTATTTACTATTGCTATTATAATATAAGTCTCGCTATCTTAAAATTTGCCTTTTAGCATATAGTGCTTTCTTACTTAGGAGTTATAGGAGGGCCGTTAAGGCGCTAGTAGTAAGCGAGCTAATAGCGATTTTCTATCCTAGGGATAGAAAATCCTAATTAGCTGGTTTAAGTTAGGGTTTATAGAATATTATACTTCTACTCCCTTTTAACCTAACCTTTAACTTATATATATAGAGTATTTATATTAACAAACGTCTCTAGTGCCCTAATTAGGTTCGCCTTCGTTATTACATCTACTAGGTTATCTTAGCTATTTATTTATTAAATCTTAAAGAGTTTTTAACGCTTATAGGATTACCAAAGTGCTATAATATTAATTATTAGGCGCTTTTTCTTTATAGTACTAAGTTTAACTAAATACTTATAGAGGGAATATAAGTTAGTGTATATAATTATAGGGATAGCGGGAAGTTTAAGTTAATTTATAATTATCTTTAGGGTAGTTCTAATTATAATTGCTATATTAACTCCACTAACTATTCTATTTATTAACTTAAGGCTTTCTTTAATTTATCTATTACCGCTTAATACTGTGGGAGGGTACGACCTCTCTAAGATAGGAAAGTAACAGTGCTGTCTGTCTGTCTGTCAGTCAGTCGGTCGGTCAGTTAGTTAGTCGTAATTAGTTAGTAGAACAGGCAGTAAGAAAGAAAGAAAAGAGTGTATTGTGTGTCTGTCGTGCCTATCCGAGTTATTGAAGACTCTAAGGGCTCCAGACCGATCTATATAACTTGTGTAAGGCCTAGGCTCTCCCAAAGCTATACCCAATCTAGATATTAAATCTAGGGGCCAAATTACACTACTATATACCTCCCCTACCTAAGTTATTGTCCCCTAACGACTTCTAAAACTCTAAAACTCCTTATCTTTGAAACGAAGGCGCGGTAGGTAATTATATACATTCCTTGCCCTTACCACGAACCCAAGATAGCAAACGAGGAGACTCCGTTCTGGTTAAATAAGACCGTTCTCGTCTACTTGGCTAAGCAGCAAGAGAGACTTCAGACTGGCGGCTTTTAGATAACATAGCTCTTTCGCGCCCTTCCATTTGCTTAGTTCTATCCCATAATTCTTTAGGCAACTCCATATGACTTTATCCTTCTATAACAACTAGGGGCACTCTACTTAGATCTACCGTAATAGCTAAAGGATTAATTCCATTATTAATGCAGTAGAAGTAAAAGCGGCTATTAAAGCGTTCTATCTTAGTTATACACATTAGCTTAAACGCATCTTTATAATTCTTAACGGCCCTAAGATGGTAGGAATGCATCCATTTCCTAACTTTGTTCCCGTTACCACTAAGAAAAAGATCACGATCTTAAACTACCGCTAGAGAATCCCATCGTTGTTTACTAAAAAAGGCGTTAGATAGAGCGCTGGCAGCTATAAGCTTAACTGCTGCAGGGAAGCGATATGGAATTGCGCTATAGAGATTAGCATGTCTAGACGGCGTACGGGGCGGCGCTTTTAAGTCTTAGTGCGCATCTACTAACTCTACCCAAGTACCTCCTTTAGTGACCTTAAGGTTATTATAATTGTCCTAAATACTAATGAACTATAGCAGTATTGTTCGCTAGGTTCTAGTTAAAGGTCCTTTTACTCTATAAGGAAGGTAAGGCATAGTTATACGTATATCTCCTTTCTTATATGGCTAAGCTACTTAGTCGGTTGCATACTTTTCTATATCTTTAGTAGTCTAGTCTTAGTTAGAGATCTTATAAATAAATCCGTCGCCCTTAGTT
>Ga0307515_10023338_pt1 | contig 10845 bp, 4 predicted proteins | sample 17_EM_MG_FD_194513 | JGI IMG/M metagenome (GOLD analysis project Ga0307515, IMG submission 194513) | Populus trichocarpa ectomycorrhiza microbial communities from riparian zone in the Pacific Northwest, United States - 17_EM | ecosystem: Host-associated > Plants > Roots > Unclassified | place...
AGATAGTTAGTTTAAAGTTAAAGTTATTATTTTTACTACTATACTTAGATTTATTAGTATAGAGCTTAGCTAGGTTAGCTAGCTCCTTACTATAGGTCTTTACTTAGGTAGTTTACGGATCTATAACTTAAGTAATAAAAGGGTTTTAGTCCATATTTTGGTTTACGGGGGTATTATAGTCCGTAACTTAAGTACTAGGTATACTTTAGCCCGTAAGATTAATTCTAAGATCTCTTTAGTCTATAGGATAAATTTAGTTAAATAGGTTGTCTATAAGACCGAAGATCCTATTAAGTTTAAAAAAGGTAAAAAGTCCGCTAGTTTTGATGTAATTTAGGGTTTACTCTTTAGTCCATTCCGTTTAGTCCTTCTTATATAGTATATCGTACAGAGACCGTGCAATAATAACTTGCCTATCCTTTTTAACCTATACGCCTTAGTTACGTAAGAGGGTTTATAGGTTAAGGGTAGCTATAAGGTTATAAGTCTTAAAGATAGCTTCCGTAAAGTCCGTAAAGTCTTTCTTATATTATTCCTATAGATCGTTATTTAGAAGCTTAAAGTATCTATATTTAAGGATTTTAAAATTAATATAGTCGTTAACGCCGTTTATAGATATAAGGTTAACTCCCTAACTCCACTTTTTTTAACCTTTATTAATTTGCTTACTTATATCTGCTATATTATATAGCGTAGTATATCTATATAAGCTGTAATGGGTAATAGTAGCTTATAGTAGGTAGAGAAGGTCTTATAACGGTCTATAAAATTAATTAACGGGTCCGTAATAGTTTGAGAGGTCTTATAATAGTCTGTAAAGGCAATTAATAGGTCCGTAATAGTTTATAGAAGGGTAAGGGGTTCCGTAAAGGTCTATATTCGCGTTTATAAACTTCTAGTAAACCGTACTAAGACTTAAATAAGTATATAGAGATGGTAATATAGTCCGTAATCCCCAACTTCCGACCTTTTAGCAGGTTGTACTAGGATTTAAATAGGTGGTCGCTATCGTGTATCGCTCGGGGGGGAGGTGTCAAGTGATTGCTAATCTGTGCGCGCTTACTGATTAGTGTTTATATCAACTTAATAATACAAGGTGAGTTATATCTAGGGGCACGAAATACGTATAGTATCGTATGCTCTTTTGGATGGTGGTGACTGTCGATTCTATTGAGGTAGACTACGTGGTCTATATACTGACGCGCCCTCCCCCTTGATTAGTTATAAGTAAGTGGTTAGTGCACCAAACGCGTAAGTACGCGTTTGGTATAACAGGTGCTGTAATTATACAGTTACATTCAAGGCGCAATTGCTATTTATTTATTATCGCGGGCCTAAAATGCGCAAAATACTCGCTTAAAAAATTGGACCGTTTTTAAAACCGGCGGCCTTCGTACACTTCCTCCTACTAGACGTACGATAACTGGCCATACTGCCGAAAGCAAAGCAATAATAAAGTCTGACACCCTTTTACTCCATTCGACCCTCGGGAGTTAGCGCTCGAAAGTTCCGCTGCTTCATACCTACTTTGGGAGGAGTTCCATGGAAAGCCAATAAACCTAAGTGATAAAGTTGGGACGATCGTGAGGATTGTGGACATGGCGCCAAGCCTTTCGTCACCCATGCATGTTCGGAGGTAAGGCCTCCGGGATCGCGGAGACTATATACTACGGTCACGTGCCTCCGGCACGTGACCAATAACCATCCAAGTTGTCCTAAGGGCATCTCGGGGCAACCGCAATAATATCCCTTATAGATCTCCGCTTATAAATAATAAGCCAATCTAATATTTCAAAAAGGGGCTCTTATAACCTCTTCTGTGCCCGTAGGGCAAGGCCCGATAGTTTTCCTAGTTGGCTTCAGATTTCCATTTTATCTATGCCGAACACCCTATGATCCAGGAACTACATCATAGGCATTGTCTTTTTAGAAATTACTGACTTTTGATGCAGAAGGTGTAAAAGATAAATGATGTGGCCTTTGAGGTTTCATAGTCATAAATTGGGCGAGGATCAGACGCAAAGCAAGCCTGTGCAATTTCTTCTAAAATATAAATTCAACGACAGGAAGTACCATCCGCGGACATTAAGGACATAAAATCTATAAAGATAAACGCTCGTGCCATACAGCCATGCTCCTTGAAGAACCTTAGCGCAAAACGCCGCAATATCCTTACGCCTAAACGATGTCGCAAGATCAACAAACTTTGCTCTTTAGTGGGGCATCAATCCAAAGAAAAAATTACCTGAATCATTTTCTAACTGATATATAATGCCATTACGGCGCCTCATGCACTGGCTGGCCCCACTGGTTATTTCGTGGCGGTATATATGGTGACTCCATCTCAACCGCACCTGGAGGGGTGGGATAAGCCGGCGGTTGGTATGGTGGAGCAGGCGTTGAGTGCGGAATGGGTACTTCCACGGGTCGAGGAGACTTATCAGGGATCCGTTGGAAGCCATCGCTAGTCATCGGGTACGAGTTTGCGGGTGTTCCGGCCGTCTGCATACGCTTGTTGTACCGGCGACGCGCGCAGAACCACGCTATACCTACCGCAATAATGAGGACCACGATAGCAGCTGCGACCCCAGCAATGAGAGCAATGTGGGAAGTGTGTTTGGGAGGCTCGGGCGCTGGAGAAGCTGTTGCTGTGGTTGCAGATGCTGCGGCAGCTGAGCCAGATGCACTGGAAGATTGTTTTGTTCCGGTACGTGAAGTACGAGTTGTTGATGAGGTTGGTTGTGCGCCACCGCTTACCTCAGTTTGCGATGCGATGGGGAAGCCGGTCGTCGCAGCAGTCGACAAGCCAAAATCGTTCACGATACTTGCTGAGCTGACATCGAATACTTGTGTATCGTCGTTGCAGCATGTGCCGCCATCGGAGGAACAGCAATATTTGGTGCCGCCGCAGGGCACCAGCTCATCCCAGGATGATGCTGCGTCTACATGGGGTTCTCCGTAAGCTTTCTTGTTTATCTGAGGGACAAATAGACAAAAACTACCTCCAGATTTGCAGTGTTGGAAGCATTCGCCAGCCTGCCATGTTTTGTCTGTACAAGCGCCCCGGAACGCATATTCTCCATCTGGAAAGTAACATAAACCTGAACGAAGTTCGTTAGAAACCCGATGCGGGCTGAAAGAATCTGTTTATAACGGACCGTTTGATAAACATTGGTCGCCTTCGCTCGGAATGCAGCAAGTGGAGTATTGATCTCCAGTGCATGGCTCGTAGCTATAGTCTGTCGGGAAAGTTCCATCGGGGTAGTAGCTGGGTATAGCTTGTCAGGAAAAATTCTTGGCTTTTTGGTGGGGGGCTGTTACCATGATGCTCTAACTCTATGAACTAAGAAACCGAAAACTGCGCTAGATAATGACAGAATTCGGAACCGCATGATGGCTTGAGAGACAATAGTAATGAACGACGGTGGATGATGGAGAAAGCAAGAAGAACAGGTTGAAGGAAGATCTCCTACACAAGATAGCAGTCTCAGCTGAGAACGCCCGATTACTACATTGAGGGGGCCCGGGCAGGTTGTCCTATCGTGAGTTGCAACGCCAGTGGAAAAGGGGCACGCGGAGCGTTTGCAGATACGACATGAAGCCACAAACGAGGGCTGATACCTTGTGGTGGCTTGGAGAGGATATTAGACAAATCATCTTCTAAAGATCCGGAGCAATTGAATTATGGCGACTTCCACAGAGATACTTTTAGACGGGCGTTCTCCAAATACTTTCATTGAGGAACAGTATTCGAGAGATACAGCCTGTACGACCTCCAGTGTCCCCCCCCCTGTGTGCGCGCAACACACACACCTAATTTCGCTACGTCTGCAGCTAAATTAGTATGTAGAGCTAGCAGGAAGGGGTGTAGTATGTGGCCAGGGCTTAAGCCACGGCCCACCTCGAATTCGGAGCTCTGAGCTCGATTTTAAAGCTATTCTAAACTCCTCTCCCTCGCCAAAAGTCGTAATATCTGTTCCAGGTCGTGGTATTACAAAGCTTCTTTCTCTCATTAATATAAGCTCTAAACGCCCTGCTCCTACCTTTGCAGGTAGTCCCTCTAGTCGCCCACCTGCTTAGCGATTTTAATTGTTACTAGTACCGCCTCCCTTAGCAATTGGTCGTCTACCTCCTTTTATGCAGAGCTTAAGTATAAGTACGGTCGCGAATCTTCCACCCGTATATAGTAGCTAACTTAATACGCAGCTTAACTATAGTACCCAGCCTGCATCATAATAGGCTGCCTATTTTACTGTAGACGAGCTTAATAAGATCCTAAGCGACCCGGTAGCTGCTAAAGAGCATAACAATAAGGAAGTTTAATACTTTTATCTACCGCAGGAACGGAATATAGTAAGAGCTTTACAGCGTATAAATGCAGCTCCCCCTATATTGCGAGGTCAACGGTACGCTAAAAGGCGTTAATTACCAGAGACTCCAACATCTAAAGTTTCGGTAGAGGATAAGGAGGAGGAGGAGGAGGAGGAGGAGGAGGAGGCTCTAAGGCTTTAAACGGAGCAGGAGGAAAATATAGTAAAGCCTTTAGGCAGAGGCTCCTTCTTTAAATATCGCCTACTTATATTAGCAAAGGTTGCAAAGCTAAGTTGCTTAACTCCTATATTAGCTTATATATTTCCTAAGGCTCGCCTTAGCCTCTTGGTGATATACAATCGCGAAGTTCTTTATAGAATTAATAAGGCTTTACAGCAGAAATTCGCTAGCTGTACTTTTTAAAGGAAGTTGTACAATGCTACTATAAAGCTTACTAGGCGATTAAACTCTACTAAATCTATGTTCCAACTTAACCTAAGCTGTATAATTAATTGGATTAATCTAGGAGAAGAACTCTTAAGGATAGCGAAAGGGTATTATAATCGCGGTAACGGCTTAATCGAACGGCTTAAAGTTGAACTTACTTTAGAATATATTAAGACAATTAAGCAGCAAGCTACTCGTGCTCCTGCCTATCCTTCTATAGTATTACAATTAGCTCTATAATTGGCTTTAGAACCCTTATAGAGCTTTTTACTAATAATATTACAGCCTATAGATAGTGATATTACTACTTCCTCTATAATTCCTAAAATAAGCTTTATAAAGGTATCTTAACGGTAGTAATATTATAAGAACTGCGGAAGTAACTAGTGTTGGGTATATTAATAAGTTAACTATAAGCTAATATAGGAGGACGTAAGAGAATAGGGTCAGACGATTAATTAAGGCCTTACTACTAAACATACTCCTCCGGTTAGCTTAATGCAGAAGCTTTTAGAGAGGAAGACGGGTAATAAGAAGGAATAGCTTACCTCTAAGGCCTCTATACTAAGTACTCTAGGCGTTATAAATTAGTTCTATATTAACCTAATTAGCAGTTACTATAGGCGCCTATCTATACCTCTAGCAGCCTCGCTCTTGGGCTTAAAGTTATTACTAATTGCTCCTTTACCGCATCCTTAAGGCATTAATCGGCTTGTAGATTTATAAGAATATTTTAAGTGGTATAAGAAGGCGGTAGAAGATTTGGAGGCCTAGAAGGAAGATATTAAAGCCGCCTACTAAGTTGCTTTTACTAAGCGGTAGGATTTAAAAACAATTAGAGACCAGAAGCTAGATAAGTAAGGAAAGACGCTAATTAAGGTAATAATTAAGGTAGGCGTTCTAGAGGCAATTGCTAAGAGATTATAAGTAGATATTAAGGAGTGGAGAAGCTTAAGAGGCGTACTTAGTGGTAATCTAGAGAGCTTAGGGCTCGGCTAGTAGTAGATTTCTGACTTAAGTACGGAGGTCGCTAACAAAAGTTCCTACACCTTCCTAATTAGGAAAGTACGGCTACCGCCCGCTGACCGCCCAAAATATACTAACGGCAGAAAACATCTGCAGCCTCGTTACCTTTATTACACCGACACTAACGCCACCGGATCCTCTTTGCTCCATAACTACTAGTAAGAACTCCCCTAGCTTAAATCTTAGTGTACTAACTATGGGGTTCTTTCAGCTCGCAACTAGGGCTCAGGCCCTAGCCATGAAGGCTATAGGAGCAACCCTTAAGTATATTGAAAGCATTACTTAAATAAAGCGTCGAGCGCTGCAACTTATCTTTAAAAAAGCCCTTAATTATGGCTGGCACCCTAAAACTAATCCTCTTATCCTTGACGGCTACCTTATTAATGCTCCTCGCTCCAGTAGAAAGCCTAAAATTACTTGCGAGTTTAAATAGCGAATCCTTAAGAAAGTCACCACTGATTGATTTAGTAGAGAGAAGTCCTCTACCTATATTACTGCTAAATGCGGCTGTTTTGCATAAAGCGTCTGGCGGGTTCTTTAACGCCATAAATATTATAAGATAAAGCTAATAAGAAAGCCTTGCCTCTTACCATAGATAAAAGAGGCTCGCCTTTAATTCGCCTTATGGTATAAGCATTGGCACGGTTTAGCATAGAGCCGGTAGAACCATATAACGAGGAATAGTAAGCGAGTTATATAACGTGCTACGTAAGAAATAAGAGAGATAAGAGGAACTTATATACCTTACGTATAATACGTACCTTACGTATAAGGAGGGTTTCCTAAGAGTACGGTTGCGTATTTAAAGGACTACAGTCCCTACTCTAGATAGTTCTTTCCTTGTAGTAATTCTTAGAATACAATTAGAGTTAATCTATTAGGCAACCACTCTACTAGTTATTATTATGTTGTTAACTTTAATTTATATTACCTATATACCTAGCCTAATAATAAGCCTATTGTAGTACTTGCTATAAGGTTCCGTTATATAATTACTACCTAGTTACAGTATTAAATATAGAAAGTTAAATAACATGCCACTAAAAGCAGCTACCATAACGCTATTAACGGCGGCAACTACTTTAAGGTTAAGAGGCGATACCAGTATAGTAGATACTAACTCGCAACAACCTATAACAGTTAGATAACTATAAGAGATAGTTAACTAGTTAATAGAAAATAATACGACGCTTAAATAAAGGATTAATAAGATAGGAGCAGTAAAGGTTAAGTTACTATTAATTAAAAGATTCTTAGGAGAGAGATTAAAGCTTAAAGGATTCCTTATATAGATGTATTTTAAGGTTATATAGGAAGAAGTAAAGCTAGTAATACCTATGGATTAAATAGCCTATACGGGACTATTTCTATTAGGAAGAGCACTTAAGTAGTTTAAGTTTTACCTTATAGAAATACAGGTAAATAGAATAATAACTACTAACTAAGAAGTGCGGTTTATATTTTTAAGTTAGGAAGGATTTATGGAACGACTTATATAAATATTTAGAGATCTAGAGGCAGTAACTATAGCGGAAAGAAAACTCTAAGACATTACGTAATAAACCTTAGTAATAAAGTATATAATATAGTTCTAAACGCTAGCTATATAAGTTAAGTGGAATAATAGGGCGCTTATAGCATAGTATAAATAGGGACTTAAGACTAAAGTCTAGGACGTAATTATTTTAATAGGAGATGCGGATACCCTAAGGGAATTAATAGATTAAGTAATAAAGATTAATAATAGGATCTACTAAAGGGAATAGACTAAGAGAGGTTAGGATAGAGTTCTATAGTTATATAAGGCGTAAAGTATATAACAACTAAAGCTAAGTTAGAAACTATAGTATAGCGTAGAGCTAATAGACCTAAGTAGTACTAAAGAAACCTATAAGAGATAGAGTAAGAAACTATAGAAACCTAAAGGTTAAGGATTTAGTAATTATAGGACTAAGGAGTATAGGCTAAACTAGGGATCTTAGTAGTAGAAGACGTTTAGGCAGACTCTATAGTAAAGTTAATAGTTTAAAAATAGAGCTTATATAAATTGCGGGAAATAAGGTTATTTCGCGAGGGATTATAAAAATAGTTAGAGTTACTATATAATAAAGAGAACCTAACTAGTAAAAGATATATACGTATAGAGGGACAATAGTATACTGCGAGGAACAAAAGAATATTTAATTAGAAGTTTTACGTTTTGTTATAATAACGTATACTAAATTTATAAAGACACTAAGTACGGCGTAAGCTATTAGCTATAAGAGCTAGAGTTAAGAGGACTTAAAGGAACTAGAGAGTTAGATAAAGAATAAAATCGACTCTATAAGCTAGATTAGGATATTATAGCAATATACGGATAATAATTAGTAATAATAATAATAGAATCGGAGTATTTATTAATTAATAGCGACAAGGACAATAAAGGAACTAACTAGGGGTATCTAAACCTTAATAACGCAATTATAGAAGTAGAGACTAAAACCGCTATAAAGTAAGGTTTAGTAACGGGCATTATAATACTATTAAATACGGTATCTATCGCTTTATAAGACAGAAGGAGTAGTATTTAAAAGAGATTAAATAAGCAGATAACTACTAGTGCTAGCTTACTACTTAATAAAGGTAAAAGGCTAAAGGCTTAAGATTCTTAAGACGAGATAAGAGAGATCTAAGATTCTAAAGATAAGATAAGGACAGCTTAAGGACCTATAATAAATAATAACCGATGGAGCAAAGCAGTAGCTTAGTTTAAAAATATATAAATAAGCTTAGGATAGAGTTTCCTAGAGGCATAAAACTCTTAAAATAAGATAAGTAAGATTTAAGACTTTTAAGATAAGATAAGAACACTATAGACGCCTAGTTAAACTAAGGCGAGAGTAAAGCTTAAGTTAGAAGCAAGCTTAGGATTAAAGAATCTAAGGGACTAAGAATTTAGAGTATAAATAAGGACACTTATAAACAAGAAGCGTAAGGCTTTATTATAGATTAGAGAATCTATAATATAAATAGCAGCTAGACTAGGAGACAAATATATAGACCTAGAGGACTTACTAAATAAACTAGGGGTTTAGCTTAAAGATTAAAAGTTTAATACTAAGGTTAAAAAGTAAGAGAACTTTAAGGATCTACTTATAAGACGCAAAAAAAAAGAAACTATAGCAGAATTTAGAGTAAGAATTGCTATATAGCAAGAACAGAAACTAGATAAAAAATCTAGCATATTAGGACGTATAAGGGATAGAGCGCCTATATAAAAGGTCACTAATAGGCCTAAAATAGGCACACTAAGAGCTAAATAGCTTATTAAATTAGAATAAGAAGAGGATCTAGAAATTCTAACTAGGTTTAAGGAACGATATATAAAGGGCTGTTATAATATAATAATAAGAAGATATTTTCTTACGGACGAGCCGTATATACTTAAAGGGCTGTACTAAAAGTGGTATAAGCAACGACATAATAATAAGTAGGAAGATTTCTATATATAGCTAGATAAAAAAAGTTATCTAAGACCACCTAATTATAAAGAAGGCTATAAATTATATTAAAGGAGCCTTAATTATAATATTAAAAGATCTAAAGGAGTAATTAGAGGACTGGAGAAGTAAAAGGCGAATCTTAATACCTGTAAATAAAGTTATAATGCTTAGATTAACACGAGAAAGGTTTAAACTTAAGGATAAAGACGAGCTAAGAGTTAACTTAAGATATTAAGTATATTATATACTATTATAGGTAGTATATATAGATAATATATATAATATATATAGAGCACCAAAGGACAAAAATTAAAAGTATTTAATAAGAATATATTAGATAACGGACGAGGCAAAGTATTAAAATGTTAAGTATATATATAGTTAGCACCTAGTAGAAGTTTAAGAATAAGGGGACTTAATATTTTAACCAGGAAGATTCCTTATGGAAGAATACCTAAATAGATAATAATAGTGGGAATATTTAGAGAATACCTATCTATAGTATATTAAAAATAAAAAGCGAACTAAGTATTAGCCTAAGTTAGACCAAATATAAATAGGATCTAGTAGCTAATAGTTAGAAAAAGTAGAGGCCTACGGAACTAGAGGGAACTAGTAGTAAAGCCTTAGACCTTTAAAGGAATTTAAAAATAGCACCTAAATTTATAAGTTAAATAGCAAGATTAATAGTTTAAGGCATTAATAGATAGTGGAGTAATAAGGAACTATATCTTACTAGCAGCAGTTAAAAAAAATGGGGTTACTATATAGGAAAAAGGAATATCCTTACCTATTAGTGACGATTTTAGGAGATCCGATAGCCTATAGAGGAGGCATTATTAATCTTAAAATAGGACCTATTTAGTTAACTATTAAAGGAAGATAAATTGAGATATCTTTTAATATATTACTATTAGGAAATAATAAGGCAGTATTAGGAATACCTTAGTCATAGGAATACCTTAGTTATAGGAATATAATCTAAAGATCGATTGGGTTATAAGTTAAGTTAATATTAAGGATACTTAACGCTATAAGATACGATAATAAACTAAGTTAGTATAGTACTGAGTAGGAGCGACCTACGAAGAAATAGAAAAAGGGCTAAGCTATATACTAAAGAGATACTATAAGTATAGTAAGAAACTATAGTTACCAGAAAGTAAAAAGCTGTTAAAATATATAGTATAGGACTATAAAATAAAATTAGAACTAGGAATAAGTTTAAGGTTCTTTCCAATCTATAAGCTTACTAAAAAAAAAGGTAAAGTACTTAAAGAGTTTATTTAGGAGAATTTATAAAAGGGATATATTAGACTATCGCAGTCATTAGCGGGTTATATAGTACTGTTTATACTAAAGAAGAATGGCAAACTAAGGCTATATATCAACTATAAACAGTTAAATAGCATTGCTAGGAAGGATAGGTATCTTTTACCCTTAATTAGTAAAATCTAAAATAGGATAGGTAATGCACAAATCTTTATAAAGATAGATCTAAGATAGGCGTACTATTAAATTAGAATTAAGGAAGGTAATAAATAAAAGGCAGCCTTTAGGTTAAAGGAAGGACTAT
>Ga0307515_10023340_pt1 | contig 10845 bp, 6 predicted proteins | sample 17_EM_MG_FD_194513 | JGI IMG/M metagenome (GOLD analysis project Ga0307515, IMG submission 194513) | Populus trichocarpa ectomycorrhiza microbial communities from riparian zone in the Pacific Northwest, United States - 17_EM | ecosystem: Host-associated > Plants > Roots > Unclassified | place...
AACAGAAAGAAACCACAAAAACAAACTCCTAGTCAATGAGTTCGTACCAACTTGAATACAATAATTGATTAAAAAGGAATTCAATAATGATCATTACCATTCGGTAATACGGCTGAAATTGCGTTTTTTAAAATTTAATTTTTTTTATTTAAATTTTTTTATTTAAAATTTTAAATTATTTTGATATATTGACATTAAAAATAATTAAAAAAAAACAATACTATTTTAATGTATTTTCAAGCAAAAAACACTTTGAAAAGCAATCCTAACACACTCTGTTAAAGAATAACATAAATCATATCTTGAGACCCCACCTAACAGTTTAAACTACTGAGTTGAGATGATTCTTTGATATGATATTAGAGCCTTGATGATTAAACGGTCATAAATTCAAATTTTATTATCCCTATTTATTTGATAAAAATTAAGCACAAGGTAGTATGAACTTGTACAAGTTTCAAGTTTCGAGAGCTTTCATTTAAAGAAGTATATTAAAAAATAATATAAATCATATCTTAAAACCCTAGCTAATAACTTAAACTATTAAATTGAAATGGTTATTTGAGACACTCCCAATCACCTCCTTTCCTCGGTATGATAGCTGCTGGTTGAAGTTATAAACCTGTTTAATAATAAGTGCAATCTGCAAAAATATGCACTTATCCCTCAAGTTTTCTTAGCCCTACTGCTCCAAACCTTGCCTTAGTCTCGATCAAATATGCAGATGCCTGATTTGGAACTGCATATAGTTGCTCGAAAAACATGCCGTGCGACTCTTCATGAATATGAAAAGTTCGATGACTAAAAGAATAAATTAATATATAATCACCGCCTAGCGAAGAAAAAAAGGTAAGAAATACATCACCATGTCCCATGTTTGTTTCCTTTCATTAGTGAACAAACTATGCCTTGATATTGAATTAGAAATTAAGCAGATTAGCTTGTACAAATCCACTACTAGAAGGATGCAATTCTACTCAGCTTACACATACGAGTACCATCAGTTATAAGAGATCATTAGCTCTTCCATGAGGGAATGTCAGTAGTAAAAATGTTTCGGTATTGATGTAAACCGTTAAAGACAACATGTATATGGAATTGTGACTAAACGTCATCTGATCTTCAAATTAAGTGCCAAGCAGCAAGCAAGTTAATGGGAGATTAGGAAATTGAAAGGTATGAAAAGGACATTTAAAGAAAGGTCAAGTCTTCCTGGGATGTTTTGCAGCCATATGCAGTTTGTGGTACTGTGACTTTGACGTCCTTGTACTGGTTTGAAATTGACATTGGAGTAATTTTCATGAAGACTTGGGTCGTATAGGCTTCTTCCTTTTTCTTTTCTTTTTCTTGTAGAAGAGAAGCACCATGAGGCTACAAGCTAGCCGCTGGTGAGAAATATTACCAATGAAACAGCAGCAAAAACAAAATGCATATACCAGAAGATCAGGAAACAGCTTAATGAGCAAGAGATCCTCCGTAGACAACTCCACCAAGCTTCAGTTAATAGCCAAAAACCAGAGAAGCAAGACTTGAGGTGTATCGACTAGACACAAATCAACTTTTTTGGGTCCATTATAGGTGTAGATATTGTGTAATTATAAAATTCCAGGAATTAACTCTTTAGTCTAAAGTCTGAACCATTGAATCCGCAACCTAATTGATTAATATAAAGTAAAGAAACAGAAGGTCAACCGTTAGTGATCAATATATGATAGAACAAACCAACTTTGGGAAGAACTTCAAATCAATATCAACTATGAAAAGCTAATACTGTAAAGGAAACAGTTGTTTGGAGACTTGATCAAGTAATTAATGAATGGATTCTCCACTTAAGGAATGGATAGAATCGCCTGCAAGCCAAGAAACTATTAGAGGATGATGAAACCTAGAAAAGAAGACTTTGTTAAGAACAGTATTTATCGATAGCTAGGGTAATACACACGCCATTTGGCAGCAAATTATTTACGAGGCACCTTCCGGCCTTCGTGGTGAATTGGTGATGTTGCGCTGTTAGAATTACCACATTTGGGAAATGAATGGGCAGTGTGTAATTGGGGCCTTAGGGGCCTGGCCCATGGGCTCTCTTACTACTGAATTTCCAAAGAATCCTTCTAGCTAGGGTGCAACTCTCCATTGCATTGTTTTGGTGTACTTTTTTTGCTCTTCCTTTCTATATATGACGAATTCATTACTTTCTTGAATTGTACTTAGGCCATGTAGGAGTATAAATTCAACGTCCACATGTTACCACAATGAACACACGCTGCAAGAATCGAATATGACTCTTTTTGGCTGCATAACAGGTGTCGTGCAACAATACCATATGGGGTATAGTTTATATTCAGAATATCTGCCACTTTTGGACAGCAAGCTGCCATTCTTGGAGGAATAATTGGACTTAACGTATGATGTATGAAACTAGAAAAATCCTTGAACATAGATCTTGCCGTTTCTTACAGGTCACGGGCGGCACCGTTCGGGCACTAGATGCGTGATGAGACGCTGTCATTTGTTGGACTCGTAGCGTGCTAAAGTCAAGTAGCAGGAGAGGAAGATATCGTATATGTTAACCTCTTAATTTTTTGATTGATCGTTGTCTCTTCCTTTCCAATTTCATGGTTCCAGTCGAAGGAAGAAAAGGTCATCATATGAGAATACATTCGTTTGTATGCAAGTGATTTATCTGGGATCCAAAAACAAAGGATTAATCTCTGCATATAAAAGATTGTCGGAAATACTATCATGATGCTTATAACAAAAAAAGATGTCTCGGACTTTCAGCACGAAGTTAAAACTTAAATTGTGTTGAGATATAAAGTATCCTCTCTCTTTCTAATTAGATACGAGTTTATATCATGGATTTATTGGCAAAGCTAGTACTTGTGATATTTGATTAATTTTCTAGTTTTGACAATTTAATTCATTTATTTTTGGCAAGGTGACTTATAGAATATGATGCTTTTAAACAATTAAAAAGAACAATCTAGTAGGTGGTTCAGTAGTAAAAGATTGGAATCAAGGGGTTTGCTCCCCTATTATCTTAGATTCGAGCTCTGTGGTTGTTAATATAATGGCCACTGGAGATTTATATGGTCATTAACTTCAGAACTTGTGGGATCAGTCGAGGTGCGCACAAGCTGACTTGGACACCCACGTTAATAAAATAAAAAAACTCTCTAAAGTTTTGTTTTAGGAGGTTATTTGCAAACGACCATGTCCAGTGTCCGGTTCCTTTCTCTCCTTACTCTATAATCTATAATCACGCTAGAATTAGACGGCTGAAATGCAAAATTTCAGTTTTTGCGTTTTTACCTATTAAGATTTTGCGTCATGCATGCGATGAACTCTATCTATTTGACTTCTCCTTTAACCTTAGTAGTATATTTGACCATATGCTAATTAACTTGAAGGGTTTTTTAGGTCACAATGCTAACCTGATATTGACTGTTCATTTGGACTTCATATGTAGTCTTGGCAGCTGTGTTCTATTAAGTTGCTTGCTCAAGTACAAACCAACTAATTAGCTGTTGGTGATTAATTGTAGCCATGCATTCGCTTAGCTTGTATTAAGATTAAATGGTTGGGTAAGAATAAGAAATAATTAAAAGCAAATGATTTTTGTCCATTTCCCCCAAGTTGGACAGAGCAAAACATGCTAGATTTGATGGGAGGAGACCGGAGAGGCAAGGAAATAAAATTCCAAGTGGATCGCAAAAACCAAGAAGAAGAAGATAATTGGAATCGGGCAAGAAGCCTCCTTCTCTCGGCAGCCAATAGGCCAAGTTGAAGGATTAGTTGCAAGTAGAAGGGGCGACCGTGACTGAATCCATTTCAAGATTCGACAAGCATCCACCACATAAACTGGTCGCATACAAATGCACTGTGCATATCTTCCTCTCTTTTTTTTCAATTAATGAGGATGTCTAGTTTAATTTACGTATTTTTTAACTAATTTTACTGATTTTAAAATTAATAATTATATAAATTTTTAATAATTCTGAAATGACTCATATTACCATATTCTTTTTACTTATTTTAATGTTTGTCACTCAATTTATGAGATTGAAGATTGAGGTTTAGGCTGGAATTAAAATGTCTAGATTTTAGAGAATTCGATGTGAAAAAAGCTGTCTATTAAACGGGAATTTGAAGCCAAATTGAAAGATCTAACAAGATCTTGGCTCTATCCTAGCTCATTGGTTTATTAGTGTTTGTTTTTGCTTGGTCATGACAAATTTCTTGGTCGATCTCTTTAGAGCCTGAGAATCAACTTCGAGACCACGGATCTTTCAAATTGGAAGAATACTTCAAAAACAAGTACATGTGGATCTCCACAATTGAATTCCAAGTTTTACAGATGTAACCCAATACATAAAGAGAAACACAAGTGGAAATGTAGTGACAATATTGCCCCTCCATCCATCCACCATCAACCCCATTCCTCTTCTATAAAAAGCCGCCAACACACAGACAAAACCCATTTACATCAACTCGTTACCGCTCCTTATTATCTAGAGGCCCCCTTAACAAGCCCATCTTCTCCCCTAACAAGAGGAGTCCTATCTCTGGTTTGTGCGTGGATCTGAGGCCATCACAACCGTCCACTACACGACCACCCAATGGCTTTAGATTCACGCACAAACTCGCGATCTGTCTCCTCTACTACACCGAATAGATCCGTTTTGGCGCCAATTCCTATTCCACCTTTTTCTATCTTCCCTCTCGAATTTAATACTCTATTAACATTTCTATCTATCTCTCCGTAACAGATTTTGGAAGTCAAAAGAGGGGGAAAAAATCAAAGAGATTCAGACCAGATCAGATGGCTACGGAGGAATCAGCGAGCGTGATGGATGATTATGAGACGTTGATTTCGACGACCGATGTTGAGCTCTTGAAAAGAGCGTGGCGTAACGAGAAAGCTGCTCCGGAGATTCTTCAATTTGAATCTTCTTTAGTTCAAAGAATCAAAGAGCAAATCGAATTAGCGGTAATTTTTCTTTTTGAAATCGGAAACCCTAACTTTTTATTTGTTTCCTGAGAAAAATCAAAATCGAAGTAGAGAAATTATTTCTTTTGCTGTCTATTCATTTATATTTTTTATTTTTAAGTAATTCTTCCTAGAGAAGCTTGCTTTAGCGCAGATTTTCGACTGATTATTTAATTTACGTTTTTTTATTTATATTTAGCTTAATTGTAAATCCAATTCTACGAAGCTAAGAAATAAGAAGCTTAAATTGGATTGCTGTTGTTTTATTTTTTGTTTTGCATTGCGATTTCGCTACATGAATTAGTCAAATGGAAATAAAGATTATGTCGCGATTTGATTCATAAATTATTTAAATGGAACAAAATGGATTTGGCGTGTGATTTGTAGGAACAAAATGTGGAAATATCCGAAGCAAATAATATAGATCCACTCACTGTGTCGCTTTACCAAATGGACTTGGATAGGACTCAATTTTTGCTGAGATCTTATCTTCGGGTTCGTCTTCAGAAGGTAGTCAGTTCTTGTGTTTTGTTATGGTGTTGTTTGGAGAATATGTTGAATTTGATTTGCTTGTTGGGCCTGGAATGCAGATTGAGAAGTACTTGTTCTATGTTTTGAAAACTGATGAGTATCTAAACCGGCTTTCTAAGCAGGAGCAAATGTTTGCAAGAAGGTGACGGGTTTAAGTGATTGTCTTGTTTGTGATAAAGATATGTGGTTTGGGGTTAATTGGATTGTTAATTTGTGATGTTTGTTGTGTGATTACAGGTGCACGGATGATTTGGGAAGCCATCTTGATGAGACTGTTTTGGCGAAGTTGCCTGATAATTACCAGTCCATATTAAAGCAATCTATAACCAGTGAAGAGGATGATATGGGTACTCGTTCTTCTCTAAGTCGCTTTCATTCCTACTCTTTTTTTTTTAAGTGTTTAAACATTATTTCTATTTACTATGTATGAATGGATGTGTGGATCCAGTGCTATTTACTCTTCAGTCTCATGTTGTGAGTCAATTGCATATTGGACCATAACATGATAATATTTTTATAATTTGTTTTGAAGCTTGTGAGGTTGCTATGCATGGTAACCTTTTGATTCTCGAGTTGGCATTTTCAAATCGTTATCTGAGATGCTCAAGTTGTTGTTTTCTTCGAATATGCAAATGGAATGTAGGAATGGTTTATATTTTCCATTAAGCATGTTGTAGAAATCCCAATATTCTTGTCAAGAGAGTATTTATCTACTTTCCAAAAAACTTGTTTTTCTGTAATTTTCACAATCTGAGTGATGAGAGAAGGATTTCAAGCATAGCAGGCCTTTCTATTGTTGGATGCATCCAACTACTGCTCTCATGATTTATTGATGTGACTTTGAAACGACAATGTGAATGCAAATGTAGCTAGTGCCTGAAATGAGCTTGTGAAACCGAACCTAGGTTGTCATGCACTTGTCATCCAACTATAATATTCTCATTCAGAGAATATTTTTGGATTTGTGGACAAACCTGTTTTACTTGCAACTTCCGGAAACTGTGATTGAGAGAGGGATTTGACCTTACTCGAGCCTTTTTATTGTTAGATGTGCCCAAGAACTGCTATCCAATCATAGGCTACCCAATGGTTAAATGAGCTTGTTAGTAGCTCGCTGCTGCACTCTGTAGTCTCTGTTCCATGAAATTGCTGGAGCACTGGATGATCCTCGCACATGTATGCCTCCATGACTGAAAGGCATGCATCTACAGATCTTAGGAATGAGGAAAAGTGATGTTCCTCATTAAGCTTGTTTTATCCTAGATTTCATGTGTAATCTTATTCTAGAAGTGTTTTTCTTGCTTATCTGCTAGTCAATTTATTCTGTTTCCTGGTCTTTGGATTTCATTACCTCCCTCTTTAATTTCTTGTAAAACAATGCTTTCACTGTATTTATAGCATTATATGCTCATTAACAACATCACTGGCTTTATGCATATCATTTTCCTCCCTTGCTTCCGCTTAGCCTCTCCTCTCCTTATTTTCGTTTAGTCATCTAATTTGTAGATTTCCTGTCCGACATAGGACAATTCTAACTTCCCGATAGGGGTGTCTGTTACCAGGTTCAAGAAGTGTCCCAGTTAATCTTTCCTCAGTTTTGTCCATTTTTTAACTTTCATGTACTTGAGTACACGCACCTAGACAGTAACTAAAATGAGGTTTTCATTGTTCTAATCTGTACGTCAATAGTGCCAGTGCCCCGACTTGACACATTCGTTATCTGCAAAGCCAAGCAATATCTTTCTGGCCTTGACTTTGAGCCTGAGTACAGGTAATTATTGGCCTTTACAAGGCAACCCTTCTTTATCGGTTGGGTTGTATTTGATTTCTTATAAGAAAGAAAATGAATTATCTGTTTGCTTACTGATAAGATCTATATACTGTGGCAGCATGGAAATCACAGAGATGGAGCGCGACTTACTTACCTTTGTATGTTACAAGTTCATAAAGAAGCCTCTAGAGAATGGGAAGATAGATTTGGTCTAAATAATCCCGGCTTCTGGGTTAACAATGCATTGGTAGAGCAGCGAGCCAGAAGTTAACAATGCTACTCCGAGTTGCAACTTGGCTTAGTACTCTAGTTGTCAGAGCAGTAGGATGTAGTAATTGATTGCATGTCTTATGATATTCTCCTGAAAGCGATGCCAAATGCCTTGTATTATTGATGGGGTCTAATGTGTCATCTCCATTGATGGGCTCTAATGTGATGCTAAATGCCTTGTATTATTGATGGGGTCTGATGCGTCATCTCCATGATGGGCTCTAATGTCTCATCTCTTGTATTATTATACACATTAATATCTGCTATCTATGGTTTGAATTTCCAAATCATTCACAGAACAGTTTTAAGTTTTCTGCTGTGTCCTCCGCGGATAAATTTTGTGACAGAATGTCCTAGCCTTCTGCTTCAAATGGAGACGTCTTGGGTGTTTGGAACGGTTTGTTTTTGGATTTTTTTTAAGAGTATTTTAAACACCCGCCTTGAAAAATGAGAGATGCCGGTAGAGCACAAGTTTCATTGGCCTTTCGACCTCATATGCCGTGCTTTGAAAACCCCGCTCCTTGAAAAACAAAAGCAAAACAAAGAAACTCGAGCATTGTGCAACGGTTCTTGAGAACAGATTGTTTGTCAGTGTGAGCGGCAACAGAAATCGACTTGGTGAGTCTTTCACGTTACAAATTTTGTGCTGTAGCTCCGCAAATACTCTGCAAGCAGAGCAGAATTGTATTAATCTGTGCTTTTCTCGCAATAGTTTTCCTATTGCCCAACGGCTTGTCTGTTGCATGATTTCCTCTGAACTTCCTTTTGGGTGTTTTCAAAGATCTGTTTTTTAAAGTCATTTTTATTTAGAAATTTATTACAATAATAATCTTTATTTTTAACATAAATGATTCAAAAACATTAAAAAAAATTAATTTGAAAAAAAAAACCCAATACTAAACGGCCTGTTATTTCTGAAGTTGCCACTGTGATGAGAGAATGTAAGAAGCTAAACGTGAATACATCACTGCAAAAGGACCAGCACATTTGGGCACCACAGAAATCAGAGGAAGTTGTAATAGGCACACAGCATGAGACAGAAAACAAGACATTTAAGAGAAGCATCAGCATCACAAACAAAGCTGGCAATGCATCCTAATTGGCATCACTTTACACCAAAAAATCATAATTTGCTACATAACAATTTCATGTGGCAGAACATAAACATCAAAATTAATGAGCATCTTCTTTCAAAAAAGCAGGACAAAATCGAAGGTTAAAATTACAAAAGTACTATGCAGCAGAAGAATTATCAAGAGACAAAATCTTAAGGAAATCATCATAAGTGACGCCATCTTTATCACCGCCGCCAGAATAACAAGCCGATTTTATCATAGCTTTAATATCATCATCAGAAGCATCAAACCCTGCCCATTGCATATAACTCTTCAGATCATCGACACTCAGTTTTCCATCCCCGTCTTTATCCATGACCTTAAATACATCCTCCATAACCCCAGAACTAGACCTTGTTGACGATGAAGATTTCTTCTTTTCACTAGCACCATCCAAAACACGTTCAAATTCATCATACTCAACAAACCCATCTTTGTTAAAATCCGCAACAGACATCATTGAGCCTATAAAATCATCATCGGCACCATTACTTGAAAACCCTGCATAAAACATGCGAAGATCATCTTTGCTTATCTTCCCGTCATGGTCTGCATCAAGAACATCAAATGCTGGCCTGAAATCTGATCTTGCACCACCCCGTTTGGTCCCTGCAGCTAGACTTGTCCCAGATGGGCACATTTCGGGGAAGAGAGATCAGGCTTGGGATTCTTTCTAGGAAGCTGTAGATGAAAATAAGGCAGGCAAAACAACAGGAGAACTTGTCAAGTTTGTTGTCTTAAATAGAGAGAGAGGGTTGGTGTGTCAAACCAAACAAAAAATTTACGGGGCATGTGACTTGATTCACAAGAACTTGGAAGTCTAAACTTTGTACACGTGGATTGATTTTATTCGTGAGGTACGTGTGCAGTGACGTGTCGTCTTCTGTGGAAGGAAGGAAGGATCTCCCTTTTGAACCTTTGATGCGAGGCTGGTCGTTCGTTGGCTGTTTGGTATTCTTTTGTTTGGCTGGTAGGTCAAGCTTGCTCTGTCATGGGTCAAGATCGAATTATGGCATGTAGACTCTGCCATTACTACCCACTTGATAAGTCTTCTCTTGGAAGTTTCGAGGCCGATGTTACTGCTATTCGAGTTGTTACTACTGGCTGGATTCTTTATTTGATTTGTATTCGGCTGTGGGGTTTTTGAGTGGCGTATAACTTTTTAGATTCTTGAAAGGCAAGTGGCGGACTTATTCTCTGAAATTAATTATTCTATTTGTTTTCCTTGATCGTCATAGATTTGAGCATTGTTATCACAGAAGAACAAAGTTTTCGGCCTTCTATGGATGCCAGTCCGATACCATTATGCGTGAGCAAATACAGACTCATCACGTTTCAATAAAATATTGTCTTTACATGGAGATTTTGAGAGAAGTGCTGCTGCTGCTGCTGCTGCTGCTGCTGCTGCTATCAAGATTTAGGTGGTGTCTGGTGTTGGCGCACGAAAATGTCTAAAAGTTTGTTCGGCAAAGTTGTCTCGTATGTCTTACCTTGTGCTATGCTTCGGTTGTTGTTTTACGTTGTCTTGCACTTAATTGTGCTGTGTTATGGTGTGAAGCAAAACAATTAAAATGTTTGATAATAAGAATTTCATTTTTTATTGTAGATGCAATGTTGATTTAATATAATTTTTATAGTTGTATTTGTTTTGATTTAGAAGTCCTGTAAGATTTAAATTATCTGCTACTCTCTCCGCTGAAAAAAATGGAGAACTTCATGGTGCTTAGCTTTTCATATAAACACTTGATCACCTCGATTTTTTAAAAAAAATTGAACCTTTTTTCTATTTATTTCTTAAATTATACCTTTCAATTTTTTTCTTTTATTTTTTTCTTCAATGTTTTATTAATTTTGATTGCTAATCATAATTTATTTTGGTTTTTTATGAGGCTATAGCCTATAGAAATCTTAGATAAATATCCTTATACTTTGTTGATATTTAATTTTGACAAGCATCTATTTATGTTGTCATATCATTTAAAAGATATTTAAAAATTAAAAATAAACCTGGTGAGATCCGTGACTTGGATTGTAAGTTTTACGAGTCAAGACACAAAGCGTTTTGCGAGTTAAGATGTTAAACCAAGATTAATTCAATAAATCGTCGTCTTGATATTAAAAAAAAAAAATATCATTAAATTTTTTTCAAAGTCAAACAATGTTTTAAT
>Ga0307515_10023341_pt1 | contig 10845 bp, 9 predicted proteins | sample 17_EM_MG_FD_194513 | JGI IMG/M metagenome (GOLD analysis project Ga0307515, IMG submission 194513) | Populus trichocarpa ectomycorrhiza microbial communities from riparian zone in the Pacific Northwest, United States - 17_EM | ecosystem: Host-associated > Plants > Roots > Unclassified | place...
ATGCCAACAAGCAGGGTGTGTCCACGGGCGTGTCTCCGGCGGCCCTGGGTGCGAAGCGGCCGGTATGGGAGTCGGCGCTGCATCACTACGAAGGCCGCCTGGGTGTGGCTGCCAAGTACGTCAAGCAGCAAGCCCTGCAAATGCGCCCAGAGTACGACGGTACCAACGGCGACCAGCTGGGCTTCGGCACGCTCACGTTCGCGCGTGACCCGGTGGCCGGTGGCCGCCCGAGCGGGCTCACCGCGCGGCGCCAGGCCAGCCAGGTCGAGCTGTCGTGGTGGGGTGCGCCGGACGCGATCTCATACAACGTCAAGCGCGCCACCAGCTCCGGCGGGCCGTACACGGTCGTGGCCACCGGCGTGAATGACCTGCTCACCTGGACCGACCCGTCGCCTCCCGCTTCCGTCTGGTATGTCGTGACTGCGGTCAGCGCCTCCGGCGAAAGCGCGGTCTCCAACGAGGTGGCGGTCGCCATGCTTCCGCAGTTGTCGCTGCACCTCAAGTTCGATGAAGGCACCGGCCTGTCTGCTGCCGACACAACAGGGCACTGGCCTGCCAGCAAGCTCACGCGCGCCGCTGGCTGGACGGCAGGCCGCCAGCAGGGCGGGGCCTGGACGCTGGACGGCACCAGCGATTTCGTCACGCTGCCTGCCAACGTCACCAAGGACTTGAGCGACTTCACGATCGCTGCGTGGGTCTACCTCGATGCATCAACGGCGTGGGCCCGTGTGTTCGACATCGGCTCCGGCCCGCGCCGCTGCATGTTCCTCACGCCGCGCAACGGTGGAGGCGTCGTTCAGTTCACGATCGACACCGAGCACGGCTACGTGGCAGAGCACATCGTGGGTCTTGCCGCGCTGCCCACGGGAGTCTGGACCCACGTGGCGGTGACCCTCGCAGGCAACCTGGGCATCCTTTACGTCAACGGCGTCGCCGTCGGCAGCAACGCGGCCATGCACTTCGCCCCGTTCCGTCTGGGCGTGGGCATGGACGGCTGGATCGGACGTTCGCAGTATGCGAGCGACCCGCTGCTGAAGGGCAAGGTCGACGACTTCCGCATCTACGAGGGTGCGCTCGGGGCGGCTGCGATGGTGACTCTGGCCACCGCCTGATCGCTGTTCTGCCAGCAGCGTCCTCAGCTGGCCAGCAGTCCTTTCAGCGCGTCGTCCATCACTTTGAATGTCACCGGTATGGGGTGACCTCGCAGGTTCGGTAGATAAGGCAAACAGCGTATTCCCGTGTGCTGAGATCCGTGAAAACCTGTGCCGGGCCGCGCCGCGGCGGCACCTACCCAGCGAACGTCAGGGGAACTGAGCGGCGCCTTCGACTAGCAGGCCACCTTGCGGCTCGGGCAAGGTGTCTTTCAGCGTCGCGCCGGTGCTCGCCGTGATGCGAACCTGCAGCGAGCCGGACTCGATCGCGGTCGGGTAAACGAAGTAGTTGTAGTCGGTGCGCTGCACCTCGATCCAGCTGCTGCTGCCGCTTGGCATGATCTCCAGCTTCGCGATCGGCAGGCGGTGGTTGCGCACCTGAATGGCCGTCCAGTAGCGCGTGGAGCCTTCCTTGTAGCGGTACTGCACCGGGCCGCTCAGCTCAGCCGCCACGACTTGCCAGCTAATGGGCACGCGGCCGGCCACCGGGTCGGCAATCAGCGCAAAGGCCTCGGCGCTGAGGTCGATGTCGCCGGCGGCGCATTCGGGGCACTCGTCGGTGATGCGCACGGTGACCGTGCCCTTCGGGCCGGTGACGGCGACGTACTCGCCGCAGGCGGCGCTGCCGGCGTAGTCGGTGTGGTTCATCGCCGCCACCATCCGGTTGCTGCTCGCATCGAAGCTGCAGGCGCCTTCGCCGGTGGCGCCGTAATAGGTGCCTTCGCCGCTGCGCGTTGTGCCGAGTGCCACGGTGGTGGTCACCGGGCTCGTGCTGCCGGAGCCGGCCGAGCCGTTGTTGCCTGAGGTCGTGGCGGTAGACGTGTCGCCGCCACCACCGCCACCGCACGCGGCCAGGGTGATGAAGCTTGCGATGCAGGCAAGGCGCCGCAGCACCGGTCCGAAGTGGGTCATGGTCGAAGAGAGCCGGTGAACGAAGTGGCCATTCTGTGCAGATGCACACCGTTCACACGTGACGGTTGGTAAGGCTGGGGATTTTCGTCGACCGCGCAGTGCTGCGCTGCTGTCGTGCACGCCCTGGTGATGACATCCGCTAACAAACTGACTGGCCCCCGTCACAGCTTGGTCAGAAGTCAATCATGTCCTCATGGTGTGATGTCCCTACATTTCTTTGCACGAGGAATGGTTCCCGGTCGCCGACCTCATCGCCATGCACGACACGGCTCTCAATACGAGCTGCCGTGACTGACGCGAACGAACCTCCAGATGCCATGACAACAACTGCAGCCCCCATGAACAACAACACGAATTCATCGACAGCGATCCGCGCACCCGGGACCCTTGGCAAGCGCCGGCAAGACAGGGCGCGTGCCATGACGGCGACCGCCATGCTCTTCTCCCTGGTGTTGAGTGCATGCGGCGGCGGTGGCGGTGATTCCGGTACCTCGCCGGTGAGTGGTGTTCCAGCACCGGCCCCAGCACCCGCGCCTGCGCCTGGTCCTGCACCGGCCCCCGCGCCTGTACCGGCGCCAGCACCAGCACCAGCACCAGCACCAGCACCAGCACCAGCACCAGCACCCAGCCCTGCTCCTGCTCCTGCTCCTGCTCCTGCTCCTGCTCCTGCTCCTGCTCCTGCTCCTGCTCCTGCTCCTGCTCCTGCTCCTGCGCCGGTCCCTGCACCTGCACCCGCACCCGCACCCACGGCAGCAACGTGTTCGACGGGGTCGTACCTGTTCTGTGAAGACTTCGAATCTTCAGCAGCCGGCACGGCATCGAGTTCGAAGTGGAGCATCGAGAGCCGCGCGGCCACGGCGACGATCGATGCGACGCATGCGCGCGGCAGCAAGGCCCTGCACTTGAACACCGTCGACAACGGCATGGCCTTCCTGGTGCCGACGAGCTTCGCACCGACCGGCAACAGCTTCTACGGCCGCATGTGGATGTGGGTCGATGCCTTCCCGACCAAGCCCGACTACGCGCACTTCACGATGGTCGAGGCCACCGGCGCGGGCGACGGCACGGCGGTGCGCCCGGTCGGCGGCCAGTACATCCCCGGCAAGGCGAACGGCGTTCCGCTGTGGGGCGTGGGCAGCGACGGTGGCCCCACCGGCGACTGGACCAATTGGCAAGAGACCACGCCGACCGCCGGCGGGCAATGGAGCTGCGTCGAGTGGCAGATGAAGTCGGCCGACAACAGCGTGAGCGTCTGGATCGACGGCGTCGCCAAGCCCGAGTTGAGCGTCTCGACCAAGAGCCATGGCGGCAACAACGTCGACTTCGTGTTCCCCACCTTCAACAAGATCAAGCTCGGCTGGCAGCTCTACCAGGGCGGCGCCACGCCAGGCCGCTTCGACGTGTGGCTCGACGACATTGCGTTGACCACCAGCCGCGCCGGCTGCGGCTCGGGCACGACGCCCACCACCGGCTTGCAATGGCGCGGTGTCAGCCTTGCCGGTGCAGAGTTCGCGCCGAACCAGTTGCCGGGCAACTACAACAGCGACTTCGCCTACCCCACCGCCTCGAGCGTGGCGTACTTCAAGGGCAAGGGCATGGACACGGTTCGCCTGCCGTTCCTGTGGGAGCGCCTGCAGCCCGCGCTGAACCAGGGCTTCGATGCGACCGAGCTGTCGCGGCTGACGAGCTTCGTGCAGCAGGTCACCGCCACGGGTGTCACCGTGATCATCGACCCGCACAACTACGCGCGCTACCGCGGCAACCTGATCGGTTCGAGCGCCGTGCCGAACAGCGCGTTCGCTGACTTCTGGTCGCGGCTGGCCACGCAGTTCAAAGGCAACGCCAAGGTGGTGTTCGCGATCATGAACGAGCCGCACGACATGCCCACCGAGCAGTGGCTGGCAGGTGCCAACGCGGCACTCGCGGCCATCCGCACGACAGGCGCCACCAACATCGTCACCGTGCCCGGCAACGCGTGGACTGGTGCGCACAGCTGGCAGCAGAACTGGTACGGCACGGCCAACGGCACCGTGATGAAGGGCATCGTCGACCCGGGCAAGAACATGGTGTTCGAAGTGCACCAGTACCTCGATGCCGATTCGTCGGGCACGAATGCTGCCTGCGCCAGCACCACCATCGGCTCCGAGAGGCTGAAGGACTTCACGGCTTGGGCTCGCAGCAACGGCTACCGCGCGCTGCTCGGGGAATTGGGCGGCGGGGCCAACGACACCTGCAACCGTGCCATCGCCAACATGCTCGACTACCTGCAGGCCAACACCGATGTGTGGGCCGGCTGGACGTGGTGGGCCGCCGGCCCGCTGTGGCAGGACTACATGTACTCGATCGAACCCTCGGGCACGACCGACAAGCCGCAGATGTCGGTGCTGGCGCCTTATCTCCTCAAGTAACGACGACAAATCGAACGGCGACACATCGGTCAAAAAGAGCATCCAAGACAACACACGGGAGACAACATGAACAACAAGACGAACTCACACATGTCGCAGGCGAAGCGGGCAAGCACGCGTCGCAAAACCTTGCTCGCCGGCGCGGCAGCCAGCTTGCTGGGTGCGGTTGGCACCCCGGCGTTCGCCGCCGATTGGCCGAGCGGCTTCACGAAGTGCGCCAACGAGCGTGCCACCTGCGCCGCCGGCTCGAGCCTGCGGCAGGTGTCGTACGGCGCGCGCGACAAGTGGGTCGTCAAGAACCTCTCGGGCAACGTGGCGTGCAACAACACGACCTTCGGTGACCCGATCCCCGGCACCAGGAAGTTCTGTGCCGTCGGCCCGCTGGTGGCAGCACCAGCACCAGCACCAGCACCAGCACCAGCACCAGCACCAGCACCAGCACCAGCACCAGCACCAGCACCAGCACCAGCGCCTGCGCCTGCGCCTGCGCCTGCGCCAGCTCCCGCTCCCGCTCCCGCTCCCGCTCCCGCTCCGGCTCCGGCTCCGGCTCCGGCTCCCGCTCCCGCTCCCGCTCCCGCTCCCGCTCCCGCTCCCGCTCCGGCTCCGGCTCCGGCTCCGGCTCCGGCGGCCTGCGACACGCTGGACAAGCGCGTGCGGACCACCAGCGTCGTCGTAGGCGGCAGCGTGGCACCGAACGATGAATACACGCCCTCGGTGATCGCACCGCGTGCCGATGGAACGTCGGTGCTGGCCTGGGCCGACAGCAGCGCCAAGAGCATCCGCATGGCGACGCTGACGACCGCCGACGTGCTCGACCGCACGCTGCCCGGCGTGGCCGGCCTCGAGGTCCATGCGGCACTGGCCACGGCCAACGGCACCGCATTGGCCGTGGTGGCCAACGACCCGGACATCTACTCCTCCAAGTACTGCCAGGGCAGCAGCACGCCAGGCAATGCCGTGTGCGGCAAGATGGATCTGGTGCGTGTGGACACCAGCGGCACCACGCTGTCGCGCACCACGCTCACCAAGAAGGGCAACGTCGACAGCGTCGATGCGCAGTTCATCTGGTGGTACGGGCACACCGCGCGTCTCGCGACCGATGGTTCCAAACTTTCCGTCTACTACCGCTCGGCGATGTCGACGGCGCGCCCTGGCGTGGCGGGCGAGGTGGACATCCACGCCGGTGACACGCTCAAGTTCGTCGATGCAAACAATGGCGCCTTGCTGGCCGGCGGCTGGGACTGGGGCTGCAGCCACAGCTGGTCGGTGCGCACGACCTACGACGGAAGGCAGTGGGCTGCCGCCTGCCATGGCGACGGCTATCCGAATGCCATGCAGGTGGCGCGGTTTGCCACGCCCACGTCCGCTGCCAGCAACCTGCAATGGTTGTCCAACACCGACCCGGCGCAGCGTGCACTCGGTGGCCTGGTGCCGGCGAACGATGGGTTCTGGCTGAACTACTTCCAGACCAGCAACGGCGCGCTCTCGCTGCAGCTGGCCAAGGTGCCCGACAGCGGGTCGGCCTTGTTGCAGCAGCGCGCCATCACGATCGCCACCTCGCTAGACAACTCCTATCCATTCAGGCCCTACATGGCGGCCTACGGCACCGGCAAGTTGCTGATGGGTTGGAAGACCGGCGGCCGGCTGGTGCTGGCGGTGGCCGACGCGACCACCGGTGCCGTGATCGAAGGCCCGGTGTCTACCGCCTTGAACATCGACCAGTTCCAGGACATGACCACCGCACCCAACGGAGACGTGCTGTGGGCACACAGCAGCGGCGGTGGCTTCGTCGGCGTCAACCGTGTCGCGGCCTGCAAGCTCACCAACTGATCCAGCGAACCGTGCACACACCGGGCTCCCATCGCTCGCCATGGGAGTCCGGCTTTCATCGATGAATCCGGCGCAGCACTTGCAACCTGCGGCAGGAGATGCCGCATCTCACCCACCCCACCAGGAGAAGAGATGAAGCTGATGAATCGCAAGACCATTCTCGCCAGCGCGGCCACCACCTTGCTTGGCGGTGCCGCCGCCCCGGCCCTCGCCGCCGATTGGCCCAGCGGCTTCACGAAGTGCGCCGATGAGCGCGCCACCTGCGCTGCGGGGCCGAGCCTGCGCCAGGTGTCTTACGGCGCACGCGACAAGTGGGTCATCAAGAACCTGTCGGGCAACGTGGCGTGCAACAACATGACCTTCGGCGACCCGATCCCCGGCTCCAAGAAAGCCTGTGCCATTGGCCCGCTGGTGGCGGCACCTGCGCCAGCACCAGCACCAGCACCAGCACCAGCACCAGCACCAGCACCAGCACCAGCACCAGCACCAGCACCAGCCGGGGCGCTGTCGCCCGTCTCCACCGGCGAGGGCACCTTCTATGGCGCCACAGGGCAGGGCAACTGCAGCTACGACGCGAGCCCGAACAACCTGATGATTGCCGCGATGAACCTGACCGACTACGCCGGCAGCGCGGCGTGCGGCGAGTTCGTCGCAGTGACGGGGCCCAAGGGCAGTGTCACGGTCCGCATCACCGACAAGTGCCCGGAGTGCAAGCCCGGCGACATCGACCTGAGCGAGCAGGCTTTCGCCAAGATCGCCGACATGTCGGCCGGCCGCGTGCCCATCAGCTGGTACGTGGTCGCCGGTGACGTGACCGGGCCGGTCTCGTATCGCTACAAGGAAGGCAGCTCACGCTGGTGGACGGCGATCCAGGTGCGCAACCACCGCCTGCCGATCACCAAGCTGGAGATCCGGCCTAACGGCGCCACGGCGTGGATCAATGTCGACCGCACCGACTACAACTACTTCGTCTACCCCACCGCCATCGCGGCCGGGCCGCTGGCAGTGCGCGTGACCGCATTGGGTGGTGCGACGTTGCTGCAGACTTTGCCCGAGCCCGTGGGCGAACTGGTGGTGCAAGGCTCAGGCCAGTTTCCCTGAAGCCGTCGAGGCCGCGCCTGCAACGGCAGCGGCCTCGAAGCAGGCATCATCGGGCGTCTTGCCTCACGAGAACGCAGCATGTCCGATCTTGCCAACCCCCTTGCCGCACTGCTCGCGCAGCGGCCGCTCGTCATCCTCGACGGCGCTCTGGCCACCGAGCTGGAGCGCCGCGGCGCCGACCTGAATGACGCGCTCTGGTCCGCCAAGCTGCTGATCGAGCAGCCGGAGCTCATCCGCCAGGTTCATCTCGATTACTTCGAGGCCGGTGCCGATGTCGCCACCACCGCCAGCTACCAGGCCACCTTCGAGGCTTTTGCGCGGCGCGGCTTCGATGCGCAGGCCGCTGCCGATCTGATGCGCCGCTCCGTCGCGCTGGCTGCCGAGGCGCGAGAAGCCTTCTGGTCGCAACCTGAGAACCGAGCGGGCCGCATGCGGCCGCTCGTCGCCGCATCGGTCGGGCCCTATGGCGCGATGCTGGCCGACGGCTCGGAGTACCGCGGTCACTACGGCCTGTCGCTGCAGGAGTTGATGGACTTCCATCGGCCGCGCATGAAGGTGCTGGTCGATGCAGGCGCCGACCTGTTGGCCTGCGAAACCATTCCGTGCCTTGCCGAAGCGATGGCACTTGCCAGCCTGCTACCCGAGTTCCCCGGCATCACTGCGTGGATCAGCTTCTCCTGCCGCGATTGCGAGTTCAACAGCGAAGGCGAGCACCTGGCCGATTGCGTGGCGGCGCTCGATGGCTTCGAGCAGGTGGCCGCCGTCGGCATCAACTGCACGGCACCCGAGCACATCTCGTCGCTGGTGGCTGCGGCACGGGCGCACTCCCGCAAGCCCCTCCTCGTGTACCCGAACTCCGGCGAGCACTACGACGCGACGGACAAGCAGTGGCACGGCTGCGCGCACTCCGAGCACTTCGCCGAGCAGGCCAGTGACTGGTACAGGCAAGGCGCACGCCTGATCGGCGGCTGCTGTCGCACCGGGCCTGACGACATACGGGCCGTGAAAGCCTGGGAGCGGGAAGGGTTGGCAGCCGGCTGACAAAGGCGGCTGAAGCCTCCGTGAATCGCGCCATCACTGCGGCATTCAACGTTCGCGGTACAGCCCCATGATCTTCTGCACGTAGTCCTGCGTTTCGGGGTACGGTGGAATGCGGTTGCCGTAGCGCCGCACGGCGCCTTCGCCGGCGTTGTACGCGGCCAGCATGAGGTCGATGCGGCCATCGAACATCTCATGCAGGTCGCGCAGGTAGCGCGTGCCGATGTCGATGTTCACCGCGGGGTCAAGCAGGTCGCGGCCTGAGTCGACACCGTAGCGGGCGCCGGTGGCCGGCATGATCTGCATCAGGCCCAACGCCCCCTTGGGCGAGCGCGCCTGCACCTGGTAGCGCGACTCCACATGCACCAGCGCGCTCACGAGCCTCGGGTCCAGCCCGCGGCGCTGGCTTGCGGCGTTGACCAGGCGTTGCAGCTCCGCCGGCATGGGCGCCACCGGCCCCACGCGCGGCGCGAGCAGCATCGGCGTGCCGAAGCGTGCGATCGAGTCGCTCAGGCCGGGCAGGCGCCCACCGTCGTAGAGCAACGCCGGTTCGGCACGTGCGGCCTCTGGCGTGTCGACGATGCTGCAGCTCTGCACGGCTGCGTTGAAGCGCGCCGACAAGTCCTGCACCGACATGCGCGTGCTGCCGTCCAGCATCAGGCACTGGTAGCGCGTGGCAGCCTCGGCGCCGCCGCCCAGCATCGCGGCGATGCAGGTGGCAAGCGCCGGGGCGTGTCGATAGCGTCGCGTCATCGTGCGGCCCGGCTCAGGCTTCGACGGCCTGCAGCTGTGCCAGTTGTCCTTCGGTCTGCGCCAGCAAGGCGTCGACTTCTTCGGCTGCGCCCTGCGTGGCGCTGAGCAGTGACGAGAACTCGGCAAACGCCGCCTGCACGCTTTCGTCGGCACCGGTGGATGCGCCCGCGCTTGCTTCTGCCGGTGTCGGAATGGCACCGCCGAACAACAGCGTGTGGACGCGATGCAGGCGCAGGGACACGTTGCCGAGCACCTCGATGCGGGCACCGTCTTGCGTCCGCGCGGCCAGGCTCTTGACGAGTCCGAGCTGTTGATGAAACCGCGCGGTCTGTGCCTGCACCGTCGCTTGAACGGTTTGCAGTGAGGCGAGCAGGTCGGTGTGATCACCGAACGGGGAGGGTTGGGTTTGCATCAAGGAACTCCTGGCTGAAGGGTGGCTGTTAAGGGCGGGTGTCGTGATGACGCTTGTCCACGCCGCAATGCAGCGCTTGCGGGCAGTCTGCGTGTTGAGCACCGGCAGGCCAGGTCCCGCGCGAAGCGGTGTGGAGCGGTGCGAAGCGGCGTGCGCGCTGCCGTTGCGGCGGGTGCTCATTCGGTGTGAACAGGCCCCAGCTTCGCGGTGACGGTCTCCGCTTCGCTTCTGCCGTGCTCCGGCCGCGTGCGTGTCCCTAGGCTCAATGGGTCATCAACATTTCGAGGAGACGGCCATGTCCATGAAGGTCGGCAGTACACCACCTGTGGGCGCACCCGTGACGCCGGCCGAAGACTTGCCGGAGACCAAGCTGGGCAGCGGCCCGATGGGTCCGGGCAACCCCGAGTTCGACAAAGTGTTCAACAAAGTCGCGATGAATGTTCTTCAGGGCGGCGACGGCATGTTGCGCGAAGCCATGCAGAAGTTCTTCGAAGACGACGAAGAGCCCGACGAAGACGATCCCGATGCGGAGTCGCTGTGATGAGTCGTCGTGTGCTCGTTCAGAGCGCCATTGCAGCGGCCTGTGCGGCCGCTATCGCATGGGCTGACATGCCGTTTGCATATGCGCAGAGCACGGGCGGTGCGCCCGCTCGGGCATCGCAGCCACGCCACGCCACGCTGGCAATTCGCGACAAGGCGGGCAAGCGCGGCGCGGATGCGCATTTCGTCTATCGCGCAGAAGGCAAGCGCTTGTCGGAAGTGCTACAGGACTTCGCCGCGAGCCAGTCGCTGCCCGTCATCGTGGCCGATGGGGTCGAAGGCGTGGTCAACGCCAACTTCGACACCCCGCCGGAGAACTTCCTTAAGGCGATCTCCAAGGCCTACGGCATCCTCTGGTACCACGACGGCACGGCCCTCTATTTCTATCCGGCCAAGGCGATCCAGAGCCGCTTGTTCCGGCTCAAGGGCTACAGCCGCAAAGAGGTCGTCGAACTGCTGGACTCGCTCGGCCTTGCGAGCGAACGCTACCCGCTGAAGTTCAACGACGCGCAGCGCACGCTGCTGGTCTACGGGCCGCCGCGCCAGGTGGAGCTGGTCGCATCGGCGCTGGATTCGCTGGACATGGGCGCCTCCGAAGGCAACGAGCGCGTGGTGCGCGTGTTCCCATTGCGCTTCGCCGCCGCAGGCGACCGCGTGCTGGGCGAGGTGACGGTGCCTGGCATCGCCACCACGCTGCGCA
>Ga0307515_10023342_pt1 | contig 10844 bp, 16 predicted proteins | sample 17_EM_MG_FD_194513 | JGI IMG/M metagenome (GOLD analysis project Ga0307515, IMG submission 194513) | Populus trichocarpa ectomycorrhiza microbial communities from riparian zone in the Pacific Northwest, United States - 17_EM | ecosystem: Host-associated > Plants > Roots > Unclassified | place...
TTCTCGCTGGAATGGCTGGCCACAAGGAGGTGATAACGAGATGGGGGGCCAGTCACTCTCGACTGCCAGGGGTAGGATCGCCCCTGATTAAATGCAGATCACGGGTTACTTAAGATCCAGGGACCCTTGACATTAGGGATGGACTGTCAGTCGATTCAAAATCACACTCTAGGAAGTGATTGGACACTCCCACCTTGGAATTCGACCGGGGCGTCGTGCATGACGGAATGCGAGGATAGAGCGCAGGAGATGGAACACTCTGCTTGAACGCAGAGAACATCCAGGAATGTGATCCATTGGGGGTTCACTTGAGTTTTTCCCAGTTGTGGGCACTACAGGGGGCATTGTTCGAGTGGCGGACAGAAACCTGCATGCACGTCGAGAATGTACTTTCTTGGAGTTTCCCCGCCCCGCTATAGTGGCTGTCGCGCGTTACTCACGCACCATCACCGCAGGAGAACGCGGCGGGTTGGACACATAGAGATTCTCGAGCCTACTTTGATTCTTTACGGCGTGTTAAAGCCGAAAAGAAACAAAAGAAGCCGTCCACGAACAGGACACAGGGGCTGGATGTCTTTTGTTGGCACACATCCCAGTCGAGGAGACGATCGGCGGCATCAGAGACTGTTATGTATGTTCACAGCTTGACGACGTTTTAGCGAACCTGTGCATGTCTGTCGGTCGCCTCCACCTCCTCCGCCATGCCGAGCGTCCCGAGGGCCGATATGCGCAGGACGGTCACGTGCCGTCAATCGGTACGCTTTGAGCATAGGGCGCTGTTCCCTCTCTTTGGATAAAACCAACTTTCCATCCGGCCCACGCCCGTCTTCGCTGCAGTTTGGCTCATGGATCGCCCTATGATCCATAGGTCTTCTTTCCCCCAGCAGTGGTCTCAGCACTGCCCACGTTCTGCTCCTTCAAATCCTGGTCACCCTCGCCCGCTGACTGCACCCGCGTATCCTCCTCACGATCCACAAAACACCTATACCGCTCCTGCGCTCTATCCCAATGCAGTCAGCCAGCAACTACCGCGCGGGTATTCCCAGCCCAATTTTCCCAGTGCGCCTATCCCTGTAGGTACTCGTCCTCGGGCAAAGTCCTCCATTGGCGACAGCAATCTCTTCTTCGAGACAGCACCTCCAGTCCCTCAGTTTCCCTCTCCCGTCCAATTTCCCCCAGGCCCTTCGTTCCCACCCATCCCGGTGCCCCCTCCCAAACCGTACGCTTTTCAGTCTCAATTTCCAGGTCATTCATATCCTGTCACCCGTACAACCCAGGATGAGGTGCCCATCCGCCCGGCCCCTATGTCTGCTCGCAGATCCAGCTCCTCCCCCGCTATCGGCCGCATCCATTCATCAGGTCTCCCACCTCCAGTTCCACCCCTTCCTCCAAATTACCACCCGAACCACCCCCAATACGCCCCTCAGCACCTCTCTCCAGTCCCTCCTTCCCCTCTTCCCCCACCAATCCCGATTCCATCGCTAGATCAACCGTACCGGTCAGATTCGTCTGCTCTCTATGCTTCTCCGTTTGAGACCGTCCCACCACCCTTATCTCTTCCTCCTCCACGCTTCTCATCTCCGTCCCGAATCTCCACTAGCTCGCCTCCCAGATCCGAGAACGACTTTAGGCACTCACCCGTTGATGATGAAGAAGAAGCCCTTGCATCTGCAATTGCCCTCTCTAAGGAAGAATCAAACGAACACTCTGCAAAGATTTCCAAGGAAGATGAGGATCTGGCAAAGGCCATCGAGGAGTCGATGAGGCATGTGTCGCGTTTCGGTATGCCAGTTCCCTACTCCGACGCTGGTCCTTCGAAAATCTCCTCGACCGCTTCGTTCCTCTCGTTCCCCGTCCCACTACCCGCGTCCGAATCCCCAGTCTCCTCGTACATTCCCCTTACTTCAGATACACCTCGCCTCCCCACATCTCGGCCCACCAGCAAGGTGCCGTCCCCGTCGATGTATCCAACACAGCCAAGCATTGCCGACGATGAGGCCTACGCCCGCAGGCTTGCTGAGGAAGATGAGAGGGCCGCTGCTGGACCATCCAATCCACCAACTGAGCCTCCTGTACTTCCATTCACAAAACCAGAGGTCACAACACCCGCGCCTCCACCCCCACCCTCTCCAACTTCGTGGAGGCGCCAAGACGCGCACCGACCACAGCTTTCTGTGGTCGGATCTGAACCCCCTCCACTATATCATCATGTAATCCCCACCTCACAAACCTCCGTTCCCACCAGGACCTCGCCGATAACATCGAATAATAATCCATCTCTAGGCAGGAGCTCATCTGCCTCCGCGGTTATCACCCCGAGTAGTCGTCTTTCCCCAGTTCCCGGAAACGACGAAAAACTAAATGGCGGTCGCTCTCAGTCCTTGGATACGGGATTTAGCACTAGCAGTTCCAGTAGCAGTGTGTTGAGCTCCTCCATATCTACGGGGCAGGGTTCACTTTCAACTGTGGAAGAATCGTTCGATTCACTCTCACTGCAGCCCCCGGCCTCACCCTCTGCTTCCGTCACATCGTCTCCTCATACTGCGAACTCGTTTATTGATCAAAAATTACTCAACGGTGTCTGTGAGTCTTTCGATCCTATACGGAAACGTCGGCGCAGTTGTTGACGATTTTCACCCTTCTCCTTTGTAGCACTCGGTTTCAACCCTCCGCAGATCTCCACTATCAAGACGACGCTCAAAGGCGGGGTTCCAAATGCTATCTCTTTGCCTACTGGGAGGTTTGTGCCGTTCCATATCCAGGCACCGGATTGGCGCCATCTCTTGAAGATGATGGCTCGGCTAAGTGGGTCCAGGATCGAAGCATCCATTGAAGCGTTGGCAGCCACCAAGCAGGAGTTGAAGCTCCGTACCGTTGTCCAATTTGTTAGGGTATGTATTCGAGTTTCTTCATGACGCGCGGATCGCTAATCTTTTGATAAAAGGTGAACACTACCTCACAGGATTGGAGAACCGTCATTTATCTGACTATTGATAACCCACCACCTTCGAACGCTCCCCACAAGTTCACAAATGGTGATGTCAACACTCTACCGTTCTCCTATTCTGCGTCCCCCCTACCTGCACTCTTTCGAGATGGTCCAGATGCACCAATGTCTAAATACTATACCATCCCATCCACTCCAAACACTCCCCACCCAACATTACCCATCAGTTTCCCAAACATGGCGATGTACCTCGCCTCTGCCGTCGAGGACTCCCGAAGAATGACGCACGATAACTCAAGCGGTATGAAACGATTGGCAAAGACCTTGGATATGCTTTACCCCGCCGAGGTTGAGTTGGGTATGGAGGACGACGAGCCAGATAGGCCCGCCGGTGGTGTTGTGAACATGTTCAGAAACGTGTTCGGGAGGGGAAGGAGGGATCAACGACGGAACGATGACAATTACGCGGATCTGGTCACCCCGTTCGTTTCAGAATGGAGCTGAACGAGCACATGGGTTTGTGCTTCGGGTTTCCCTCGCCAACTTTTCACCGCACCATCAATTTCTTGTCCGTTTGTTTTCTGGAGAGGCAGGGTCCTTTGTAACCCCTCGATTGTTCCTTGCAACCGTGCTGTTTGTTTGTCCTTATCCATCGTTACATCATTCTGTTTGTTTCCGTGTCTCTTGTCTGCTTGGGCTAAATAGGCTTTCTTTTCTGGGTGTTCTGTTATGTGCGAACCTTGCCTTGTGCATCCCCACGTGTATTTAGTAATAACCTACTCCAACGAAGAAAATCATGCATGTATACCCACCAACCCCCACGACAAGAAAAGATGACGTGAACCTTGCAGTGACGGAGTGCACATAGCTGTCTGCAACTAACACGACACCGATCGTATTTCAGAACGCTGTACAAAGCTTCATGAAAACTCCCGAGGGGACCAATTACACACCTGCGGCGTCAGTGGAACCACCAACATTAAGAATCATTAATCAGAACCCGAGCGGTTAATCCACATCGAAATGCTGAACCGTTTCGGAAAAATCGACTTCAAGAACACCCCAGCCATTCTATGACACCTAAACCAGTAGGATGAAAGGGGAGGGACGGATACGGACTGATCCTCAGCGCGACCGTCAGACTCGTACGCGAAGAGGAAGAGCATCTTCGTGTTGTTGGAAGAGAACACCTTGGTAAGGCGTCCCAGGTTCTGCGCCGAAACTGGGTATCACGGCGTTTTTTTTTTGGGTGCGCCCGACGGCTAGCCGCCCTTTCGTAGCGACCCCGCTGATGGCCCGGGCCCAGGGTGGGTTTCGAAAGTTTGACGTCCCGCGTTCTGTCGAGACGAGAATTCGCTCAAGTTCGAGATGCGTGCTGAGAAGTTACCTTTCCTGTGGTGCGGCCATCACACCGCTGGACCATCTTGAACATCGTACATGGTGCTGGCGCTGAAGTCGTAGATTATATCTGAATGGCTCGAACTCGTGCGGCCCTTCTGCATTCTTTCTTCAGCAGAATTCGGTATTTTCCGACGTGGTTGCCGTGAGCTAACGATCGGCATCGGCATCGTACAGCGAAATAGACTTCCAACCCCCAACCCACTGGGCAGTAACGCTTCTAGCTTCCGGTTCCATCCACTGTTGGCCGCAGAGAAACTCGCCCAGAAGCTAAGCGCCGAGAGGTGAGGCCTTCGACCCCGTTCCACTTGTGCGCTAAAGTCCTGCCCGTTGGTGGGAGGGAATCGGGCGAGGGGCCAATACCGGCACTCCAAACTGTCTGGTTCAGGAACGAAGATCTCGCCGGTTGCTGAGCGGTGATGCACAAGGATATCACAAGAATCAGAGGATATCTCTTCTGACCCCGTTGATTTGGTCAGCTGGTTCGGTCACTGTCGAAAACGCAGGACGTTCGACCGCACTCCATCGATTTTTTGATGTCCCCGAACACGGCATGGGCGAAGTTGTCTTCGCTTAGCGACGAAACCTCCCAATGGTCAGCCACTTCGGAAAGGGGTCACCGGGGCGCTCTTTACAGTACTCTTCGTACGCATATGGGGCCTTGTTCTGCCCATCCCGCAGGGCTTGGGCCTCGTGAATCCTCTTCGGTCGTGGCGAGAAGTCCTTGGATTCCCCGGGCGGTAAGGTAAGCGTGCTATTTCTTCGTTTACCTTGCAATCTTTTGCGTCCCACTGTGGTGACCCCTTTGGGGGGGGGGTACTGATCATATTTCTATTTCCGTTAATCTCACAACGCTGTCCCCATCTCCCACTTCTCGCATTCACCCTCTCTATCAAGGTACCAGCATGATGTTCCCTGGTTTCACAGGTCCGCCTATCTCGATCTCGGTTGAACCAAATAGCTCTTGGTCGACGATCGTTTTCGGCTCGGCCCACTGAATTCCCTTGAATGCTCTCAGTCTCGCGCGCCGCTGCGCCCTCTGATGACGGATCTTGGCTGGAGGATCCGCGTGCTCCATCTTTAATTTCGTCTCTCTCAATTGGCTGCTATTTGGGCCCCGGCGATATTACCTCTTAGTTCCGCTGTTGAAGTAACCTGTGCTTTTTGCAAATGCACACGAACTTCTTAGGAACAATTTAATTGATACTGAATATCGTGCTGCCCAAGTTAAACTCACGTCCCAACGACCCACACATCTGCATTCTTTGCTACCCACGGTGCGGAAACCCGTCGTGTTGTTAACGTCACATCATAATGTCTTTCAATGAGCGGCCAATTTATTAGCCGGAAGGCTTTCGAATGTTCTCAAGTGGCGTATATCGTCCGAACTTCGATCTCCCATCAGAACGGCGTTATTGAAGGGTGACCGTCGGAATCCATCACCGTTCACTGTGAACATAAACAGATCCCTCCAAGTGACCTTCACTGTACTAACCATTTCCGTGGTACCTGTCCTATGTTTCCATGGCTCGTAGCCCAACCAATGTAATCGGAGTAGAAGTTATCCTCCCACGTCCTGGGTTCTGCCACTCGCCGGTTGCTGATCAAACTGGCTGGAAAGTCGCGTGCAACACGGTGCAAGGGCGCTTCGCTCAAGAACAGTATATAGAGTGGGGAGGGCGCACCGATGAAGTCGGAGCAGAGGCGAGAATCGTAAATCCATGTGTATTCTAGTCGAGATCATTATATATCTAGATGTGTAGTATGATGTATAGTTGCCAAAGTCTAGGGCACGAAAAGCCGAAACACTAACAGCGTAGATCATCCACGAAAGGCTGCGTACGGAGGCGGGAGACAAAGAACACATCAAGCATAGGTGTAACAAAGCTTTCCGTCGACCGTGTTCATAACGTCTTTGATCGTAACGTCCTCCCACAATCCGTCTCCGGGAATCTCAGAGCTCACCTATCGAACGTCAGCGCCATCACTACGTGCACACACAACAGTTGGAAAGGGTTTCACGTACGTTGAGGAAAGGAGGGCCTCCGGTGATCGGCGCGGTAGCGTCTACCTGAATACTAACGGTACCTCCCTGGAAAGCGTTCTTGTTCTTCGAATCCCGGAGTTGCCATTCGTACCAGATTTTATCGATCATCTGAACAACGTGCACGTCAGCGCCATCCTCTCGATGAAACAATCAACGGAACCGTACCGCGTGATGAAGGAAAAACATGGGATCTATTTAAAGGGCGGAAGTGGGTTTCAGGTCAGCACACGCGCACACGACCGAAACAGAAATAATTCCTACCGTTCGGAGACCACTTCATTCCACGGACGCATTCAGGAGGCTGCAACCCAAACGGACATTGCCCTATCATCTCCCCTCCGAGGATAATGTGCGGTCCAGGATGAGACCCATTGATGTTCTCGAGATACGTCTGGAAGTTGGTGTAGTTCCCCGTGAACGAGTTGATCGTGAAATCCACGTTCTCTTCCGTGAACGTGGTGTTGATCATCAGCTCGGGGTCTCCAGCGGGTTGGCCAGGCGGCGGGGCGAAGTCGGCGGAGAGGAAGGGTTGCAGGGTATAATTACGGCGGACGTTGTGCGGAACGGGATAGGCGACCTTCATATTCTTGAAACCACCGGTAGAGATCTGGTAATCGTCCGTCGGGTCACCCCAAGATCCTAGACCCTCAGAAGTGGAATTTGAAAAGATCGTCGCGTGTTCAAAGTCCGCGGCATCTACTCTCAGTGTCAGGGCTAATGTCCGGATGCTTTTTAGTTTAAAATATTAACCTTGTGTCCAGTCCCAATAGGGTTGGACGCCGGTGTAGCCGCATTTTTCCTTCAGGTTGTTTTCAAAGGTCTGGACGTAAATTCTGTGCCAGGGGAGGAAATATCCCGTATTATGAATCTGTAACAAGTTAGGGATGGGAAATGCCGGAGATGAAATAGGTCAATTGTCCTTACCAACACGTTCAGGTCCATATGCGTATACACGAAATCTGTGGAATCGGGATCAGCACAAGTGGATGATCCACATGGGAGATAGCCCACCGTCATAAAAGGAACTGTTCTTGGCCATTGGTGGGATTAACGAAAGAGCAGGGTCGACGATGGGAGCGACTTTGGGATCGTGTGGTAAGTCGGCGAGACACTAGAGTTTCGAGGTCAGGAAAGGCTCGACAGAGCTCATAGAGACAGAGAGATGACCTTGACGGCCTTGATCCAAGCAGCACGCGCATCTGAACTGATGCTCCTCCATTCCCTTCTCACCCTGGGGGCGTGACAGACTCCGCTAACGGAGGTAAACAAGAGAGTGGAGACCAGTGCGATGCGGAGGACGTTAAGGAAAGTCATCCTAGGATCAGAGACCAAGAGAAGAGTGACGGGAGCTGGCGCTGGGGAACAACCCTCATACTATCAGTATGCTTTTATAGTGTAGGGACATTTCGGTCGACGATTGTACGACGGGGCTGTGAAACGTTATGGCACGCGGCGTGCAAAACAGCCTGATGAATAATCTGTCATTGGAAGCTGATCGGGACTGTCGACGTCCGTCCTCGAGGCCGTAAAGGGTCGGACATGTGACAGTCTGGGAAGTCGGCTGAGCATATTCGGGGCCACAAAGGTGGACGAGGGCAAGAGGAGTCGTGTGGGCGTCCTCCTTATGATGCACAATCTTTGAGCAGAGTCAACTCGTCGCCACCGTGATGCATGTGCGTGATGCATCATACATAGTGAATAGAGCGTCAGCGAATCCTCCCATCTCACCTACGATCCGACTTCTTGGGACGCTCACTTGGCAATAGCATGGGGAGGCGCCGATGCACTACGCGCTTATGCCTACTATTCACTCCGGACCGTTCTTTGCTCCGTACGCCCCCTTTCTTCCAGTTGGAAAAACTCTCCACTGAAACCCGGTTTGACCGACAACCCCCCAGCGCGCCGCCTGGCTTCCCGTCAGTGAAAATATGGGAACAGGGAAGGTTACATAGCAGCGCTCACGCTTATCGCAACCGATCTAGATTTGTAACAAGGGCCGTTGTGGCACCGGCGGCGAAAACCGCTCATATCTTACAGATCTCGTCGTGTCTAAAGCAGAGAAACGACAACGCGATCGCCGAACGCGCCTGATTAATTTCCGCTACGACCGCTAGGTGTTTACGCACCTCTCGTCTTCGGTGTTACGGATGCTTCCCTCAACGAACAGCTCTGGTAGAACACCACCTTCCCAGCACTTGATCCGGGCGACGAACTGATTGTACAGTTGGAGGAGAAACCGAATTATCGTGGTTAAGGGTTGATTTGAAAACAAGGTTCCCCCAATAATACGTCCCAGGCAGTCACGGTGAATTGTGCAGAGAAAGTGAATCCTGACTCAGCAGTGGGCACCACAGTTCCTGCTCGCGAGCGGTAACAGGTACCCCGGGGTCCATATCCGCCAAAAGCATTTCTATTCCACCTCGATGACATTCACCACAGTGTAGGCCAACACACAGTACGGGAGCCAATTCAATCCCCTGACAAGCCCCTATTCATAAAGTAAGAGTTCTCCTCTATACTTCAAGTTCTCGTTGGTGCCACATTTACTGGGTCCTGTTCACAGCCCTCGGGCACGTTATGGGTTCGAGAGTGAAGTTCAATAGTTCTGCGTTCGGGTATACGTCTTCCGTGGCGCAGACGGGTAACCAAGCAGGGCACCGTACACTTGTAGGCCCTGCAGGTGGAGGAAGAGATCTAATGGCCAGGGGATGGTATAGTTCAGAACGAGAGGTGTTCTGACGAGGAAACCGTCAAATGCAAGCGAACCCTGCGCATGAGGGCCAAACCGAAAGCGTGATAGTAGCGTGTCGTGTTGAGCGGTTGTGCCCATAGAAGCCCGTAGTAGAAGAGTCAACGAGGATCCCCCTAGAGCTTTGAAAGACTGCTTGAGGCGCTCGGTTTCGCAAATGAGTGAAAGACCGAATTCTCCGTTCCGCAAGAGGCAATTGGCGCTGCAATGCTTGAATAGACGCACGGAAATAAGGGGTTATACAGCCTCAAGGAGTTACGACACCTTCGGCATCTTTTGGGTCGAAATGTTAAGCCACACCCGCTCGCTGATGTTGCGGATTGTGGAGATCGCACGGTCGGGCCCATGGCGATGTCTTGGAAACATGCTTTCGAGGATCGTGCTGTGTTTTGAAGCCAATTCCCGGGGCAGTTGGAATTGGATGTGCCATCTGGCCACACGTCCTACGTAAGGGACAGGCGCTCGTGAGTGTTCCGAGATCATTACAGGCCGGAGTCGCGGTCTCTATCAGCGTGTATTCTATGGTGGAGATAGGCTCCGACGGAGAGATGGCCCGTGAATGTGTGAACTATCAAAGTTGTCAATTGAGAGCGCAACACCTTCTGGAAAGATCGCGACAATCGCGGGGATAGGTGCGATTCTGTGTACGCTTGTGTTCGATCACGAGATAAGTGGCAGGCCAATCGGGGGACCAGCGGTCCGTGCTTTCCTGGAGAATCCTCGAGAGCAATGAGTGGCGCGTCCTACTCGGAGAAAGTCGCGTGTGTGGTGGACAATTGCACGAAGGAACCACTGACAACAAAGTTAGCCTCGCATCTGGGGATCTGATTCAACACGTCACATGAAACAGAGAGATACTGTGAGTATGGCTTTGAGAGGATGACGTAACTGATTTACGACGCGGTATCTCTGTGCGACGTTGCAGAGAGATTCGAAATAGTCGTGTTCGCCGAGGCGGAGGAGGATGAGAGCGGGTTCTATTGAACGGTGACTCAAAAACAGCGGGAGTGAATGACCTGCGAGTACGAGAACGATTTCAGCAATTACCTGAGAGTATATAGGAAAGAGAGGGCAATGAGGACCTTGTGGTCGACGTTATCGATGGGATCGGATTTTGGCGAGAGGTTCCTGGGATTTTCAGAGCACCGGGTCTTGGCTCCTGTCCCACAAAAAACGCAGAGATTTTTGTGGTCGTGCATTGATATTCGGCATTCAATATCCATCTGTCTATAAATAAAGTGAAGGACGAGCGTCGGGGCTACTCACGATTGGCCCACTCCTCCACTCATCATATCTGCGACGGCGAGCGTCCCCATTGGCCGAAGCCTCGCTGGGCGAACCGAACGTGTGCACGTGAGAGCCGGCTGGTTCGGACCGACTTGATTGATGGTGATCGGTAACCGGAGTCTGATCGGTTGCTTGTTACAATTCCTAATTGGTATTGCTCAGGCTCGGGGCTGGCCGCATCCGATACGGATGACGTTTTACTCGCCCCTCGCACGCCATCCACGGAACAGTTCAACAATTACATACTTCTCAACTCATTTTCAGGTACAGATTTATGCAGTATAGAGTCATCACATGAGTATGTGGGTAATTGTTGATCGCCGGTCCTCCACTCTCTATATGATATCGCTTGCTGCTGGATTCGCGCCCAACTCCTATCGCTCACATCTTGTCATCACTCCCAACAGGTGCCAGAA
>Ga0307515_10023343_pt1 | contig 10844 bp, 8 predicted proteins | sample 17_EM_MG_FD_194513 | JGI IMG/M metagenome (GOLD analysis project Ga0307515, IMG submission 194513) | Populus trichocarpa ectomycorrhiza microbial communities from riparian zone in the Pacific Northwest, United States - 17_EM | ecosystem: Host-associated > Plants > Roots > Unclassified | place...
TAAATAAATAAGGAAACAACATCCTTAATAGAGCATAACTAAACCACCCATCCAACCAAAATCAAATAGTCATGTCATTACCAACCTTGTAGCAACAAAAAGCACGAATAACTTCATCAATTCTCTCATCAAGAGCTAACACTTTAACAATTGCTCTCCAGGTTGGAAAAAGTTGATGAGCAAACATAGAAAACTCATTTTCAAAAGTGAGTTGATATTTATGCACGATATAATCTTGTTTGCCCCCTGAATTACCAACTCCTAAATGCCATATTCATTTTAAAAGTAGCGTCATATTTTTATTATACAACGATCCAAGCCTTAACCCACCTTAACTCTTTGGTCGAATGACCTTGAACCATGCTACCTTACACATCTTGAAAGTATCTGAGCTACCACTCCATAAAAACCTTTAAATAATAGCATAAATGGACCCAATGATACCTTTAGGCACAAGAAACATTGACATGTAGAACAAAAGCAAAGAATTCAATAATTACTTAATTAGATAGATACAGAAAGCTATGCTCAATATTTCACCCTTCCATGATACTAACCTAGACCTGCTATTGGAAATTACTGGTTTCCATATAGATAAACAACAAGGATTAGCACTTAGAGGCAACCCTAGATACTTAACTGGAAAAGTATCATTGTGACAAAAAAAAAAAACTATTAGCCATCTATAAGACATAATTATTATCTAAATTAATTCCAATCAAATAACTTTTGGAATTAATTTACCCGAAGGCCATATATAAGAGCAAACCAGCGAAGGATCCTCTTAACATGCAGAAGAGAACCATAATCATTAAATGCAAAAATAAAAGGGTCATCTGTATATTAAAGGAGAGATAAAGGCATACCATTATCTGCCTTCAGGCTTCTGAAATACCCAGAATCTACAACTCTACTAAGGCCTCGTTTGGGAACGCGGTGCAAACAACGTTCCCTTAAATTTTGAATTTGTTTTTACTTAAAATGAAAAAAAAAATTTAGATCGTTTTGATGTGCTGATGTCAAAAATAATTTTTTTAAAAATAAAAAACATTATTTTAATGCATTTCTAAGCGAAAAGCACTTTGAACCGTCATCACAATCTCAAACATACCCTAAAGAGAATGGAAAGACCTTCAATTGCTATATCAAAGAAAAATGGGGATAAAGAATCCCTCTATCAAAGACACATCTGAAGACTGAATTCTCTACTTGGCGACCTGTTACTTGGCGACCTGTTAATAAGGATGATCATTTTAGAAGAAGAGAAACATTCCTTAATCAAACTCCTCCACATAATGCCTAACCCTATATGAACCATATCATCATTTACGTAGTCCCACAAGATCGAGTCAAAGGCTTTATGGGAGTTTATTTTGAATAAAAAATCATGATTCTCTCTGTTCTTAACTCCATAGACCACCTCATTAGCAATCATGAGCCCATGTATACTTGCTATTGTTATTCAATTATTAACCTTTAATTTGATAAACAAGTGAAGGTTTCGTTAAATTCATGTAAACGATCAATTTAAACAAGTTGATAAACATGTTGAGCTTGAGTCAAGCTTAGACTGTGTTTGAGCTTCATCCTTTAGAGTTATCAGTTATCACAAATATAAGGTTATCAGTTATCACAAATATAAGCAGTGCTTAAACCTTAGTAAAACTAAAATAACTTAATTACTTGAACACATCAATACTCGACTCGACTTGATTTAATTACTCGTGCAAATAAAATTAATTTTTTTTATTTGTATAGATTTTGAATATGTGTGAAATATAATCAAGATACATGGAGATACAAACGCAGGATATTAAATCTAAATATAATTTTAAGTTTATGATTTTAAAAACTTAAAAATTTATCTTAATTTTTTTTTAATGTTGTTTATAAGGTAATGGCATGATTGACAAATGGTCAATAGTCTTATATAAGAGGTATTTTATAAAAGAGGAAAATATTATAACTGTAGTTTTGTTTTTTTAATTTTAACAAGAAACATGATACATTATTTTTATTTTTATTTTTATCATAAAAAATAGTTTTAAAAGGGGGTAATTAAGTGTGATTATTAAATATGAAAAGATATTAAATTATCCTTGTGATCCTTTCATAATCATCATAATTATTAAAATAATTTATTTCTTTAGATCTGCAAGTTAATTTATAATTGCATGCTAAGTTTAGAGTACATGATGTCTATTTTCTTATAGATTCTAAAAAAATTATATTTCACTTGGTTGTGAATAATTACTGGGTATTTTGGATTTTTAGGTGTTATTTTTTATTTCTTAATTATCAGAATAATTTTCTGCTATATATGATGTATTAAAGAAAATTAATGAATCATTCACGTATCGTCTCTTTAGGGTCTGTTTGGGATTATGGTAGCGGTGATGGTTCAAAGTGTTTTTCACTTAGAAATGCATCAAAATGAAGTTTTTTTATTTTTTAAAAATTATTTTTAATATCAGCACATCAAAACAATCTAAAAACATAAAAAAATTATTTAAAATAAAAAAAATTAAAATTTTTAAAAACACAGTTCAAATACACCCTTATTTATAAAACATACCCATAGAAGACTGCAGACTTTACATCTGTTGATTTCTTCCTTTCCTTCTCTTTGTGAAATCCCAAGTTCTCAACTCCTTTTAACGAGAAAAATATATTGCGGAGCCTAAAGCAAAAACTTAGGGTATCAACTTCACTCCAATGGATTTGACTCTTGTAAACACCATTAAGAGCTTGAATGAGAGAAGGGCTTTCTCAAAATCTAATTTAGGCTATATTTAACGGGAGAAAATCCAGATCAAGAAAAACAAAACAAAAAATGAGAGGGTATATAATTCTTATCTAGCACCTACCTACCGATTATAATTTTGAGGGGTATATTGTGCTTTTGCTAGTGTCTCCCCCTCCATTTTCCTTCGCTGTGCTCCTCCCTCCACTCTCAACAATCATCAAAGTTGAAATATTTCCCTTTGATCTCTCTCTAGAACACATTTTTTTAGTCTAATATTTAATATAAGAGCATTTTAGTTATTAAATAAAAAATAATGTTTTTTTGTTGATTTTATTTTACTAAAATGTTAAGTGCAAGATACAAACTACTGTGTTCTTTAAAAACTTGATATGCAAATATAATTTCAAGGTTTGCAAAATTTTAGCAATATCAACAAGGCCGAAGAGTTAGGCCCATTGGAAATCAACATGAAAAAATCATGGCCTGTTAGGTTTGGGTTTTATATCAGACCAGTTAAAAAAAACTGCAACTTAGATGAGGCCCATATTGTGATTGGACTCTCCATAACACATGACATGGGCTTCAGTAATTTGGAGCGGGAAAGAAACCACGTCGTATAGAAATGGAATGGAATGGAACGGAGAATGAAGAATGAAGCTTATAGCCGATCCATTTCTGTGAAATCACTCCCACGCACACTACTCATCTGCTCAGTTCATGGCAATGGCAGCAGTAGAAGCTTCTCTTCTGTCACTTTGCTGCCCTTCTTCTCCATTCAAGGTAATTTAATTAATCAAAACTATTATCTCATGGTATTAAAACACCCCCGTTATTAGTTTAGTTTTTCTTTTTACTTGACAGGGAAACTTGACAGGATTGAAGCCCAAGGCATGCAACTTCACTTGTCTTAAACTCCATTCTAAGAAGAAAAGACCATTGGTGATCATCAGCCAAGCAGCAGCAGCAGCTTCTGTGGTTACTACATCTCCAGGAGTGAGGTTCAGGCTGGACAATCTGGGCCAGCAACCGGGGTCTAGAAAGAAAGGGAAGAGAAAGGGAAGAGGTATCTCTGCAGGACAAGGAAACAGTTGTGGTTTTGGCATGAGAGGTCAGAAATCTCGGTCTGGTCCTGGTGTTCGAAAAGGGTTTGAGGGTGGACAAGTGCCTCTGTACCGCCGTATCCCTAAATTGCGTGGAATTGCTGGAGGTACTCTTTTTTTCTTTCTCTTTAATTTATTGTGTAGTAAATTATTAATGAATTCGTTTTTTCATGTTTGATCAATTAACAATTCTTAACATTAGGATTATTATCATTATTGTTATGGGAAGATTTTTATTGATGTATGTTTCTGTAATTGGATTTCTGTAGAAGGATAGAGCCGAGAGAATTTCAATAATGATTTATGTTTACTTTCAATCTTGAATTACATCTTTTGACAGAGTGTTTTCTCTTTATTCCGAATTTGCTGTGGAACTCTGAGATAGAGTAAAAAAGTTTCGTCCTTTCCCCATGAGCTTTGCCTTTTGTTAATTCTTCAATATTTCTGAATTCTTGGTGATGGTTTCCCCTAGGATGTGGTGATGCACAATGAATCCTTGTAGAAATACTGAGCCAGTATTGTCTTTCTTTGAGTTTAAAATGATCAATACTCAATTCTGAAGGCGTTTACGTGGTTATGTTGACCATATAATGTCCCGGATAGAATGGTTAACCTTAAGAAATACTCAATTCTGGAGGCCTTTGCGTGGTTATGTTGACCATATAATATCCCAGATAGAGTGGTTAACCTTGTATACCTATTGATGAAATTTGCTGGTGACATCTATTTTTTCTATCATAGACATAAACGAAAAGATTCCAGCACCATGAATGTTAGTTGAGTATGGGTTTGAAAATTCATGGTTTTGCCTTGCTAAGATCAATCAATAGTGGGTGAACTAAATGGACATCTCACTACCATTTAGTGTGGAGTAATGCGAAATTCTCTCAAACCTCTTGTGATTGTTGAAGTGGTGAAGAATATATTATTATACAGGGTTGCTTCTGTGTTTCTGGTGCTTTTTAATTAAACCATGTAGCACAACTTGAAAGTCGGGAAGGATTCATTTTTTGATTGGCAATAGTAGGCATCAATAGTGCTTTATGGAATGTCTTAGGGCCAACAAGTTCCTCTATCGCCTTTTTGTTTGATTCACATTCACTGTACATGCCATGAAATTGAATTTTGTTTTTTTTTTTTTACTATCTTTTCTCCGCACAGGGAGACTTGAATGTTTTAATGATGTGTGTTTTCATATTTATAAACATGCTGGAATGCTTTTGTTTCTTTCAAAGGTATGCATGTGGGGTTGCCAAAATATGTCCCTGTCACTTAAAAGACATAACAGCAGCAGGATTCCAAGAGGGAGATGAGGTATCACTAGAGACTTTGAAGGAGAAAGGTTTGATCAACCCATCAGGAAGAGAAAGGACACTCCCTTTGAAGGTGTGTGATAGTTCTATCTATGATTGATATGATTACAAAACTTTCACTGGTATGTTTGAAATGTTTACATATTTTCTTGATTTAGGTGATATCTGTGACACAGAAAGACCTAGGATCTTCATGTCATCCCGTGATATTTTAATTTGGCCACTTGGTTCAGATGTCTATTCTGTTTGTTCTTGCCATAAGCCCATCAACACTTTAGTCTGATTTTGTATGCTATTATGAATGTGTCTAAATCGCAAATAAGTACATGTGAATAAATAAATTTAGGAATTCTGAACTAGGTAAACCATCAATCTGGGATGATTGTCAAAGTGAAAAGATGCAAGGGTCAAGCTTTATATTATCAGGCCTTCTATGTGACTGGTGAGAGATTTTCAAATATCATTTATAAGGTGACTAAAAATGAAGGCATGTTTGCCTTCTATTATTTTATTTTATTTTTGTTTTGCTGAAAGGATTTACCCATCCTCTTTTTGATATTGTTTGAAGCTCCAAATTGTTCAGCATATAGCCATATCTTGCGGGTCTCTCCTCTGGTTTTCAGAGCATCCGTTATTCCTTGCATTTGGTTTTTAATGAAGTGCAGCGTAGTGGAAATAACAGTTGCATGCTGTTTCTATCTGGTTCTGATGCCTCCAGTTGGGATACGTGTTTTACTTCTTATAGGGGTAGTAGAAAAAATAAAAATTGAAGCAAAGGTTCTAGATGAACCAGACCTGTTTCGCCTTAGTATATTGTGTTTTATCCAAACAAAAAAGGAGGCCTTTATTTCCAGTGAGCTCGTGGTATCTTTTAGCGTGTCATGCGAATTTTGATTCCAAAACCCTAGAAAATCGAGCTAAGATGATACCATTATCTGTCCTTGCAGCTGTTTAAAGACTACTGTGATAATCCTATATATTGTCAGTATTTTTGTTATATGGAAATTATAAGCTGCAGTGGTCGAAATCTCTAGTCCGCTGCTTGTCATGGAATGAAGAGACTCCAGTTGATTTCCTAGAAAGGAGAGAAGACAGATCAAGTCAATTGCATGTGAGAGCCACAAATCACAGTAGTGTTTTCTAGTAGTTGACTTTGAGACATGCTTATTTTCTTTTGGATTTAGGTTCTGGGTGATGGAGAGCTGAGTGTCAAGCTGAACATCAAAGCTCGTGCCTTTTCAGCAGCGGCCAAGGAGAAACTTGAGGCTGCTGGATGCTCTCTTACTGTTTTACCTGGCCGAAAGAAGTGGGTGAAACCATCAGTTGCTAAGAACCTTGCCCGTGCAGAAGAATACTTTGCTAAGAAACGAGCTGCCGCCGCCGCATCTGAACCAACCGCAGCTTAAATCATTTGTCCTTTGATTTTTATACCTTCATTCAGCATGTGGGGAAGTAGATTTTTCTGTTTGGTAGGTGTTTTTGGGAGCTCCCTATTTTGTAATTTCTTGCATTTATATCTCTTATTTATTTATCTAATGCCTTTCTGTAATTTGGTTAAAAATTTGCAGCTTCCCTCCCTCCCTCCGTCCCTCGCTCTCTCTCCACTCTCCAGTAGCCAAAATTTCTCTCTCGGTAAAGGTATTATACCCCAGTTATGCTTTCATGTCAAGATCAACTTTTGGGAAGGGGGTACAAATGGCACTTGGGAAAATCAATGGTGCCATCATCCAATAATCACAAGAGGATAATATCAGCCAGAAGAAACCGAGTCCAGGAAAATCCAACCATTGGTCTTTTCCAGTAAATTTACTTTGTGGATGAAACTTCCTCGCAGGATTAGATTGCCAACAAGGAAAGCCAAGCCATCGCACATCACACCCTCCACTAGATTTTGTCTTGATCGTTCCAAATTGTTAGCATCACAAAATAAGAATCTCAAATTGGGATTTATACTAGTCAATGCAATTCACCAAATCTAATAGTTGTCACAATCACACTTGCTTATTTCACTTTGTTATTCATATTCTATGGATTAAGACACAATCCATATGCTTTATTAGTCATATTCCTAGCATGACGCAATGGCTTTAGATTGAACAATATTGCGTGGCGCCTAAATTGGTGAAGTGGTGAGAAAAAGGAGAGAAGAGGAGCATTAGGCATGGAATTCTTCTAGCAATTAAGTGTTAATAATTTGGATTTATGCCTCTTTTGACAAAGAATCAATTGATCACGCACTTTAGCTAAGATTTAGTTTGCACTGCTCCTGGGAAGAAAGTAACAAGTGGAAGCACAATGGGCCATACTAATCAAACTAGTATTGTTCGCCAGATTGCAAGACCTAACTTTACTACCCTTGCTAACTTGTGGAGTGTGGTTAGGAAAGACTCACTGTTCAAATGGTAATTTTTTCTTTTAAAAAAGAAAAAGGAAAAGACCTCCTTACTTAACTATAGAGTTGATTAAAACTTTTGAAAAAGACCGTCACGTACCTTGAAAAATGCCTGCTATTCCCTCTTTCTTGCTTGTCAAGTTAAATTTAATTGATTTAATTATCCTATGTTGTAAGCGGATTATCTGAATGATGACATATGGGCATGATGGCATGAATTAGGTCAAGTGTTCCAGTGGTCGGTCATAGCAGGAAATGGCATCAACCATAGGTTCATAAGTCACGACCTTTCTTCTTGTCGCTGCCTTGCTCTCAATAAATCATTTTGAGGTACTGTTGCTAAAACGTTGTGCTTCTCAGTTGCAGGCTCTGGCTTGATTTGTTGAAATTAAGAGTGTGTTTGGCAGTGTAGTTACGGGTGCTTTTCAAATAACTTTTCGTGTCAAAATACATGTTAGTGATGTTTTTTTATTTTTTAAAAATTATTTTTAACATCAGCACATTAAAACGATCCAAAACATATAAATCATATTAAAACTTAATAAAAAAAAAATTAATTTTTTTTAAAAACACGGATTGAACCGCGTTTTCTTATAATAACCGTGGCCTTGTTTGCGTTGTCATGTAGCCCTTGGACCAGCATCATTACCACAACAAATCAAATCGTAGCTAAGTTAACCAGCACATCAAATCAAATCGTAGCTAGTCTGCATGATTTGGTGGAGATCGAAAATCCAGTACATATGAACTGCAAAGAACCAATCTTAACCAACACAGTTTTCATTTCTCAAAAAAAGAAAACACAAAATGACATAGTTTCACACGTTCGTGCATCTGTTCTTGTATATTTAAGGTACGATGAAGAGTATATATCACCAAAGTTGAGACAAGCAAGGAAAATGTCTTGAAGATCGTGGAATTAAATGACTGATTTGACAGGTGGCGCGTATATATTCTAAACAAAATCAAATTTTCCTACCAAGATATATTGATTTTCGGGTCAGTTGCTGATTCTTTTCCCTGGATTTCATCAAAAATTTTATTATACTTTCAGATCATAGTGAAGATCTCTACTTGTATGTTTTCGAATAAATTTTTGGATCGATTTTCATATAATAAATTAGATAGACTATTCATATATGAACTAGAAAATTTATAACAATTTTACTTCTTATAATGATTTGAGGTTTGAATTATAGCGATAAAAAATATGAATAGCTGATTATACCCTTTCGACTATCATACCAGCCTCTTTTAGATTTCTTAAAATAATCCTTCAAGGATGTATATTGATAAACAACTATTCAATGGCTCGTGCTTAACTGTGGGATAAATTATTTTTCTTAATAATATAATAATACAGTATTTAAACATTATTAACATATTTTAAAGAAGAAAAAAAGTTATGATGCGAGTCATAGACCCTACTAGATCTAATAAAATAGTTTCATTTAACTATATAGTAAAAAAAACAATGATAATAAATCAATCAAAATTTAAAAGAAAAAAAATGATAATGATGACTAGGAGAAGAAAATACTTGCTAAAAAAAAACACAAAGCTAAACCAATATTAAATGATAATTTTTTTTTTAAAAAAAAACAAATGTCTTGAACCAACCCGAGTTAGCATAATAAACTCATAAACCAGGTTGGGAGGCTGGCAACCTTAGAAAACAAATTAAAAATAATATATATAGATGACTAATTCCCAGCAATCCAATTTTGCTGTTATGGTAGAAGTCAGATATCGAAATAACGAGAAGTAAAGAACAAAAACTTAAAAATAATAATTGAATGAGCTCATGCAATATAAATTTCGTTTTGTGTGGGATGATTCAAACTTTTCAACGTGTTTTTAATGCTTGAGGGTATTTGGATTATTATTTTTTAAGAAAAAAAGAAAGGGAGAGAGAGAGAGAAATCATTTGATGGTTTAAGGTTCCGGATGAAACTGGAAAAATTGACTAAAAAATTAGGTATTTTAGAGACAAAAACTACTAAATTGATTACAGTTCAACAGTTTAATATTGTTCAAGTTGTTAATATTGCAGGTTAAATATAATTTTAGGAAAAAAAAGTAAATAAATAAATAATGTTCTGAAAAATAGATGAAATTAAAAAATTTGACAGTAAAAGATTGTTTTAAAAGCAAAACCAGTAGAATCTCGACAACTCAATACATGGACGCCCTTTAGTTGACAACTAAATTGTAATTTACTCGAAAATTAATTATTATAACTGGGGTTTCCCATCTCCTTCACTGTTGTGGCCCCCTTTTTTATATTTTTCCTTTTGTATGTTTTCCATTTTTTTCTCTTTTTTTTTTTTTTAAAGAAAACTCAATCTTCCATTTTTTACCTTAAACAAAATTTTGATCTGACCCATCGCAGAGACAGGCGAAATAATTATTAATATATATATATAAAGCAATCCAAGTGGTAGAGCGCGTGTCCTCGTAAAATGCTACAGAGAGAGAGAGAGAGAGCAATCGAATAAAAAAGGCAGTATGCCGATCTGATGGAGGCATCATATCATAGGTTGACACCAGAGCGCTTAATGGAGGAAACGTGGCCAATGTGTCTTTTTATTCCCCAAACGAGAACCTTTTGACCAGCTTATAACATGGCTTCTGTGTTTCCTGGAACGAGCATTACCACGTGAACAAATGAGAGCAAAATATATTAAAATTACAGAGTCGTTGCATATCGCCTAAGGACATCTGGAATAGTCAAATAAAAAACTAAAAGACAAAATATATTATTTTAATATATTTAAAAATAAAAAAACCATTATCTTAATCGTCTAATGAAAGCAGAGTAAAATGAATGGCCGGTAATATCCCAGGGGAGAGAAAGAAAGCAGGTATGATACGAGTCGTCATCTTCACCGCCTTGCGAATCTTCAACCTCCACTATCAACCTGTTGTTTTCACATTAGAAAGAAAAATGCAAGAGCAATGTTTTTCGTTATTTCAACAAGGGCATGGAGCTTTCCGTCGACCATTCTTTACCTGGAAGAATATTCAAGGTAGACTATATATATATATATATATTGATGCATCTTAAATCTTATCAAGAGTCAAGACCACACATCAGTTGTAACTTTTCATTTCATTTTTTATTTACTCTCAATAAAATATAAATTCCTAAAAATCCATGAATTAATTAAATCTATTCCCAATTTTTTCAAGAACAAACACCGAAACAACTTATCAATGCGCCCGGTTCTTTCTTTTTGTCAAATAATTAATTTAACCGCAAGCGAGTTCTTGCAATCCTTGCTCAACTTGCA
>Ga0307515_10023344_pt1 | contig 10844 bp, 8 predicted proteins | sample 17_EM_MG_FD_194513 | JGI IMG/M metagenome (GOLD analysis project Ga0307515, IMG submission 194513) | Populus trichocarpa ectomycorrhiza microbial communities from riparian zone in the Pacific Northwest, United States - 17_EM | ecosystem: Host-associated > Plants > Roots > Unclassified | place...
AGGACACCACTCCTCTGTTCCTTCATGTCAAAGGGGTTCATGGCCAAGATAGCATTTCATGAATGAAAAGAGACTGCTTTTTTTGCTCGGGTTTATAGAGAATTTGCTGCTATGAATCGAATATGCAATCAGTTATCACATTAACAAAGCATAAATCTACCACGTCCAGTTTCAACGAGGTTGCTTATGCTTCGTCTCGAAGCTTTAAGCAATGTCTCCGTCATCTTGAATGCGTCAAGGTGACACTCTGTTGCTGAGTTATATCCCTTCCCTCGATGAATCCCAAATGAGCAAGCAGAAGGCAGGAGCAATCGCTAACAAGTTACTTCAAAATAATTGCAGTGGACAAGGAAAGAATCCATAAGAACCAATGCTCAAACCAACAAATGAAACTTTATTACTCCAGTTGAGAAAAGAAAACAAGCTTTGAATATGGAATGGAACTCTCTCTCTCCCTCTATCTCTCTCTCAACACGCACGCATGTACTCACTGCTATCACATATGAAAACAAGCAAGCTTTGAATATATTCTTTGTCCTTCAAATATCACCACTGCTAATTTCTAGTGCCTAATGTACGCCTATACGACTTGCATTTTTCTATAACCAGATGTTGCACAAAACTGAAACAGAACCTCAAACGAAGGGCATTGCAAGCTACAAAACTCTAGATCCTCTAGAAATTCACAGCTATAAGACATTGACTGGCTGAGGAACCATGTCTCTTGGCGTCTTACACCTGCAAAAAGCTTTCCGTATTCAGCCAAACATAACGATAGAGATATTAGGAATGATAAATTAAAACCAAAGTTTTAAGGTTTTGTTCAGAAACAGGATTGTTTCATGAAACTATGAAAGAAAACCCTTCACAACTGCTCTTTGTTATTGCCAAGAAGAGTCTGCTTAGCATTGCAAACAGTGACGAAACCAGAAAAAAGAAAGAGGACAACAAACATGCATTACACACAGAACTATGAATTCAGCAAGTTCTGCCCAAAAGACTAACACTGTAGAGCTGAGAAAATACTTTAGTTGCTCACCTGTTGCACCATGCTCGAGATGCGTAGTTATGATTGTTGCAATTTGTGCACATCCAATCTCCATTTCGCCATGGCTTGGCTCTGCTATGCAAAGCAGAAAGTATTACAATGTAATTGAGAAATTCGTTGATCAATCTCATGGTACAATATGGTGTATGCTATATGTGCATGTACAGATACTTGGAGTTATTATATTTATCCACACTCTGTTAGGTTAGAGAGAGCACTAGATTTAGTCTTCATGCTCAACTTCCAATATTCCAAGTGATTCATCATTTTGCAGCACATTTCCTTCAAGCTCTTACTCAACAGAGTAATTTATTAGTTTTCTATTTAATTTCATTTATACAGATCCAGGGTGCATCTTACAGAATCAAGACCGTGAAGGTGATATATAGATCGGTTCTAGATTCAGTATTTCATGTAAGGTGTGGTCACACACTCAAGAATAAACTTACACTTCAGCGCTTAGAATCAAAAGAGTTCTATCATTGCGCCAAAGGATGGCCCTTTCCCAGTTTATATATTTTCTCATTATTCTGTGTAGTCAGCTAACTGGGTATGTGTAGAAGGATCAGCCCAATCAACATTTACCCTTTTCCGAGGAGTGCAGGCATTGTTAATTGATGTGGAATTTGCACTGGTGCTTGCCAATTTGGAGCTAATTCTGTACTAAAACTGGGATAGGGAGCATAAACTCCCAAACATGTCTGCTTTACTTCCAATCATAATAGACAAACAACAAGCAGCACAGAGTTTCCTGTTGCTATTTGCTACAAAATAATAATAATAATAATTGAAGCTCTGCGGAAAGAGTAATTATGGAAGCCACGATTGCATAGCCAGTCACCATTCTGCCATCCTTTAGGAATTGAAGCAAGAGGAGGTTGATTTGGAGGATTTGCATTCGAAAGTCCAGAAATCTGGTTTCCACCTAAAGGCCAAGTAGAATTCTGCTGAACTCCATGATTGATTATCAACAACCCCAGCAGACCAGCTTGAATTCAAGCGTAGCGGTTGCTGAAGAGCACCATTGCCTGCTAATCCAATATTCAACCTTTGGTCAATGTATCAAAAATATGTAGTAAATAAGCAAGAAAAATAATTTTAATCTCTATTTTTTTAAACTCTTGATTCAAGTTATTAAATTAAGAGCACTATATATAAAAAAATCCAAAGCCCAATCTATAAAAAAAATTAAATATTGAAGGATGACATATAAAAAAAATTAATTACACAAAATGATCCAAACCAAAAAATAATAATTAAAGAATGAGGATAAAAATCAAAATAAAAAGTAAATATGAGGGCAACTTCAAATTTTCAATTGGAGGGTGAAATTAAAAAGAAAAATAACTCTAATAAAAAGACAAAAAATATTAAGAGAATGAAGACTTTATTGGAAAAAATAAAACACAATGAATTTAGATCAAATGGTGAAATTGAAAACAAATGAAATCTTTACAAAAGAACCAGAAAAAAAAAATCAAAAGAATTAGAATTGAGTCAGCAAAAATAATACATGACAAATTAGGATTGAAAGATGAAATTAAAAACAAATAAAACTTTCATAACAAGGGCAAGAACAAAAAAAATAAAAATAAAAAGAACAAGGACTGAAGTTGAATCACCAATAACAAAGAGGACCAAACTATATTTATGGAAGAGAAGAGAGAGAGAGAGAAAAAGGCTTATTGGCAACAAACTGTCTACCACTACCGACATACGCTGCATCAATATGAAAAAGATATGAAGGTAATTCCAACAACACAACGAAAAGACATTTTTTACCATAGGAGACGACGCACTTGCAGATTGGAGTTCGCGGACGCCTCCCTCGCACCTACAACTTTTTCTATCGAAATAACATTTGATCTATGTAAAAAGATCAAATTTCCCTCAATGAAAAGAGTAATAACAACAATAAAAAAAAACTTGTAGTGAAAAGACCAAAAAGCCCATGAACGAATATTTCAAGGGTAAAGTTGTTATTTTACCATGTTTTAAAATGAAAAAAAAATCATTTTATGTCAATTTAAAATTTTTTGAATTTGAGGATAATTAAATAGTTTTACTATGCATTAAAAATTATAAAAGGTACATTTACCCATGGTTAAACTTTTTAGTCATGTAAAAAAATTAAAATACCCCTAACATTAATGCTATTGGTTTTTTTAAAGGATAAAATAATAATTATATTATTTAAATAAATGGTAAAATATGTATATATGCATCATAAATCTGCCTTCCCTTTTTTTTTTTCCGGTTTACTTGGTTGGAACTGGTACATGCATAATTTTGGGTTTCCTCGAGGAGAAATGAGATTTGTGATACAAGATGGAATTTTTTTTTAAAAAAAAGGAATTTTTGGATCAACTTTTGTATACCGACAACAAATTATTTCTTAGTCAAATCGTAAACGTGCCGTACACATACAAACTTATAGATTTATATTTTTCACGGCCTACCTCCCTCTGGAAATTAACAAACGTGAGGAGAAGCGTACTTTTATTTGAGCACAATAAAAAAATATATATAAATTCAAAGTGTTTTTCTTATCAAGATACTCTTCATGATTGTAATAATGGCAACAGAGTCAGGAATTTCAGCTTTTCAATTAATTTTTTATACTGAAATATATTATAATAATATTTTTTTTAAAAAAAAATTATTTTTAATAACAATACATTAAAACAATTCAAAATATCCAAATTATATTAAATTTTAACAAAAAAAAAAATTTTGAATTTTTTGAGAATGCGATTTGTACCGCATTCCCAATCAGTTTCTAAGTGGCACATGAATAAGTCAAGATAAAAACACTTCACATATATAAATATATCATTTGAAATTTCATAGTTAATAAATAATCTCTTAATTATTTTTGAAAAACTCATTTAATTTTTGGGATTTTCTGAAGCTTTGGGAGTGTAGTATTATAATATCTCGTGGGTAACTTAGTGATTTATTAATATAAAATTTAGCTCGGACTAATTATTATTTTTCCCACTAAAATGTTGTTGAAAAAAACTAAAATAATATTTTTAATTTTTTAAAATCATAATTGATTTATAAGTCAGTCCATACCTGAGCATTGAACCTTCGAGTGTTATCTTATTACTAGGAGAGTCGGCGCCCCGTCAAATGCTTCCACACAATTTCTAGCACTTTGCCTCTACACTGACTCTGTTAGACTAATTCTTACAAGCAACCTCTTCTACAAGCTATCAGTTAGTAAGTGTTTAATTACTAGTTATTATTTTGGATAAGCCTCCCCTAGATCGATTAATTTATGCACTCCTTTCCAGATTTTCAGTTTAATAAGGAAAGGAATGTAGGAATTAATCAATTTTCTAGCAAGTTCAAGCATCTTTTCGAAACGTAATTTGTACTATCAGAATATCAGTTGCTACTTGATCTACCTTGCAATTCCAAGTAACCTTCTTTGCACTAGCAGCAACCGTATTATCCTTATCCACAGCGCAGAATTTCCCATGATTACACTGGAAGTTCATGGAAAACTGGTTTCTTTTTCTAGACTTAGTCTTTGCATTTACATCCACGTCTTTAGCACTTTCTTTCCTGTTATAAATAGGAACGCACCATCGAAGATCTTAACAACAGATACCAAAAAACAGAGAAGAAGAAGAAGGGCTGGCAAGCAGTAAAAAGAAGAAGATCAAGAAAAGAGCAAATGGGGTCAAGTCTATCCCTGATAGCTTCTGTTGCAATTCTACGTAGCTCCATCAATGATTTCGTTCCGCAAGAAATACGCAGTTGTTTGCAGGAATTAGCAAGTCGTTTTTCCTCAGAACTCACCATGGTTATTAGCGACTCGCATGAAGGATCAAAAAACCATCTCTTTCATGCCTTGATGATATATCTTGGCAGCAATGCTTTCTCTACATCATCTGTGCCACAACGAATCACGGTTGGCAAGAACGAAAACATCAAGGCACTGGCGTATGGCCTCGACAGGAATTGCAAGATTGTCGACACCTTCCATGGTGTGGACATGAAGTGGTCTTACTGCAGTGAATTCAATCCAGCACTCCAGTATGAGTTGAAATGGTATGAACTTCGTTTTCATAAGCGACACGCGAGTATGGTCAGGAACAAGTATCTGCCTTACATTATTGAAATGGCTAAGAAAATTAAGGATCTAAACAGGGTAGTTAAGTTCTACACTACTCGCGGGGGACGCGATGGATGGAGCTGTAAGGGGATCAACTTGGATCACCCTATGACTTTCAATACGCTAGCAATGGATGGAAACCTCAAACAGAAAATTATAGAGGATCTTGATAGATTCATCAAAGGAAAGAACTATTACAGGAAGATTGGTAAGGTATGGAAACGGGGCTATTTATTGTATGGCCCTCCAGGAACTGGGAAATCAAGCTTGATAGCAGCCATGGCCAACCATCTTAATTTTGACATCTACAGCTTGAACTTGTCCGCTGTCAGTTCTGATTCTTCCCTGGAGTTTTTGTTGCTTCACATGTCCAATCGTTCAATTCTCGTGGTTGAAGATATCGACTGCTCGATTGAGCTACAGAATCGTCAAGCCGGGGAGCATCCATCGGATCATGATAAAACTCCTAGAAAGCCTCAGGTAGGATTCTTTTATATTTCCTTTTCCGATTCCACATAACAAGTATTTTCTCAACTACTCAAGTCCAAGATATTGTTATTTATTTAGTCAAATCACATATCAAATCTCTGGAGATCAGTACTGTTAGACTTGTATATATTTAATTTCGCCTGGTTAAGGTTAGATACCCGACGACATGGTACTTCAGAACTGAAGCTATGTTTGATCTTGTCAGGAAAAGGTTGTGACACTCTCTGGACTTCTCAACGCCATTGATGGCCTATTGTCCTGCTGTGGAGATGAAAGGGTTATAGTTTTCACTACTAACTACAAAGATCGAATCGATCCTGCCTTACTAAGAGCAGGCCGAATGGACATGCACATTAATCTTTCATATTGCACATTCTCCACCTTCAAGCAGCTTGCAGCCAATTACTTGGACATATGGAACCACGATCTTTTTCCTCGCATTGAAAAGCTTATTTCAGAAGTTCAAGTTAGCCCAGCTGAAGTTGCTGGTGAACTAATGAAGATTAGAAATCCTAAAACCAGTCTCGAGGGCCTCAGCAGGTTTTTGGAAAGCAAAGTAAGTCCCTGACCTCATCAGTTTATGTTTATTACCGACAAACAAGTTGCATGATGTAGCAATATAATTAAATTTCTGACAAAATCTAGCAGAATCCTGCAAAGGGTACAGAAATTTTGCGCCTCTTATGCAACTTGGATCATTCACCATTATTTTTTGCTTCCTGTATTGTATTTATCAGAGAGAAGCAGCAAAATCCTCAGCTCCTCCTACTTCGGTACCTGAAGGTGTTGAGGATGAACCAGGTGGTGTGTAACCGGCCGTGGTCACCATCAATCACGGCCATGAAGGTGGAGCCCAGCTACGAAGCATATGGCGACGTTGGGGAAAGAATAAACTGGCTAAAAGATTGCAAGATATGTGATCAATAAAATTGGTTAATGGGTATAACCCAGGAGATATGGTCTGTTGTGTTTAAGGAATAAATTTCAACAAGTCAAATATTAGGACAATTTGGTTGCCTTGAAGGTCATGTGAACATTTTCAATAATCTAGAATTCTTTCTGGTAGGAGTTCCGGACTCCCTCGAATCTGTCTCAGAATCGTTCTTATTGTAATTTTCCAATTTATAATTATAATTATTGAGTAATTTATTCTTCCATTTTTACTTGAGACAGAATACCGACTCCCTGTATGCCAATAGATTTTCTCATGCTTGTGCAGTGCATTCATTTGTTTTTCCAAGTATCATGGAATGTTAACCCTAGCTTAACTAGTCAAATTCTAGGTTTATTCCTTAATAATCACTAGTTCAAGTTTTATAAACTTCAGGGCTACTGAAAACTTACATAGTCATTAACATCATGGCCCGTGGGATTAGTCAAGGTACACGTAAGCTGATCCAGACACCCACGTTAATAAAAAAAAACAAATATCATGGAATGTGTTATTTTCATAGTATCGGCTATTAATTTTAATTTGGCATTCCAAAATTTTCAATTGAGTAGTTCTACCAGAGTGCATAAACATGAATGTTCTGGTGAAGCTTTCTTTTTTTAAGGATGATTGACCAAACCTTTGTAAAACTGTGGTCGGAGCTAAACTCGGTTTCAACTACACTGCGTCACGCCACCAAATAGATTTTAATAGCTTACCATAAAGTAATTTTATATGCAGAATATAAACCTTGTTCATAGCTTTATTTTTGCCATTCAACTTTTAAAATATTTTTCTAATTTTTTTTAATTTAAAAAAACATCAAATTAATTTTTTATATGATTTTTGATAATCTTGAAGTCATGATGTTAAATATATATGTGTGTGAAAAAAAATTAATATATTTTTAATTAAAAAATATTATTGTAAAAATACTTTACAACCTCATCACCAAACATATAGTTATGCAATAGTTGATTAAAAGTACATGATTAAGCAACTTAGATGACTTTTATGTAAGTGATCCTGTAATCTCTTTCATGTATCCAATAAATCATAGTTTTAAAATTTAGTTAGTTTCTATCATAATTTTCAGACTCGATTCGGTGGCCAGCCCGATCCAATGTCCGAATTCCAGATTTTGACCAGGTCGTCCGTGTCAATTCTTTTTTTTTTAAATCAAAACAACGTTGTTTTAGTTAAAGAAAAAAAGTCAACGGGTTGCAACTAGGTTTTGATCAGGTCACCGGGTTTTTTCTTCCCCTATTTTTCTTCAACCCGGCCCGGTTCCAGCCCCGGGCCGGGCCGGGTTCCAGGTCGACCCGTCGGGCCGGATTTCAAAACTATGGTTTGGATCGTCAACTCAGGATCTAGCCGGGTTAAAAAAAAAATTTAAAAAGTAAAAATTTGAGTTGGCCCGATAAATTCTAGTAAAAAATCTGGTTATAACTTGTTAATTATTTTTTAAAATAAAAACAACATAGTTTTGTTTTATAAAAAAATAAAAGTATATCTGAAATAATTTAATAATTTGGTCAAATATCGTGACCTCAACCTTGGATAGGAGATCGGATTGAGTTTAAAAATTATACCAATTACTCAAATCTTCGAAATTAAACAAGTTTCAAGGAATACTCAATATTATAAATTATAGACAGATATTGGCTAAAATTAACGTTCGGGCTTTAATTTTTTTAGTATATTTCTTTTATAAATAACCAATCACAACACTATAAATATTAAAAATAGCAAGCGTTAATTTGTCTGGCAGCATATAAAAAGAGGGAAAATAATTTATAATAAATTAAATTAAATTAAATTAAATTAAATCTTTTTATTTATAGTTATGGTAGGAATGTAGTTTTTATTAACCCGGATATAAATAAATTTTGATATCCATCACCCTAAAAATTTATCATTTCGAATTTCATCTAAACCCGATCCCAACAATAATTATTTATAAAATACCAAATCTGTTAATATCCGTTTAAACGGATATCCATCAAGTTGGAGCAAAACTATTATCCTTTCATGCAACTTCTTGTAAATGTAAGAGTTAATTATCATTGCAATTGAGGTCTTGGCTAGCGGTGGTAGGGGCTTGTTCTCTTTTTCTGTACCTGGATTCGAACCTTATTGTACACGCCTGTCACCCCCGCGGTGCCTTACGTGTTTACTGGGTTTGCAGGATGTTCAGTGGGCTGTGGGATTAATCGTGGTGCGCGCAAGCTGACCCGGACACCCACGTAAATAAATAAATAAAAGAGTTCATTATCATTACACATCAAATAGGCGGTCCGGTGGTAAAAGTTTGGGATCAAGAGATTAATTTCAGGGCCCGTGTTATTAGTCGAGGTACACGCAAGCTAGCCCCGACACCCACGTTAATAAAAAAAAAATTCACTACTACTAATTTTTTGGGATAACTTAATTGATCAGGTCTTGGGTTTACTTTTTAATAGTCACGAGTTCTTGGTGAGGTCTTGAGTTTACTTTTCAATAGTCACGAGTTTGAATCTTTTTAATACCATTAAAAATTTATATGGTTGTTAACTTTAAATCTTATGGGATTAGTTGAGACTCGTGTAAACTAGTTCGAACATCCATATTAATAAAATAAAATAAAAGTTTGCTACCACTATAGCATGCATTATTTAAAATGCTACAAATAGATGAAGAGAAGATGTTACAAACGGACTCCGTTCTTCTGCATTGTTCATTACCACTATCAACGTTTTTTTTTTTTTTAGTGAAGTAAAATAAAAGGCATCACGAGGCTGAAAAAATGAAAATTAAAATGTAGTTTTTATTTTTATTCCTTTTCCTTTCATTGCATGATTTTAAAACCAGAATTGGTAAAACAAGTTAACCCAAAAACTAAACTGATATGGATTAAAAAAAACAAAGAAAAAGATTGATATAATTTAACTAGGTCAAAAATTTAAATTCACTCACAACTTATTTAAATTTTTATTAAAAACATGTTATTTTTTTTATAAAATAATAGTATTTTAATTTTTGTTTAAATTATATTTTAGATATCTAAATTAACTATCTTAATTCACAACTCAAACCTTATCTTAAACGATCCTCGGTGAGTTTTAAAATTGTTCTTCGTTAAAGAATAGAAACAGCATAATTACTTATTACACTAGTAGATGCTTGAATAAATAATCTAAGGAGGCAAAACTCCACGCTGGCAATCCTATATCCTGTTTATCTCCGTATCCGTCAGATCGATTTAACAAACGGTTATTACAAAAGCACCCGCTTGACGCGGATTAAACCATGGATAGAACATAATCCTACGGATATTACAGCTAGAAGGAAGCCATGCTGGCAATCTCAGGCATCCTTTAAACCTCGTTAAAACATCCGTCAGATGATAACCAACCAACGGTGGATATTAAACCACCAAAAACACAAATCTGCTCTACCGCCAAAACAACCGCCTTTTCTGAAGAGCTCTGCCTCGTATAAATACCCGGCCAAACCTCTCTATGCAAATCAGCATTCAAGCACATAAAAAAAGAGAAGAAGCTCTCCCCTGTTTGATTTTCCGAGAAAACAGGAAAGTTTGCGAAGATGTCGGGAAGAGGAAAGGGCGGAAAGGGGCTGGGAAAGGGAGGTGCAAAGAGGCACAGGAAGGTGTTGAGAGATAACATCCAAGGAATCACAAAGCCAGCAATTAGAAGGCTAGCAAGAAGAGGAGGTGTGAAGAGAATTAGTGGGCTGATTTACGAGGAAACTAGAGGGGTTTTGAAGATCTTCCTTGAGAATGTGATTCGTGATGCTGTTACTTATACAGAGCATGCTAGGAGAAAGACTGTCACTGCCATGGATGTTGTCTATGCTCTTAAGAGGCAAGGTCGTACTTTGTATGGGTTTGGGGGTTAGGATTTATCGGGTCTTCTATTTTGCTTGTATTATTTTCCTTCCTTAGGAATTTAGATCTTCTATGGGCTGGGATTGAAAAACTGGATCTGTAATTGAAACAATTTGTTAATCATGATTCAGCTGTTGCCATTTTAGGCCAAAATTGCTTGCTTCGTTTTAATTCTTTTTGGACTTGATGCTACAAAATGCTCCGATAAGTGGTTTCTTGTGAGATTTGAGAAACTGGGCTCCGAGGGTTTATGAGAAAGAATCAACAATTTCTCGGTCTGACATAAAAGAGTAATTGGTGTGATGTAGTCAAGCTGTTTGATGTTTGGTCCGTGAAGGGTTTTGATTGAAGAAACTGTACTGTC
>Ga0307515_10023345_pt1 | contig 10844 bp, 3 predicted proteins | sample 17_EM_MG_FD_194513 | JGI IMG/M metagenome (GOLD analysis project Ga0307515, IMG submission 194513) | Populus trichocarpa ectomycorrhiza microbial communities from riparian zone in the Pacific Northwest, United States - 17_EM | ecosystem: Host-associated > Plants > Roots > Unclassified | place...
ATTATTATTATTATTATCTGTTTTGCACAAGATTGCACTATGTTATTAGAAGATTCTATCTCTGAGTGTCCGGGATTTATCAGAGACAAAGTTTTAAATTATAGTAAGATTAATTAAAGTGAGGGGACCATAATATAAAACACAAAAAAATGTGTGATTAATCTCAGAATTTTTAGAATTTTAATTTAAATTTAAAATTTTATTATATTTATTTTATAGTCCTTAAATTTAAAAGAGGAGAGAATAAATTATATGTTGGTCACATTTTAACAACAAAAATGACAAATCTTGATGTTAAAGTGTTTTATTTAACAAAAAAAATTCAATGGTGGTGTATGTCCTCAACAAGTATGCCTAAAAATATATATTGGAATCTGTTTAGATTTTTTTTTTATTTAGATGATTTTTGTTTTATTTGAGTGATTTTAGAGTATATTGGGGTTGATAGGTGATATATGAATGTTTTGTATTTTTTTGAACTATTTTTAGGTTAAAAATGATGAAAAAAATATTTTTTAGATTAACTCTTTGATTATTCAATCACCACGGTGGTGGCTAGATTATATACTGTAGCCTAGTAGGCGACAAGTCTCTTGTCATTGCAGGCAACCTGTCACCTAGTTTTTTAAATAAAAATATGATAGTCTTTTTATGATATTAACAAGTTTTTTTTTGTCTTACAACCATCTAGTTGCCTTTTATGATAGTATATATTTTTATTTTCATATAATTAAATAAAAATATTTTAAAAAACATGATACTAGGAAGCCAAGGCGATTCTATGACTCTGGTTACTGGTTTAATGAGTTGGTTTGGGCTGGACTGAGTGATCAAAGATGTCATTGTATTGATATTTGAAAAATAATTTACTTTGTCTGCATTAATTTTTTTAGTTCATATTCAAAATTTTACTTCCAAATAGAAAATAAATTAGCAACATTTGCATATTTTTTATGCTTGAAACTCCTTTTGATCTGACCTGTAACAAAGTGCGGGTCAATTACCTGGTTACAATTGAAACACTAAAATATTTGTTTCCTCCTTCTTCTTTTTTTAATTTAATTTCATCCTTATTTTTTTTAATATAATCCTTTTGTGACCGCACTCCATGAGATAAAGTTTAAATTATAGTAGAAAAATAAAATTTAAAATGAGAGGACCACAATGCAAAATACAAAGAAAATATGTGGTCAATCTCAAAGTTTTTAGAATTTTCATTTGGGTGTACAAGTTTATTTTATTTATTTATTAGTCTATGTGTTTGATAAAAAAGAGAGAAACTTAGGTCCCGTTTGTTTGTAGGAAAGTAGTTTTTTTTTTAAATGGTTTTCTTGGGAAGTGAATTCCAGAAAAATAAATTATTTTTTGATGTTTGATAATGTCATGGAAAATAAGTTGAAAAACACTTTCCAGTGTCTGGTTATGTTATGAAAAATGAGCTGGAAAATAGGTTATTAATGTTTTTTTTTCAAGTTTATTAAAATAATAAGGAACAAATCTTACAATTTAGAAAGTTGAATGAGAATGGAATTGAAAAAAATATAATTTCATAAATTATCTCAAATAAAATAAATAATAATAAAAATAATAGAGATCAAATCTAACAGATAAAAAAATTGAAAGATGATGAAATTAAAATAATAATAATAATAATTTCATAATTTATTTTAAATAAAATAAGTAATAATCAAAAGAATGAGGACCAAATTTGATAGATAAAAAATTTCAATTAAAAAAATGATAAGATAAAAGTAAATAACAATTATAAAAATAAGGACCAAATTTAATATAAAAATCAAATTTTAAGGGATGAAATTAAAAAAAAAGATTTAAACAAAATATATAGCAATCAAAAGTTTGAGGACCAAATTGACACAATCTATAAATAATATGATATTTCTAAATTTTTCACAACTTCTAGAAAAGTGTTTTCCGTCCAAAATAAAAGAAAACACTTTCCTGAAAATCAAGCCAAATTTTCCTTTGATAGGAAAGTGTTTTTCGTTGATCAGAAAATATTTTCCGTTGATCAACTTTTCTAATTGCAAACAAACACAAGAAAATTTTGAAGTTGTTTTCCAGAAATAACTTTCCGGGAAATAAACACACCCTTATTGAAAAACAAAAAAGTTGTTAATTAAAAATATTCAGGTTGATAAAAAGAACAATTTTTGTGTCAATAAGTTTTTGTTTTTAATAAGAGTTAAGTGGAGGTGTCTTTTCCCAACATGATGGGAAAAAATAGATTAAGGTCTATTTTTTTTTATTTTAATTTGATTGCTTTTTGTTTTTGAGAATGATTTTGGGGTTTTTTTTTGCTATGTTAAGTGGTTTTTTGAGATTTTAATTGTGTTTTGAAGGTGTTTTTAGAAAAAAATGAACTGAAAATTAGGTTTTTAGAATCCAAAAACATGAATATAATTTTGTCACCCGGGTGACCTAATTTTTAGAAAACCAAGGACTAAAATTAAAAAATGGCTATTGAGGATTAAATTGAAAGAAAACCCAAGATTTAAAACCCTAATTGAATGATATTGGAAAAACTCAAAATCCAAAGACTATAATGAAAAAGAGAAAATATTCAGGGGCAAATTAATTAACTTTTTTTCGGCCCTATTCTTTTTCAATCCAAATAATTGAGTTCAATTAATTCCAATTGAGTCTAATTGAATTGACTTAATTTAATTCAGCCCATTTAATTCATATTTTAGTTCAATTAAGTCCAATTGAATCAACCCAAATCAAGCAATTAAACTCAGAATCCAATTACAAATCCTCAAACGCAATTTCCAGCCAAGTTCATCCAGTAATTAAACCCAATTCTTCATTTACAAATCTTCCCAAATCTTCAATCAATCCCTCAGATTAAGTCCAAGAATTATTCTCACAAGCCCATCCATTCTCTTTTCCCCCATTTCGAGTAGCAATTCACAGGAACGACAATACGCGCACCACGTTCTACTTCACCTGACCCATCTACTACTTTCATCTTCTCTAATAAGATGACCATTGTCCAGAAACCCCATTGTCACAGCCTTCAATTCATCAACCTCCACCAGCTTCATTAGCCTTCATATCCCCACCGTGAACCATCACTAACAACCCACCACCCAGGAAAGCTTCTCCTTCTTCCCCCGTCATCGTCCCATCTCCACAGCATAGACCTTCTGTCCATTACTCTCAATCCTCTATATTCAGCCAAAACTCAGACATCCTTCTCCTTCACTGGCCAAAGCTCTATCAAAATAGCAACCCATGGATCCAAAACCTCACCACAGACCCACGAGATACTGTATCCTCCATTCCACGAGTCAAACCAAACCCACTACCTAGGCAAATCCATCATTTTCACATTCCAACCAACAAAACCTCACTGCCACCATTACTATATTCTTCCCCAATCTCCCTCTCCACAACAAAATTTTTCAGCCTCCATTAATGTGACATGTAACCTCTCATCAATCAATTCCCCCCATCTCAGCCGAATATCAACCGCCACTTTACCCACCAATATCCATCGCAGACAATCGCAACCTCCATCACAGACAGCCAAACCCCCTTAAATCCGCCACCACAGACCCAGCTCAACCTCCAACTGAGGCAACCTCACTTTTTTGTCCTCTCAATTTCGTATATGATGTCAAATTTTTAATGAATAATCAAATCGTCGAGTCTCATTTTAAAAAAAGAACCGATGTCAAAAATATTTTTTTTTAATTAAATTCGGCAGCTTATATACATGAATCTCAATTAATTTTTTAAATTTTAAAATTAACGGCTATCTAAGATTTTTTTTTTCAAATAACCAAATCAGTGATATTCCTATTAAGGTAGACCGAAGTTGATTTTTTCTCAAATATTTATAAATAAATCAATATATAAATTTAAAATAAACTAAAAATAATTAGGGTAATTAAAGACAATAAAAAAGATAAAAGATAAATTTGAAAAACAAATTACATAAGGTAATATTTTCTAAAAAAATACAGTAAGGATGATATTGTTTTTATCTCAAGCATAACAAATTTCTTAACCAAATCTCTAAAACTAGTACTAATTTTTAAGATTTCTAATTCTTTTAAATTACTGGGTGTGACTCCAATTTTTTTTATTTATTTTTTTTAATTTTAGAAATTTAGAGAGTGGTCAACATCATGGTGTGACAAGCATAAACTACTTCGCTTTATTTATTAATTTAAAAAACATAACACATGAAAACATATCCATGCATATTATTTTCTCAAACGTTCGTACCCGCAATGTAAACAATATGTTTTATGTTTTTAATTTAAAAAATCATAATATTTTAAAATGCATCTACAACATTAACATATTATTTTATTATTTTCAAAATTAACTTGAGATCCTACTCGTCATGTAGTGCGGATGATAAAAGTAGTACAAACTACTAAAAGAACTTGGTTTTTTCCCGATAAGATTCAATGTTCATATAAGCATTGAAGTAGCTAGCCATATTTTTTTATTATTTTTGTCAATTTGTTTTTTAATTTTATCCCCAAACTTTTTTTTTAAGTTAATCTTTTAATGACATAATTTGATGGGATAAAGTTTAAAATTATAATAGAAAGACAAAATTAAAAAACAAAAGATCACAATATAAAATATGTAGCCAATCTCAAAATATTTAGAATTCTTGTTTAAGACCATAGTTCATTTTGTCTGTTTTTTAATCCCCTGGGTTTGAGAGAAAAGAAAATTTTTTTTGAAAACAAATAAATTTATTGGTTGGCTATATTTAGGCAAAAAAAAAAAAAATATTTGTATAAATGAATTTTTCTTTTCGAGAGGAGTTCAATGAATGTGCCTTTTCTATCTAAACATAGCGAGAATAATGTATCGAGGTCCTTTTTTAATTTTGATTTGATTGATTTTTATTTTTTGAATGATTTTAAGGTGTTTTGAAAGAAGGTTTTGAGGATGTTTACTAATTTGTTTTTTTTGTTAAAATGTGCAAAATGGATTTTTAGACGACATCCACCCTCTCTCCACCTTTTATTTTTTGTTACCCATAATGGTGCCTAGATTTTAGGCAGGTGACCTAGTCAACAACTGATAGCCTACCATTGCAGGTGACCTATCTTTTGCTTAAAAAGAAAAAAAATAGAAGCACATGACATGTCATTCGCTCCTTAAGGGGAAAAAAATAGATGGGCCTGGGCTGTTAGGCCCAAGAGTCTAACCTAATTTTTTTCTTTTAATTTTTTCTTTTAATATTAGATTTTTATTGTTTTTTTTTTAAATTCATCCTTCAAAATTTGGTTGATTTCAAATTGGTTTTTATAATTTATTTTTGTTAGCTTCCTTTGATGTTACTGTAGTTACAAACAAACATCCTAACGTTTAGTTTGTGCTAAATTTTGATAGCGTTTATTTTTGTTATAATATAATTAATTAAAAAATATTTTTGGGAAAAAAGAAGTTATTAAACCCAGTGAAGTCCCTGGCTTAAATCACATGTTTTACGAGTTTACTTAGGTTGATTAAGAATTAAATTTCATAATTTGTTTTGATTTGTAATCTATGAGTTATTGTGATCTCAAATAAGCATCACAACATTTGGTTAATGCTTAATTTTATGAGTATTTATTTTTCTTTATCATATAATTAAGTAAAAAGTATTTTAAAAAATAAAGGTATTAAAACTAGTGGAGTCTATAACCTAAGTCGTTAGGCTGACGGGTTAAGTCGCAAAGCTTAGATCAATCAAATATATTGTTATTTTAATATTTTTTTAAAATATCATCTTAAACTTTTTTAAAGCCAAACCATATTTTTGGTCATTCATATTGTATTTGGACTCGTCAAGTTGACCAAGTCATGTAAAAGTAATACCCATATAATTTAATTCAAAATCCAAGTTAGGTAAAGAGTTGGACTACATGATTTTAAGTTTAACTCACTGTACCAAGTTTAAAGACAATATCAAAGGTTCTATGCAGCATGTACATTTTTTTTCTTGAGTTCAGAAATTTTTAGTATGACTCATAGTATAATACTAAATACCATGCCCGCGCGATGCCGCGAGCTTGTGGCATGCTTGTGCGTTTTCATCGGTTTATGAAAAAAATCATAAAAAAATAAAAAAAAATCATATGGAGACAAACTGTTGCAATCCACAATGTTTTTAAGGAAAAAACTATAAAGCTAAATTATCAACAAGCTTAGTATTAAAAAAAATAAAATCGACAAAGATAATTTTGAAAAAAATCATAACAAAAAAAAACAAGAGGAAAAAACAACCATGCAGGGAAACACTGTAGCAATTTATAGTGTTTCATGAGGAAATTTATAGTTGTAATTCTCAACCAGCTCAATATTAAAAATAATAAAATCGATAAAGACAATTTTGAAAAAAATCATAACAAAAAAAAATCATGTAGGGAACACTATAGCAATCCACAGTGTTTTAAAGAAAAAAACTACGAAAATAAATTCTCAACTAGCTTAATATGAAAAAAAATCGACAAAGACAATTCTAAAAAAAACAAACAAAAAGAAAAAAACCATGTGGGGAAACACTGTAGCAATCCACAATGTTTAAAAAAAACTACAAAGCTAAATTCTTAACCAGCTCAATATTAAAAAAATAAAATTGACAAAAACAATTCTATAAAAAAACACAAAAAAATAAAAAAAAGAAGAAGATAATTTTGGAAAAAAAAGCAAAAAAAATTAAAAAAATGGGAAAAAAACACGTGGGGAAAGTTAAAGCTAAATTCTCAACCAGCTCAATATTAAAAAAAAATTCGACAAAGATAATTTTGAAAAAAAACATGTGGAGAAACATCATAGCAAAACAAAAATCATATGGGGAAACATTGTAGTAGTCCACAGTGTTTTAAAGAAAAAAACTACGAAGCAAAATTCTCAACCAGCTTAATATGAAAAAAAATAAAATTGACAAAGACCATTTTGGAAAAAAAAAGAAGAAAAAAAAACCATGTAGGGAAACGTTGTAGCAATCCATAATGTTTTAAAGAAACAAATTATAGAACTAAATTCTCAACCAGTTCAATATTAAAAAAAAAAACGACAAAGATAATTTAAAAAAAAAACACAAAAATAAAAAATAATAAAAAAAGAAGAAGAAGAAGACAATCTTGGGAGAAAAAAGAAAAAAAAAACATGTAAAAAAAATATAAGAAAAGTTATAGTACTTTCCCCATATATTTTAGAGTATTATTTAATAACGCGTGTTAGTTATCTAATTTATATCTAATTAGCTTTATTAGTAAAAACACTTCATGTTTCTACTCTAATATAATGAAAATCTGTTAACTATTTATAGGTGTACAAATAATTAATTAGGTAATTTTTGTATGCCAAAGTTATTAAAACTAGCTTGTCTGATGACTCGATACAAGAGGACCATGTAACCGGTACAAAAATTATATTATAAATTTAGTTGGTTAACTTGAATTGATTTTAAAAATATATTATTTCAATATTTTTTACCAAAAAAGTTAAAACAACATCATTTTTTTTTAAAATAAATTAAACTAAATTTTGACAAGATGAATTTGGTTATAGTAACACCAACCAGTTTGATTGGACTTAATTGGGTCAACTTGCATCCAATTTAGTTTGAACCATAAATTAGATTAAGTCTGGGGTCACAAGTTGATATGGCATTCCAGGTAATGTTTAATAAGAATGATTTTTACATCAATTTTTTATATATAAAAAGTCCTCAACTCCTCATGTCAGGTTGAGTTTTTAATAGGATAGTACAAGGGTGAAGCTGCATAAGGATGATAGGGAGTAGAGACCACAACACCCACAAAATTTATTTGGGTACTGATAATTAGATAATTATATAATGAATTAATCTATACCCCTAGACAATTATAAAGGAGGCCATTCAAAAGGTTTATGAAATCTAAGTATATGGATTTACTTATTTGATATATACTGGAATCAATTTGTACGAGAACTAAAAAATAATGAAATAATTTATTGTTTACCAGGTAATTCTAGCTATTTGATATGTATTTTGCCGGGATGAATAATCTTTTTTCTAGAAATATAGTGAATGCGCAAGCATTCACAACATGTTTTTTAACTCCAAAAAAAAATTATAATTGAAAACAATATATATATATATATATATATATATATATATAATTAAATAAATTAAGAATCATTAAGGTAGAAAAACTTTGTTGATGATAGCTAGAGATTAATTTAAAAAATTAAAAGATAGATATGTATTGAGATATACAATCTCGCAGCATGGACAATGCATTCGATTGTGTTTTAATAATTTTATTTTTTAAAAATCAAATACCATCCACATGTTAGGCCTAAAAAAAAAGACTTGACGCAAGTAGATCCTTTAAAAAAGATGTGGCCCACTACTCAAGCACTTTTTACCTCGGAAAATGCTTTGTTCGCCCTTTAATTTATAAAAAAAACACACAAATAAAACGTACTTTGTTGGTCTAATCTTCAATAACTTTGTCAGAAAATCAGGTCTTATGTTTTTTTTTTTTTATCCCAAATACATCGAAACATTTAAGAGATATTGATAAATTCATTTATAATCTTAAAAAACTCAAACAACTCATCAAAAAACAAAAAATGAATTTGAAATAAAAAAAAAAACTTCCCGGAACTCTCATCTCATGTAAAGTGAAGGAAAAAAAACACTTAAGTAAAACTTGACTCATTAAATACATGTTTCATTATTTTCACTTAAACAACATTCATTGTTTATTCTCTCACAAAAAAATTATTTATTTTATCATAATCTATTTTTAACCCCTCAAATTTCCAGTGTATTTTCAAAACTATAAAATATATAATTTTTAAAAAATTATTTCCATTCAATTCAATCACTTTATGTAATGTCATAATTTTTGGCACTTTTTTTATGTTGTAAATTTTTATAATGAAAAAATGAAAAAAAAATAGAGAATGAAATGACAAGTAAGGAAGAAAAAGGAAGACAAAGATAATATAGCATTGAAATATCACACAAATGAGAAAAATAATAAATGTGGATTCAAGCAAAATAAAAAAATTATAGAAAGAGATCCTGTATAGTCATGAAAAATAAATAAGTTAATTTTTACCATAAATTTCTAAATTAGACCCTCATTTAACAATGAAAGAATATAAAAATGTTTTAATAGTTTTTGTTCTAGTTTTGATAGGGGTGTAACACTATAAATTAGGTTCTAGGATATATATACAATGAGAACATTATAAAAACCCTTACCTACTGAAAAAAAAATTAAAAAATTTTAATCGATTTACTCGGTTTTTTTTCACGATTTGGTTTTTCAGTTATTTTTTTTATTTTCTCGGTTTAATCGGTTTTTTAATTTTTTTGTCCATCCTTTTCGAGAACTGCACAACTCAATTCCAACAAATTTTGGCCGATTCCAGGAGCCCCTGAAGGTTGTTTTTTAACCCCAAATCAATGTTTGTTTATTTTAAATAATTTTTATTGTATTATTAATTTTTATGTCAATTAGGATGAAATATTAAAAGTGTTACTGTTGCATGGCAAGCATAAATCCGTTAAGATTAGTTATCTATGAAGGTCTTCTGAGGGAGATGGAATAAGATTAGTGATCTATTCAAGCGTGTGGGTTGGGAGGACAAAAATAAAATTTTATGTAAAATACCCTTGCATTTTTATGTTTGGTATGATTTGTATTTTTTCTCGTCTCTCAATATCACATTAGAAATTAGAAATTAGAAATTCTAATTAGATTTTTTCTTGATGTTACATTAAGGATAAATAAATTATTTTATGTAAATATTGATATCAAATGTGTATTTTCATATTTCTTATCTCTTTTCATGATTCGTCTTTTCCACCTCATTCAATTTTCTTAGCATTAATTTTTTAATTTATTATTGGATGAAAACTTCTTGTTATTGCCATTATAGGGATATGAATAGCTTCATTTATTCCTTCCTATCTACGATTAAGACATCACATATCTTAACCCTCAAAGATAACGAGTTCGAGTCTTTTTAGGATCATTGTAAATTTACATGATTATTAACTTCAGGACCCGTAGGATTAATCGAGGTACACGCAAACTAGCCGAACACTCACGTTAATAAAAAAAAAATTCAAATATTTTGTTTTCATATTAATCAATGTAATAATATAGTTGAACAAATCAGGATATATTTTTTTAAAACGAAAAAATAAATAGATGTAACGTAACTTTAACTTATCCGTTGCTCCTTTAACATGACTGCTTTCTTTTCCTTTCTCAATTCCTCGGCCTTCCTCTCCAACTCATTTTTCATCTTAGTTTGCTTAGCTCTTCATTCTAATCCCTTTAACCTTTTTTCAGATTTTTCGAAGGATCAAGTTTTGAATGCCTTTTAGTTTCAGCAGGCTAATTCTTTTGGTCCCCAGCCTTTTTTATTTGGATTTGAGGTTGAACAGCATCATGACTTTTACTCTTTTTCTCAACTCGAAGCCCTCTTCTTCCCAACTTGAAATTCAGCATGTTATACCTTCTCTGTTGTTTTCAGCATGTTTTGGAAACTTGGCGATGTAGAAAGACAGTCTCCTCTCCTCGGTAGCAATATTTTGCTCATCAAAAGCACTAATCTCAGAGTCTTCCATGGTAGATTTGAGAGTTTTATTCTTACAAACCTCATTACAAGCCCAACTTTATCAATAAGCTGTTCTCCATTTTCAATTGTTATATCAGATCCATTCATTCTCAGTTGAATTACAAGAGGTTTTTCTACATGAATTGTCAATAGAAACAGAAGATCTTCGGGAACTTTTAGCCATTGCCTCTGGACTTCAATTTTAGCATCCACATCACCACCCGAGAAATAGCTAC
>Ga0307515_10023346_pt1 | contig 10844 bp, 16 predicted proteins | sample 17_EM_MG_FD_194513 | JGI IMG/M metagenome (GOLD analysis project Ga0307515, IMG submission 194513) | Populus trichocarpa ectomycorrhiza microbial communities from riparian zone in the Pacific Northwest, United States - 17_EM | ecosystem: Host-associated > Plants > Roots > Unclassified | place...
TCTCCCGTACCTTTCCCTCGGTAACAGCTTTCCTTTGCTCTTCATCCTTGCAGCAGCCTTTGGGCCCCCTCCTTGGCGAGCCACAGCTAACTTCGACTCGAGATCTCCGACGAGAGCGTCCATGTCATGGGCCTTTTCTTGAAACTCTGGGGAAGAACGCGAGACCAGAGAGGGCAGCACAGAGGGGTGGTACATGCGCCGACCCGACTTGCGCACGGTCTTCAGAAGAGATGAGCGCAGCATGGTTGGGGATAGCAGCGGTGGGAATGAATGCAGCGGTATGGATAGCCAAAAGACGACAGCTGGGGTTACAGAACCCGGAACTCGGAAAGGAAACTCAATCCTTATTCCCACGACTGCTCCGTCTCCCGAAACAGATTTGACTCACAGAAGGAATGGTCGTGTGTTCATTAAACGTAGGTGCATTAATTACGTCGTCACCTCCTAAGCTACTCGCGTCGGCACCTTAACTCTTCGCCGCATCTTCGCACTTCACGTTCGCATCGCCTTCGAGACTCGTCGTGGGCACAGCCGATGTCCCTGGTATCGCGGTCTCTTCTATCTCAATCTCTACTTTTGGCCCTGAATCGGTATCAACAACCTCAGACATGATAATCGTCTTCCTGTTTTTGGAGTTGACAACGTTCTGAGCACTCGGACACCGCTCAGACCCTTTAGTGTTAAGCTCGCATAGATTACAGCGTGGGCCAACAGGCAGGCAGATAGTCTGTCAGATTTTGAGCTCAACGGAAATCTGAAATAAAATAGAGGGTGGATTATAGTAACGAACCTGACCAAACCCCACGAGCAGATGGTTAATTTCTCCATGAAGTTCGGATGGCAACCAAGATTGGAGGTTCAACCTAAAGTCGCAAGGATGAGTTCGGTCATGCAAATACGAGACGCTTGGCGAACCTCGTTTGTTCTGGATTCTTTGTTGGCGGTTTATGCCACTTCAGTCTGTTCGTGATCCGGTGAACATGGACATCGACTCCGATTCCAGCGTTACTATATAAAGTACCGTTCCAAAGTGAACTTCAATCACGCAAAAAATCCGGGATACGCTTACATCTTCCAAGCAGTTTGCAAAGCCAGAAACGCCATCTTTGGGCCTACGCCAGGGAGAGAACACAGTTCGTCAACAGTCTTTGGGACATCCGAGTCGAAATCGTCTCGCAATTTCTGTGCGGCTTTCTTTAGATATCCTGTCTTGCGTCGCCAGAACCCAACCCTGCCAATCGCTTGAGAGATGGAGGACTCGTCTGCACCAATGATACCGTCGACGGAGATGCTACCTCCCAAGGCAGCCCGGAGTTTTGAGATGGCCGCATCCGTGATCTCGTCCTTTGTTTGTGATGAAAGCATAAGCGACACCAGAGTGGCGAATCGACGGTTCTAAACGGGGTTAGTATAACACTGTTTAGAGGCGATCCATGACAGCATATACACACCTTCGGATCCGTCTCCCCATTCTGAGCTTGGTCGCACCCCATGGTGTCGACGGGTGCCTTCAACCGCGCCCGCATAGATTTGATCGCGTCATACTGCTCTTTCCAGTGCTCCGGGGTTGGGTGTGGTTTATCTAGAGATTGTCGTACAGGTTTCTGTTTCTTCAGAGTCCCAGAACGCGAAGATTTGGACCTCCGTTTCGGCGGCGTAGTTTCCTCCTCCACATTGGCGTCAGTTGCATGTTCAACCTTTACGCGTTTAGTTTGCCGCCCCGACTTCGGAATAACTACCTCGGAGTCTCCCTCAGAATAGTCCGTGGGAGACACCTCGTCGTCGTCGTCGGCCTTGATCCGCTTCGGGAGTCGAGGAGCTGGAGTGGATCCACCCGCTTCTGCGGCAAGGTCTTCGGCCAAAACACCATAAAGCGTAACGACAGGATTCGCACTACTCCTAGTAGCACGCAACCTCATAGGCGCAGACATGCGGAACCTGGTAACGAGTCGATGAAAGCGGAGAAAGTGTGGGCACTGGGGAAAGCAAGAACCGATCATTTCCATCTTCCGCTCCTCGATCTCCAGTGTTACCAGTTGCAAAAAACTAAATGGCAAGTCTTCTCGAGCTGCCGTCCCACCCCCACGGTCTGATGTTTGATCGGAAATATAGCCAAAGGCAACTCGCTTTCGAACCAAGGCTCACGATCGTGCAGTTCAGTCTACGGCAAAGCGACAATTCGCAGTCCAGGAAAATCAGGTAGTGCATGTCGAGATAGGCAGTGGGAAGGACTTGACGGTACGTACGATCCAAAACTCACAGTACACTCACCGTGGGCCGCAGAAACTAAAGTATTTTAGGCTGCGGAGATCCTAGGGACATTATCCTCTGTAGAGGCAGGCTCGAAGTCCGCCACCCCAAAGAAAGAGAAGAGAATACTTAAGCATGCCAGATTACTCGAAAGTAAGGTCTACGTCGGCAGGGTCACCGTGGCTGAACCTAAACCTTCCACTAGAAGTCGAGGCATCCCGTCTGCCCTATTCCAAATCGCACGCTCGGCGAGCGAAGCGAAAAGCCAAGGAAGAGCTCGCCGGGGGACCTCTGTCAGGTATCAGATCAGCAATCGCTGCGATGGAGTCCGACGAGAAAGCTCTGGCTGAGAAAACCATTGCTGAACCCCCGAAAAACGACCCCTCCAAACCTCCTGCGAAGACACCAAATACCGGGTTGATCGGGGAGGGAAAAGGAGCACCTCTGTCCCAAATCCAACGGAAAAACGCGCTGTACGTCCCCTCCTCCGAACCCGAGGACTGTGTTAATTCCACGCGCTAGGAAACTTGAGAGGGTACGGCATCCTATGATCATCGCCAACTCCGACTTCAAAGCCAACCCTTTCCATGCCATCCGAACTCACGCCAAAAATACTCTCATAAAAAACACTACCCCCACTCAGCCCCCATGACGTGGTGGCCGATTTCAGAGATGTAGTTTTTTTTTGCGGTTAGGTGATCTCCCAACTTCCCTAATAAACTATCTATTCTGGTTATCTGCGAGGGGATAGCTACTCAGGAAAGAACTGATCAAGCGCGAACCAGTCACAACCCATGAGGACAGGCCTCATCTCCAACTCTTCCGCCTTTCCCGGCAACTTCGCACTCGAAAGATTTCGTCCCCGCAAATCCCCAAAGACAAGTCGGGCGTCATGCAGTTTCTGTATCACCTCCTTGGACTTTTCGCGGATATTCTCTGGCCGGGCAGACTCCTCCGTAGTCTTTCCTTCTATGTGTCCCGTAACGACCATCCGTATCGGAACGACGTATACACCACCAAATTTGGCGCAGCCCTGAACATGAATACCAGTGTTCTTGACGTTGTTTTTGCCATCCAGTAGGCCACGATATAGAGCTGGGGTGCAACCCCACATCGGCCGGCATGAAAGATGGGCAACAACACTTTTCGAGGATACGCTTGAATTGAGGGCCGCGTCAAAAGGGGTGCAAGAACACGCGAAAACAATAAACCTGATCCAAATAAAAAAAACTCTCGAACGGAATACGGTGCCTGGTCAAAGGGCCACATCCCCCTTCGCCAGACACGGACTTGTACTCGATGGAAACGAGAGGAATGATGCACCGACCGAGTTGTTTGAACATCGTGCCATCCGGGGTATATGTCCCAATTAAAAGAACCTGTCCTACATTCCCATTCAATGGGTCGGCGAGGAGTGGGCACAGTTTGGTAAGAGTGTTTTCTCAGTAAGAGCGCATCTCCGTGGTGATAGGCATCAGTTTGGAAATAGTGGAGACGATCCTGTATGACAACTCCTGAAAAATAGGATGGAATATCTAGAGAGGGGGGACAATGGTGACAACTGTTGGATGTTGGTCCTGCTTGCGTGCGTAAAATCCATCATATAGAATCACGACGCTCCCGCACCTGTAGTTGAACAAACTATCTTCCAGTGTTTTTACCCCTATCGCTCCTACTTCCCCTTCTTCCGACGTTCGTCCGCGGTGATCGCTCCCAACACCGACAACTCGTAGCGATCCCCAGTGAAATTTGCGTCGTCAAACACTTCGAGTCCTATCTCGGAGGTTTGATCTCGAATTTTAACACGAGAGCCTTTGGAACAGGTCGAGGTAGAGAACAAGATTGCCCAGCTTGATGCGCGAGAAGGCCATTGAGCGTGGCGTTGGTAAACGGGAGAGGCAGCGGATACTCGAGAACATCGAGGTGGGGAAAGAGAGACGAGAGGAGCAGCGGGAGCGCCATATGGAGTGATGGGGTGAGCCAGAATGCTCATGACGTCTGAAATAGCCACAGAGGTCAATGTATTGGGTGTTTCTTATATGGACACCTTGGTGAGAATGTTGGTGGCAAAACGAAGAACCTGGGTGATCGGTGCGATCGCATGCCACTTGAGATGCGTCGACCACAATACCGATTCACTTCATCAGGTGGCTCTGCTTACACCAGGCACGTTGTGACAAAAACTGCCGCCCATCCCTATTAGGGTTGGAGGCCTTCCTCACATGCACAGCCTGCATGTCACACAATTTTCTCGCAGGCACCTCGAGTTCCAACCATGAACGCAAACTCTCAACGACCGAAACGTCGGGATGTTGCTGTCTCTTCCTTGAACGCGGCCATCGACACCATGAACATCTTGAAGGAGGCAATGGCTATGACGCCAATCAAGGCTGCTTTCGGCTCCGTCAGTGTGATCCTGACAATGATCAGGGTACGTTTCCTCCTCTTCTGCAACGATCCGCTCCAAGCTTACACGTAGACAGGATTCAATGGTTAACGAAGTGGATTACGTCGAGCTTGGGTTATCCTGTGCTGATATCTGTAGGGTTCTCGACCGGGGGATGGATGGGAGAGGATTAGACGAGCTCAGTAAGCCCGCACGCGATGCAATAAATCAGTTGACGACGTGAGTTGAACCAGCAATGCATACGCCGGGCGATCCACTTACCGAGTTCTCAATTGTAGGACGGTTGCAGAGATTCAAAGGAAGGTCATTAAAAAGAGCGGCAGGAATTTAGCCTCGCGACTCTTCCACGCGAGGAATGATAAGGAGACCATCGTCGCCTGGAAGTTGGACCTCAACAGGATCCTCCAAATCTTCAACGTGCGTCCAGTCGGACATCCCCAGCAATCACTAACCGCCCCCCCTTTCAGACCGAGCTGGCGATCAATACTAATTTGATGATTGCGGATATCCATCGCAACGTGTCGACAGGTCAGGAAGGTACTGAACGCCAACGGCACTCGGTAAGTGGAACTTTCCATCCATCGTGAACGACAGAATGTTGACCATCCCCAAGACTCAAGCCAGGTCAGTGATCTCAAGTACCATGGAATTCCGTTCCACGGTCTTACATTTGCGTAGCATTCCTCTTGGAGAATTGCCTCCCCCGGCACCGAGGGCCTGTTTCGGACGCGACGAGCTTATCGGGAGGATAATCGGTCTCGCTGAAAACCTTGCCCCTATTGCTCTCATCGGGGCAGGCGGAATCGGGAAAACGTCTGTCGCTCTGGCAGTCCTCCACCACGATCGCATCAAGGAACGGTTTGGCGATAACCGTCGATTCATCCGTTGCGACCAGTTCCCAGCATCGCGTGCCACTTTTCTCAGCCGACTTTCAAAGGTTATCGGCGCCAGCGTCGAAAACCCTGAGGACGTGATCCCCCTGCGGCCACATCTGTCCTCAAAGGAGATGATCGTAATCCTCGACAACGCAGAATCCATTCTGGACCCACAGGGGGTGAACGCTAGGGAGATCTTTGCTGTGGTGGAGGAGCTGAGCCAATTCAGCAACATTTGCCTCTGCATTACATCTCGAATCACCACCATCCCATCGGATTGCAGGTGTTTGGACGTCCCTACACTGCCGATGGATGCAGCACGCAGCGCCTTCTACCACATCTATGGCCATGACGAACGACCAGATCTCATTGACGACATCCTCGAGCAACTCGACTTCCATCCGCTCTCGGTCACCTTGCTGGCCACCGTCGCATATCACAACAAGTGGGATACCCCCCGACTGGCCAGGGAATGGGGGCAACGGCAAACGGATGTGCTTCAGACGGAACACGACAGGAGCCTCGCCTCCACGATCGAACTTTCACTCGCCTCCCCGATGTTCCAAGCACTTTGCTCTGATGCTCGCGATCTCCTCGGAGTCGTCGCTTTCTTCCCTCAAGGTGTTTATGAGAACAACCTTGATTGGTTGTTCTCCCGAAGGAGCACCTTTGACAAATTCTGTGTGCTTTCTCTAACACACCGAAGCAACGGCTTCATCACCATGTTGGCACCGCTCCGAGACTTCTTTTGCCCCAAAAAACCGGAATTATCCCCACTCCTCCTCACGGTTAAGAAGCGCTACTTCCACCGATTATCAGTCAGTCTCATTCCGGAAAACCCCGACTTCGGAGAAACGCGATGGATCACGTCGGAGGATGTGAATGTCGAGCACCTGCTCGAAATCTTCACATCCATCGATGCGAACTCAGACGAAGTCTGGAAAGCCTGCACCGATTTCATGGGGCACCTCTATTGGCACAAACCACGGCTCATCGTTCTGGGGCCAAAAATCGAAAAACTCCCGGATGATCATCGCTCCAAACCAGAATGCTTGTTTGCGCTCTCGCGGTTGTTTGAAAGGGTTGGGAACGACACGGAATGCAAACGGCTCCTTATTCGCACTTTGCAACTCCGGAGAGATCGGGGGGATGACTATTGGGTTGCTGACACGTTGAAGCGCCTATCTGATGCAAATCGGATAATGGGCCATCGTGAGGAGGGGATAAAACAAGCAAAAGAAGCGTTGGAAATTTTCGAACACCTCAGGAATGCAGCGGGACAAGCAGAGTGTTTGATCAACCTCGCTTGGCTGTTGTGGGAGGACGAACAACTCGACGCCGCAGAGGAAGCCGCATTCCGCGCAATCGATCTCATCCCAGAGAAAGACCATCAATCTCTGGTCTACGGATCTCATTTTGTTCTTGGAAAGATATATCATTCCAAGGACGAACGGGAGAAGGCCATTTCACATTTCGAGGTAGCTCTCGGAATTGCGTCCTCTTTCGACTGGCACGGTCGCCTGTTTTGGATTCATTTCTCTCTGGCGCAGCTGTTTTCAAAGGAAGACAAATTCGGTGATGCACACACTCACATCGAACGAGCCAAGTCACACGCGGTCAATGACGCATACTGTCTGGGTCGCGCGATGGAGCTGCAGGCTAGGGTTTGGTTCAAGCAGGACAGGTTTGAAGAAGCGAGGTCTGAGGCTCTGTGCACTGTCGGTGTTTATGAGAAGTTCGGAGCAACGCAGGATATGGAGAGGTGCGAAAGACTCCTCAAGCGCATACAAGAGAAATTGGACGGCCCGGTCGCCTCTGTTCAATCGGACTCCAATCGTGAGCTCCTGCAGTTGGTGCTGCTTCCTGCGCGTACTGACCTTCCATTCTCATTAGCACGTACTCAACCATGACATCGATACCCCATCGCTCAGTGGTAGATACCTTCACGGGCCATCGGCCCCGTGTCTGGACGGAGATGTTCGAGTATACAAGCTCAATGATCTACATTCACCACCCTCACAATTTCTCTTAATCTACACACAACTTTTACAATAGCTACTGTAAAAACCGTCGTGACTGAAATTAAGTTGACTTATGTCGCCTTTCAAGTGGGCGCATGTTTTTAGTACCCAATACTGACTTGATTTTCCGGCTCGGTTCAGTCACTTTCTGTAAGTCCGGCCCCTAGTTATCCGGTACCTCGAGTAGGCCCGGGACTTGGACGTTGCAATTGGACACTGGTTATCTCAGTTCATATGTTATTTATTCACATATTGTGTCATGGGCTCTCCATCTCGAGCGACCCGTGGTTCGACGACAACCTACGACGTGATCTGACTGACTGGCATCGCGATCCGTAGGGCCCTGTCCGTTGCATTCCTCAAACCGCGTATCTGGAATCGCGGCGCTGTACTCGTTTCGCTCGAAAACCGGCCAAACTTCCAAACCACCGGGACCGGGAAGGACGGCGACCATATCTAATTCAAGCCCACAGGGAACTGGTGCCATCCCCATGTTTGAGCTTTCGATTTTATCGGCCTACGCTTTGCGAAGTGCTTCAGATGTTGAGAAATAATGTATTAACCTCGACTAGCCACTCAATGGAACATTACTGGAATGGTTATGTATGTTTCTAGTGTTACGGATGGTCACTCAATTTGCATGGACAACTGCGACTATTGCAAAGGTATGTGCGTGTGCATCAAGAAAATTCGTGAAGGAAAGGGGGAATGTAAGTCATCAATTCGTATCCTCGGTAGGCCGCCTGTGGACTTGGGAAGCTTGCAATCGACTAACCAGATAGTGTGATGAACATCCGAAATAAGTGGTTTCAGCATTCCTGTAAGGATCTGTTGCGCTCCATCTCACATTCACGAGAAGGCCACCAATAACCTTACCGCCACTCGACAACTTGAACGTTTCCACTCCAGTGAATGGAGGGTCAACCCAAGAGGTCACAGGAAGAGGATGTTGAAGAGCCCGACGAAGCTGCATGTTTACCCTAGACGCTTGTCAAATCCTGACCTTGAGCAAGGTGACGTAGATAGAAAGCATAGACCACAGCGAACAAGAGCGTGAGGAAGTCTCCCAATATTGGGGTTGAGTATTCTTTGTCGTGTATATTCTTTGTCGTGTATCGCTCGCCTGACCCTTGAGATCGTGTCCTAGGCCGCGGAGACGGCGCCTTTTGAGATCACGGTTTGCGATGGGTCCGAGAGTGAAACGAAAAGAACGCCGGAGAAACTATAGACAAGAAGAGTGCCATCTGAGCGGCTTGACCACGAGGAAGGTTCAGATTCTCCTACCATATCACAACAGCGACGACCATTGTTACCGATAACGATTTCACCTTGAATATTCGACCGATGTCTAGGGTGAAGAAATCTGAAAAGACCATGAGAAACGTGAAGCGTCAAGTGTCGTTAGTCCCTAGCACTCGTGCTAGACATGGTGGTCGCACCTGCGACGCTGGTATAATCCAGAGACGCAGTTACGGTCCAGTTGGCCGCGGACAAGACGAAACAAAAGATAGAAGCCAATTACAGCGTTTCGTTTGCAGTCAAAGGTGGGGGGGTTTCCTCGTGGTCGACGCCATCCTATCAAACGAAGTGTGTCAGGGATAGGTCTTGAATATGCAGATGAGAAGCGGCGCAACCTACGGTGTCGTTCTGAGGTGTAGGGTAACTGTTAGCTTCTTGTGCCCACTTCTGGGTCGCTCTGCGATTCATTCCAGGGTTAGAAACCCGAAGGTCGATCATGACGAGATGAGCACACGCACCGTGGTGAAGTGCATCGTGTGACTCCCTTCCCAATAGCCTCTTCAACCCGAGCGGCATGAGGTAAACAACAAATGAGCTCGTGTTCAACCACGTAACGTACGTAACCCTGAGGAACCGGCAGGAGATTCAGCCTAATCGTCACGAAGAGGTCGAGCAGTTTAAGACGCTGTCGCAGGGCCACGACTCGCACGCACAAGAACGGTTTCTCATCTCCCGCTTGGAAAATATCCTACGCCATACAACGGCGTGGTAAGTCGTGTGTATGGCCCAAAGGAGTTGGCGCGTACCTGGGTGACGAAATTCGACAAGGTCCACAAAAACACGACGACGAGCAGCAAAATGATCCCAACGAGATACTCCCGTCGGTCGTTGACCAAGATGCGGATGGTCTTGGCCGCATTGCGGAGCGGATTGGTGGATTCGGAACTGAACGAATCCATCTGTTGACGATTGAGGCGGACTAATGAGATGTCTAGCACGCCATCCGCAGGGACGGAAGAGACGGACGAAGGAATGCGAGATCAACCTGTTTTGATCGGCTGTGCGGAAGGGATACCAGTCACCACTGACTCCATCGTATTGAAGGTGAGAAATGGGTGGAGGATATTGATACTTACTCGACGACCGAATGTTTCGATGATGCACCTTAAGTGGCACAACGGTTTAGGGGAGTTCGAAAAAACGACCATGAACCCCGAAAAAGCGGACAATCGGTTGGGCGTTTCTTCTGAGCAATCCTAACGAGAGGTGGGATGGGAACACAGAGAGTGTTGGCGGCAGGGGCAGCCTGGTGATCGGCGGGCGATAGCATGCGGTGGCGGCTTGAGATGCATCGACCACGATTAAATTCATCAGGTGGCTCTGTTTGCACGAGGCGCGTTGTGACAAAAGACCGCCCATCTCTACTAGTAGTACTAGGGTTTTGGTCCTTCCTCACAGCCTGTGCACCACACAATTTTCTCGCAGGCACCTCGAGTTCCAACCATGAACGCAAACTCTCAACGACCGAAACGTCGGGAAGTTGCTGTCTCTTCCTTGAACGCGGCCATCGATGCCTTGAACGTCATGGGGGATATGACGCCAATCAAGACTGTTTTCTGCTCCGTCAGCATGATCCTGACAATGATCAGGGTACGTTTCCTCCTCCTCTGCAACAACCAGCTCCAGGCTCACGCGCAGACAGGACTCAATGGTTAACGAACTGGATTACGTCGAGCTCGGGCTATCCTGTGCTGATGTATGTAGGGCCCTCGACCGGGGGATGGGTGGAAGAGGATTAGAGGAGCTCAGTCAGCCCGCGTGCGATGCGATAAATCAGTTGACGACGTGAGTCGAACCAGCAATGCATATGCCGGGCGATCCACTTACCGAGTTCTCAATCACAGGACTATCGCAGAGATCCAAGAGAAGGTCATTAAACAGAGCGGCAGGAATTTAGCCTCGCGACTCTTCCACGCGAAGTATGGTAAGGAGACGGTCGCTGCTTGGAAAACGGACCTCAACAGGATCCTCCATATCTTCAACGTACGTCCA
>Ga0307515_10023347_pt1 | contig 10844 bp, 9 predicted proteins | sample 17_EM_MG_FD_194513 | JGI IMG/M metagenome (GOLD analysis project Ga0307515, IMG submission 194513) | Populus trichocarpa ectomycorrhiza microbial communities from riparian zone in the Pacific Northwest, United States - 17_EM | ecosystem: Host-associated > Plants > Roots > Unclassified | place...
GGACTGGGGCCGGCCGACCGGATGCTGGTCACGCTGCCGATGCACTACTCCTACGCGCTGGTCGCGCAGGTGCTGGCGGGCCTCGTCACGGGCGCGTCGCTGGTTGTCACCGGCCCGCCGTTCACCCCGGCCGGCTACCGCGACGTCGTGACCGCCCACGACGTCACGGTGTCCGCGCTGACCCCGCTGCTCGTCGCCGACCTGCAGGCCGACGGCGGCCGGCTGCCGCGCGGCCTGCGGGCACTGGGCGTCGGCGGCCACGCGCTCGACCCGGCCCGCACCGGCCGGCTGCTCGCCGCGAACCCGGACTTGGAGCTGTACCTGACCTACGGGCTCACCGAGGCCGGGCCCCGGGTGTCGACGCTGGCCGCGCACCGCGAGCCGCCGGCCCGGTACGCGTCGGCCGGGACGCCGATCGACGGCGTCCGGCTGGGCCTGCGTGACGCGGGCCGCGGCCCGGACGAGCAGGAGGTGCTGGTCACGGCCGACACGGTGTACCGGGCCAAGGTGGGCGTCGAAGGGGGCGTGTCGCGCGGCAAGCTCGTCGCGGCGGACACCATCGCCACCGGCGACGTCGGCCGCCTCGACGACGACGGCTACCTGTGGCTGAGCGGGCGGATCTCCGACTTCGCGATCGTGCGCGGCGACAAGGTCTCGCTGTCCTCGGTCCGCAAGGCGGCGGAGTCCCTGGACGGCGTCCTGCGCGCGATCGTCACGCCGCCCGCGGACGAGAACGCCGGCGCGCTGGAACTGGCGCTCTACGTCGACGAAACCCGCGCACTGTCCGAAAAGGACGTCCGGCGGACGCTCTACCCGTTGCTGACGCCCAACGAGCGCCCCGGCGAGCTGACCGTGCACCCGGTCACGGCCGGCAGCCTGCACAAGTAGGGGAGGAGACCGTGGAACTGCTCTGCGTGCCGGGTGCCGGCGGCTCGGCCCGGGCCTTCCGCCCGTGGGTCGACGCGCTCGCCCCGGAGTTGACGGTCCGCCCGCTGAACGTGCGCGGCCGCGACACGCCGGTGTCGACTCTCGTCGAGGCGGCCGCCCGGCTCGTCGAGCGCATCCCGCGCGACGGCCGTTACGCGCTGGCTGGGCACAGCATGGGCGGCCTGATCGCCTACGAGATGGCCCGCCTGGTCTGCGCCGGGGATGCCTTGCCGCGCCCCGAGTTCGTCGTCGTCGCCGGAGCCCGGCCCCCGCACCTGAGCTCCGCCGGCGAGTTCGCCCGGCTCGTCGCGGTGGCGGACGACGACGACTTCCTCGACGCGCTCGCCGCCGCCGGGTTCGTCGGGCCCGAGGCGCGGCACTCGCCGATGCGCGCGCTGTTCGTGCCGACCCTGCGCGCGGACTTGCGCCTGGTGGCGGAGTACCGGCCGGAGCCAGGCGAACCGCTGCCGGTCGACCTGCTGGCCTGGCACGGCGTCGACGACTCCTCGGCGCCGGCGGGGGCGGTCGGGGAATGGGCTCGCTACACCGCCGCGGAGTTCCGGACGGCCGCCTTCCCCGGCGGCCACCACTTCCCGTACGAGCGGCCGGCCGAGGTGGCTGCGCAGCTGCGGGCGCACGTGAGCGTCCACTGAAGAGTTTCTGGGGACACTTTGACCGAAGGAGAAACCCATGTCGGCCACGATCGACCACACCGCCGGCCTGTTCGCGGGCTGGGCCCCGCCGCGGGACCTGCCGTTCCACTGGCACATCTACGACGTCGGCAGCGCCCTGCCCGCCGGCTGGACCGACGAGCTGCTGGACGTCGCGCGGCGGCAGGCGGCCCGGCGCAGCTTCCGTCCGACGATGACCACCGCGCGCGAGACCGCCGACGCCGTCATCCCGCTGGAGTCGGTCGACGGTGGGGTGCTCGTCGAGGAGGCGCCGTGGGTCAACAAGCTCTACACCGGCTGGTTCCGGCAGCTGGGCGAGCGGCTGACCGACGAGCCGCTTGAGCTGACCAGCACGGCCAACCGCGCGCTGAGCCTCAACGTGCAGCGCGGCATCACCATGCGCTACCCGTGCCACGTGGACAGCAACCCGGTGGAAGGCCTGCTGTACCTGACCGACTGCACCGAGGAGACCGGTGGCGGCCTGGTCGTCTCCCGCAACCGCCACGCCCGCGACGTGTCCGAAGTGGACGAAGACGCGGCGGTCATCTACCCGCGGCGCGGCCAGTTGTTCTTCTTCGACGCGCGGTTCCACCCGCACTACGTCCAGCCGCTGCGGACCGACGACGCCCTGCGCGCGGTCGTCACGATGAACTACTACACGCGGTCGATCCCCGAAGCCGTGCGGCCCGCTGGGCTGGACGAGCAGCTGTTCGGCACGGGCACGCGATGACCCTGCTGGTGCTCTCCGGGGCCGACGTCCGCGCGCTGTTCCCGCCGAAGGAGGGTCTCGCGCCGATGCGCGAGGCGCTCATGGCGCTGTCCCGGGGCGAGGCTCACCAGCCGTTGCGGCCGGTCGTCGCCCCGGAGGGCGCCGCGGGCCTGCTGGCGATGATGCCGGCGTACACCGGCGCCGCGGGTTACGGCGTCAAGATCGTGTGCCTGTTCGAGGGCAACACGGCGCTCGGCCTCGACGCCCACCAGGGCGCGATGCTGCTGTTCAGCGGCGAAACCGGGGAAGCGCTGGCGTTGCTGAACGCGTCGGTGCTGACCGAGCTGCGCACGCCGGCGGTGACGGCGGTGGCGACCGAGGCCCTGGCCCGCCCGGACGCGGCGGACCTGACGGTGTTCGGCATCGGCGTCCAGGGCGCGGCCCACATCCGCACCCTGGCGGCGGTCCGCCCGCTGCGCTCGGTCCGGGTGGTGGCCCGCTCGGCGTCGCGGGCTCTGTGTGCGTCCCTTTCGGCGGAGCTGGACCTGCCGGTGACTGTCGCTTCCTCGGCGGAAGATGCCGTCCGGGCGGCCGACATCGTGGTCACGGCGACCAACGCGGTCTCGCCGCTGCTGCGCTACGACTGGTTGCGCCCGGGCACGCACGTCAACGCGGTCGGCTCGTGCGTCCCTCACACCCGCGAACTGGACACGGCGACCATGGCTTCGGCTCGGGTGTTCGTCGACTCGCTGGAGTCGGCGACGCACGAAGCGGGCGACTACGTGTTCGCTGCCGAGGAGGGCGCGATCACTCCGCAGGACCTCACGCCCCTGGGTGACGTCCTGCTGGGCCGGACCCCCGGACGCCGCTACGAGGACGAGATCACGGTGTTCGAGTCGGTGGGCCTGGCCATCCAGGACCTGGCGGCGGCCAGGTACGTCCACGCCCGCGCGGAGGAGACGGGAGCAGGCACCCGCGTCGAATACTGACCTCGTGGTAGAGACCTGGGCAGGCGCCGGGCGGGCCGAGCCGGCCCCGGGGTTACCCTGAACGGCGATGACCGAGACACAGGCACCCAGGGCGTACCAGATCCGCACCTTCGGCTGCCAGATGAACGTGCACGACTCCGAGCGGCTCGCGGGGCAGCTCGAAGAGGCCGGCTACGTGCCCGTCGACAAGGGCGCCAAGCCCGACCTCATCGTGTTCAACACCTGTGCCGTCCGGGAGAACGCGGACAACAAGCTGTACGGCACCCTCGGGCACCTGCGTCCCGACAAGACCGCGAACCCGGACCTGCAGATCGCCGTCGGCGGGTGCCTGGCGCAGAAGGACCGCGGCGAGATCGTCAAGCGTGCTCCCTGGGTCGACGTCGTGTTCGGCACGCACAACATCGGGTCGCTGCCGACGCTGCTGGAGCGCGCGCGGCACAACGCCGAGGCCGAGGTCGAGATCCTCGAATCCCTCGAGACGTTCCCCTCGACGCTGCCCGCGCGCCGCGAATCGTCCTACGCGAGCTGGGTGTCCGTTTCGGTCGGCTGCAACAACACCTGCACCTTCTGCATCGTCCCCGCGCTGCGCGGCAAGGAACGCGACCGGCGGCCCGGCGAGATCCTCGCCGAGGTCGAGGCGCTCGTCGCCGAGGGCGTGCTCGAGGTGACCCTGCTCGGCCAGAACGTGAACTCCTACGGCGTCGAATTCGGCGACCGGCAGGCGTTCGGCAAGCTGCTGCGCGCCTGCGGCGGGATCGACGGCCTGGAGCGCGTCCGGTTCACCTCGCCGCACCCGGCGGCGTTCACCTCCGACGTCATCGACGCGATGGCCGAGACCCCGAACGTCTGCCACCAGCTGCACATGCCGCTGCAGTCCGGCTCGGACCGGGTGCTGCGCGAGATGAAGCGGTCCTACCGCTCCGCGCGCTACCTGAAGATCCTCGACGAGGTCCGCGCGGCGATGCCCGACGCGGCGATCACCACCGACATCATCGTCGGCTTCCCCGGTGAGACCGAGGAGGACTTCCAGGCGACCCTGGACGTCGTGGCCGAGTCCCGCTTCTCGAGCGCGTTCACGTTCCAGTACTCGAAGCGCCCCGGGACCCCGGCCGCGACGATGGACGGCCAGCTGCCCAAGGAGATCGTGCAGGAACGCTACGAGCGCCTGGCCGAGCTGCAGAACACGATCTCCTGGGAAGAGAACAAGAAGATCGTCGGCCGCCGGGTCGAGCTGCTCGTCGCCGAGGGCGAGGGCCGCAAGGACGCCGAGACGCACCGCATGAGCGGCCGCGCCCGCGACGGGCGGCTGGTGCACTTCGCCCCGACCGGCCCGGCGGTGGATCGCGGCGTGCGCCCCGGCGACGTCGTCGAGACGGTCGTCACCTACGGCGCGCCGCACCACATGGTCGCCGACGGGGACCTGATCTCGCACCGGCGGACGCGCGCCGGTGACAACGCCGAGGCGGGGCTGCGCCCCAAGACCAACGGCGTCACGCTGGGCCTGCCGGGCTTCGGTGCCCCGGCGGCCCGGCCCGAACCGGTGAGCGGGTGTGCGTTGTGACGGAATCGCAGAACTCCGGGGAGCTGGCCGAACTGGCCGCCGAGATCGACGAGGTGGGCCAGCAGGCCTCCCGCACCGTCGAACTCGGCCGGCGCGGGTTCACCATCGCGGTGTTCACGTTCGTGCTGCTCGGCTGCCTGCTGCTGCCGTGGGTCGGCGACCACGCCGGCTGGCAGGTGCTGGCCGGGGAGGGCGGCGGCATCCCGCAGTTGTTCGCCGCGACCTCGACCGGCGTCGGCGTCCTCGCGTCCGCGCTCGCGCTGGTGACGCGCCGGTGGTGGCTGGCCTGGGTGTGCGCCGCCGGGGGCTGGTTCGCCTCGGTGGACGGACTGCTGGCCATCTGGTCGCAGCAGTCGTCCCACGCGAGCGGCACCGCCGGCGGCGGTCCCGGGATCGGCCTGATCATCGCCTGGATCGTGATGATCTGTCTCGCCGTCCAGTGGATGCGGACGGCCTTCTCGCGGTCCTAGATCACCACTAGGCCGATCACGCTCGAGACCGCGCTGACGTAGAGCTCGGTCTCCGGGTGGTAGACGCGCAGCGTCAGGCTGGCCCGGATGCTGAAGCTCAGGCTGAACACGAAGTTCCCGTTCGGCCGGCAGGTGCCGGTGCTCAGGTTGACCCAGACGCCGGCTTGCAGCTGCTGGACGATCACCGGCTCGCCGCCGGTGACGCTCTCCTGCCCGCCGAGGTCGGCGAACGAGCCCTTGATCTTCGTCTCTTCGCCGACCTTGACGCGGTTCTTGTCGGCCTTGGCCTCGACCTTGGCCTTGTGCTTCTTGTGCCCCTGGACGGCGGTCGGGGCGGGGCCGGTGGCCGCCAGCGCGACGGTGGGGGCGGCGAGCGCGACGGTGCAGGCGATGACCAGCGCGGACACGAGGTTCGATGGCTTGCTCATGATCGAAGTGGAGCACCGGCGGCGCGGAAAAGCGCCGGAAGACCCCCAGCCGGGCAGCGAGACAGACCCCTTCAGGTGACGCGTTAACCGTCCGCTTGCCGTGAATGGCACATTGAGGGACTTGAAGTCCCTCAATGTGCCATTCACGGCTCTTGCCTAACGGGGTCAGCGGTCGGCGACGGCCGCCTCCGCGGCCTGCAGCCACTCGCGCCACTGCGCGGCCTGCTCGTCGGCCTTCTTCGCGCGGCGCTCGTCACCCGCGGCGCGGGCCTTGGCCGCCTGGGACTCGAACTGCTCGACGCGCTCGCGGAACTGCGCGGCCCGGGCCTGCGCCTCCGGGTCCGTGCGGCGCCAGCGGGAGTCCTCGGCGGACTTCACCGCGTCCTGCACCGCCTTCAGCCGCCCGTCCAGCTCGCGGATCCGCTCGCGCGGGACCTTGCCGATCTCGTCCCACTGTTCCTGGATCTTGCGCAGCGCGTTCTTGGCGGCTTCGAAGTTCGCCGCCGCGTCGATCTTCTCGGCCTCGACCAGCAGCTCTTCCTTGCGGGACGCGTTCGTCGAGAACTCGGCGTCGCGCTCGGAGAACACCGCGGACCGGCGGGCGAAGAACTTGTCCTGCGCGGCGCGGAAGCGCTGCCACAGCGCCTCGTCGCTGTCCTTCGGCGCCCGGCCGGCGGCCTTCCACTCGGTCATCAGGTCCTTGTAGCGGCCGGCGGTGTCGCCCCAGTCGTCGGACTCGCTGATCGCCTCGGCCTCGGCGATGAGCTCTTCCTTGCGCTGCTTGGCCGCGGCGCGCTGCTTGTCCAGCTCGGCGAAGTGGGAGCCACGACGCCGGTTGAAGCCCTCGCGGGCCTTGGAGAACCGCTTCCACAGCTCGTCGTCGGTCTTGCGGTCGACGCCCTTGACCGTCTTCCACTCGTCCAGGATCGTGCGCAGCCGGTCGCCGGCCGCCTTCCACTGGGTGGAGTCGGCGGCGATCTTCTCGGCCTCTTCGGCCAGCTCTTGCTTGCGGGCGACGGCCGCCGCGCGGGCTTCCTCGCGCTCCTGCTTCGCGCTGGCCAGCGCCTTCTCGGCGTGCCCGATGACGTACTCCAGCCGGGCGCCCAGTGCGGCCAGGTCGCCGACCAGGGCGGCTTCGGCGAGCCCGTCGCGGAGCTGCGTGGCGTTCGACAGCGCGTGCTTCGGGTCGCCCGCGCCGGAAACCAGCCGGGTCTCCAGCAGCTCGACCTCGGTCCGTACGTCGTCGAAGCGGCGGGCGTAGTGCACCAGGCCCTCGTCGGGAGTGCCTGCCTGCCAGACCCCGACCGCACGCTCGCCGTCGGCGGTGATGACGTAGACGGTGCCCTCTTCGTCGATCCGGCCCCAGGTGGTCGGGGTGGGCTCGGCGGGCGGCACGGGCGGGGCGGCGTGCCCGGTGTGCAGCGCGTGCGGCACCGGGTGCGGGGCCGGGGTACCGGTGGAAGTGTTCTCCTGGGCCATCGCAGGCTCCTTATCGCCTGTACGCCCGCTCGCGCGGGCGCCCCGCCGTGCGGCGGGGCCGGGTAATGCGGTCGTCACGGGCCGTGCTCGGATGCTACGGCCTCCACGCGGCATTCAAGCAGCTCAGCGCGCACCGTGGTACCGGATGAGCCACTCGAAGCTCCGGATCCTACTTCCGGTGGACGCTCCGTGTCGGGACGCCGGTATCGTCAGCCGTCGTGACCAGCCCCGCCGCCGCACCCCCGATCCGCCCGGTCGCGGTGGTCGGGTCGACGGCGACCGGCAAGACCGCGCTGGCCGTGGAGCTGGCGTTGAAGCTTGGCGGGGAGGTCGTCAACGCCGACGCGCTGCAGCTCTACCGCGGCATGGACATCGGCACCGCCAAGGCCACCGAGCAGGAGCGTCACGGCGTCCCGCACCACCTGCTCGACGTGCTGGACGTGACCGAAACGGCGTCCGTGGCGGCCTACCAGCGCGACGCCCGGGCCGAGGTCGAACGGCTCCTCGCTGCGGGCCGGGTGCCGGTGCTGACCGGCGGGTCCGGGCTCTACGTCCAGGCGGTGCTCGACGACCTGCGCTTCCCGGGCACCGACCCGGTCGTGCGCGCCCGCCTCGACGCGGAGGCGGCGGAGCTCGGCACCCCGGCGCTCTACACCCGGTTGGGTGAACGCGATCCGGCCGCCGCGGCCGCGATCCTGCCGACCAACACCCGCCGGATCGTGCGCGCCCTGGAAGTCATCGAGATCACCGGCGAGCCGTTCTCGGCGAACCTGCCGAAGCCGGGGCCCGCCCGCTACGGCACGGTCGTGATCGGCGTCGACCGGGCGCCCGAGGAGCTCGACGAGCGCGTGAACGAGCGCGTGCGGCGGATGTTCGAGGCCGGGCTGGTCGACGAGGTCCGCGGGCTGCTGGAGCGCGGGCTGCGGGACGGGAAGACGGCGTCGCGGGCGCTCGGCTACCAGCAGGTGATCACCGAGCTGGACGGCGAAGGCGACTTCGAGGCCGCCGCCGCGGCGACCGCGCAGGCCACGCGGCGCTTCGTCCGGAAGCAACGCTCCTGGTTCCGGCGCGACCAGCGGATCCACTGGTTCGACGGCGCCGAAGCCGGGCTGGCCGCACGCGTCCTGGATACCCTGGCCCGGTAACCTTGCCCCTATGGGCGGAATCGAGTTCCTCAAGGGGCACGGCACGCAGAACGACTTCGTGCTGCTCCCCGACGCGGCGGGCCGCCTCGAGCTGACCGAGGCCCGGATCGCGGCGCTGTGCGACCGCCACCGCGGCCTCGGGGCCGACGGCGTGCTCCGCATCGTCCGGGCCGACGCGCTCGAACTGCCGTCGGAGGGCGAGTGGTTCATGGACTACCGCAACGCCGACGGTTCGATCGCGGAGATGTGCGGCAACGGCGTGCGCGTGTTCGCCCGATACCTGGTCGACTCGGGGCTCGCGACCGAGGGCGAGTTCGTGGTCGGCACCCGGGCGGGCGACCGCCCGGTGGCGGTGCACCCGGACCGGACGGTGACGGTCGAGATGGGCCCGGCGACGATCACCGGCACCTCGGTGACGGTGGTGGCCGGGCGCCCGTTCTCCGGGGTGGCCGTCGACGTCGGCAACCCGCACCTGGTGTCGGTGCTCGACGACACCGACGTCAGGGACCTCGACCTGCGCGACCAGCCCGACTTCGACCACGACGTCTTCCCGAACGGCGTGAACCTCGAGTTCGTGAACCGCCTCGGCGAGGGCGCGCTGCGGATGCGCGTCCACGAGCGCGGTGTGGGGGAGACCCGCGCCTGCGGCACCGGCACGGTCGCCGCGGTGGCGGCGGCCTTCCACCTGGCGGGCACGGACACCGGCGCGTCCACAGTGGACATCCCGGGTGGCCGGGTCGAGGTGACCGTGTCCCGCGGCGCTTCCACGCTGTCCGGACCCGCCGAAATCGTGGCCCGCGGCGAGATCGATGACGCCTGGTGGGCCGCCGCCGGTTCCTGACGTCCCGGCCCGAACGCCCCAATGTGGCCTTCGGTGCTCCATCCATGCCCCCGCCACCACCCTCAACGGAGGCGCTACGCGCCGCAGCGCTGATTCAACGCACCGAAGGCGGCTTTGGGTGCGTGAGACGCAACCAAGGCCGCCTTGGGGCGCTAGGCCGGGGTGGCGACCCGCACTTCGAGCGCGAAATCGCCGTCTCCCGTAGCCACCGCCGCGATCGCCCCGGCGATACGGATGTCGGGCTCGATCTCCGCGAAGCGCGCCAGGACGTCGGCCGGGCCGGTCACCGAAAGCGTCTCGACCGCCGTGCGCATCGACACCTTCGCGTCCGTCTTCGCCCGCCGGACCGCCGCGATCACCTCACCGGCCAACGTGAGCAGCGCCGGGTCGCCGTCCGAAGCGGAAACCGCGGGCCACGGCGCCCGGTGCACCGAACCCTCTTGCCACCACGACCAGACCTCTTCGGTCGCGAACGGCAGGAACGGCGCGAACAGCCGCAGCAACGCCGACAACGCCGTCACCAGCGCCGCCTGCGCGGACTCCGCTCCCGAAGGGCCGCTGTCGCCGTACGCGCGGCCCTTCACCAGCTCGACGTAGTCGTCGCAGAACGTCCAGAAGAACGTCTCGGTTACCTGCAGCGCCCGCGCGTAGTCCAGGTCCTCCAACGCCGCGGTCGCCTGCGTGACCACCGCCGTCAGCGAAGCCAGCAGCGCCCTGTCGAGGGGTTCGACGGCGACCGCGTCCGGCGACGGCACTCCCAGGCCGAGCACGAAGCGGCTCGCGTTGAGCAGCTTTGTCGCCAGCCGGCGGCCGACCTTCATCTGGCCTTCGTCCACCGCCGTGTCGACGCCGGGCCGCGCGCTCGCCGCCCAGTACCGCACCGCGTCCGAGCCGAACCGCTCCAGCAGGTCCACCGGCGTTGTCACGTTGCCCTTGGACTTCGACATCTTCTTGCGGTCCGGGTCGAGCACCCAGCCCGCGATCGACGTCTCCCGCCACGGCAGCACGCCGTGCTCCAGCTCCGCGCGCACCGCCGTCGAGAACAGCCAGGTCCGGATGATCTCGTGCGCCTGCGGCCGCAGGTCCATCGGGAACACCCGCGAGAACAGGTCGTCGTCGAGGCTCCAGCGGCCGACGATCTGCGGGGTGAGCGACGACGTCGCCCACGTGTCCATCACGTCGGCCTCGGCGACAAAACCGCCGGGCACGCCCCGCTGGTCCTCGGTGAACCCGGGCGGGACGTCGCTGCTCGGGTCCACCGGCAACGCGCTGTCGTCCGGCACCAGGCGCGCGTCGTAGTCCGGCTCGCCGTGCGCGTCCACCCGGTACCACAAGGGAATCGGGACGCCGAAGAACCGCTGACGGCTGACCAGCCAGTCCCCGGCGAGGTTCTCCACCCACGACGAGTAGCGCACCTTCATGTGCTTCGGCACCCACGTCAGTTCCTCGCCGCGGGCGAGCATCCGGGCGCGGAAGCCGGCGTCCGTGCCGCCGTTGCGGAGGTACCACTGCCGGCTGGCGACGATCTCCAGGGGCCTGTCGCCCTTTTCGTAGAACTTCACCGAGTGCGTGATCGGCCGCGGTTCACCGCGCAGGGCACCGGATTCGCGTAGCAGGCGGACCA
>Ga0307515_10023349_pt1 | contig 10843 bp, 1 predicted proteins | sample 17_EM_MG_FD_194513 | JGI IMG/M metagenome (GOLD analysis project Ga0307515, IMG submission 194513) | Populus trichocarpa ectomycorrhiza microbial communities from riparian zone in the Pacific Northwest, United States - 17_EM | ecosystem: Host-associated > Plants > Roots > Unclassified | place...
TAGTTCCAACAACAGACAATCCTAAAAGCACGAAATTTAGCTTTAGGTATACTACCTATAATAGAGCTAACTATACCTTAGCTTTATACTATAGAACTAAAGTTACCTCCTAAAATTAATAAGCTTATTACCACGGCATATAACACCTCTATTAACCTATTACTATATTAACTTATTACCACAAAGACTGCCAGCGCCTATACGCTGCCTATTAACCTCTAAAGCTTAGGCTAGATTAATATAGCAGCCTTAAAAGTAAAAGAGAATAGGCTCTATTATAAAGGTCGCCTATTTATCCCTAACTTAGAAAATCTACAACGGTAACTAATCTAAATAGCCCACAACCTCCGATTAAGCGGCCACCTAGGTAAAAAAGGAACCTACAAGCTTCTTAGCCGATACTACTTCTAGCTAAAAATTATAAACTTAGTTAAATGCTTTATAGGCGCCTACTATAGTTATAAGCGCGCTAAGGCCTTTAATATAAAGTACTAAGGACTACTACACCCTCTACTAGTACCTATACGATAATGGGCAGATATCGCTATAGATTTCGTTATTAACCTACTACTCTATAAACAACACGGCCGTACCTATAAGAACATCCTTATAATAATATGCCGACTTATAAAAGAGCGCCACTATGTCCTAACTAAAGGCGTAGCCGTTAGCGACGTTACTGACGCCTTCCTTCGCGAAGTCTACTAACTATATAGGTTACCTAACTTGATTACGTCTAACTAAGGCATATAATTTAACTTTAATATATAGAGACGAATCTGCTAACGCCTTAGCATCTCTATTAAGATATCTACATCCTTCTACTATAAAACTGCTGGGTAACTGGAAAACGCTAATACTAGTATAAAAGCGTACCTACAATAAGTAGTCGCCTATAGTTAAGATAACTGGGTAAACTACCTCCTACTAGGTAAATTCGCAATAAATAACTACGTCTTAACCACTATAGGACTTACCCCGTTCTTCGTAAATAAGGGTTATTACCCCTAATCCGGCATAGAGCCACTAGAACCTATTAATAAGAAACTGCTATATAGAAAACGCCTTAAGATGCTACTTACTAACTAGCATGCAGACTATATAAAAAATCTACTTAACTACTACAAAGGAGAAATGGCCTGGGCTTAAGTAAAGTAGGCCTACTTCGCTAACCGCTATAGAACGCCACCACCGGAGATACGTGTTGGTGACTGGGTATAGCTAAATATACATAATATCTCTACATAGAGGCCTATAAAGTTACTTAATTATAAGAACTTTAGCCCCTATTTAATTAAACGAGTTATTAATAGGGGAGCTGTATATAAGCTAGAACTCCTGCTTACCCTAGCCACCCATAGGATATGGCCTGTATTTTACCTATAGCTACTATACCTCTATTAGCCTAACCCCTTATCGGGGCAGACACAGCCTAAACCCCTATTAGTACTAATCCGAGACGAGAATAAAGACGAGAACTATAAGAAGTGGACCGTTAAACAAATTATTAACTCTAAATACTTTAGTAAAGGTAGAGGACGACAGCTCTACTATAGAGCTATATACACAGGATTTGATATAGATTAGCCAGAATAGCAACTATAGGAAGACTTTAAAAATGCAAAGGATCTAATCAGCGACTTTTACCACGCGAACCTATAGAAACTGGGCCTAAGCAGAGATTTTATACCCAATCCTCTATAGGAGCCCTTATAGAGTTAAACCGTTATACATTACTATATAAGAGTAAATTGCCGTTAAATTACGGTAAAGTATAATCACGTAACCGGAATATCGTTAAGATATCCAGGAACTTTAACCGGCAGTTAAAGTTATCTAATTGGTTGGATTCTTAGATGCTAAGCCTTATTATATAACGTTATTTTAAACCTTTAGCAATACCCCCCTTTCTTCTTTTCTATACCTTAAGTGTCCCTTTTATATATATATAGTAACCACAGCATCGCCGGAGCTCCGCCTTTATAGGAGGGGGGGTAGTGTTACAGAACCCTACCGCAGGGGCCTCTATAGGAGAGCCCCGTGCTCTTACATACACCTCGCGTACAGCTTATATCAGCTACGCGTAGGTATATTACCTCCTTACGCCCTTAACCCTTACGATCGATCGCGCAATGTCTTATAGACTCCTCAAATACATACGCTCTATAGCCACCGCCCTCGTTCCGTAACATCGCTAGACTATTATATAAGCCGTATAAGATCTTATATTCTCTAAACGAAATTAAGCAATTTAAGCAGCGTGGTTCCTCTATATAAACTTAAATCATTTCATCTACAGAAGTACTATAGCTGCCATAAGCATTAGCAGAGCCTAGGACACTAATTAAACTATAAGGGAGGGCCTAGTAGCCTAGCTAGCTTTATTAAGTTCCTTAACCTCTTTATTTAATTACTCTAAAGCTTCCTTTTTACCTTCTATAAACTATATATCGCCAAAAAGGCAATTAGATATTATCGCTTCTCTATTATAATTAAGTGCCGTTATAGCTAATATGCCACTACGGTAGCCCAGTACGGCTGAAGATATTTTAATAATTATATTATATATAGGAATTGTAACCTAGCGAATATTAGGTGGAATATATAAAATGCCGATAATCTTATAAAGCTTTAAGATTTTAGGGACCTACTCGCTTATAATATAGGCAATTACTTACCTTTACTTTATGTAATTTGCCTTTATTCTATTTAATAAAGGTAATAACTTATTTTCTATCCTTCTTAAAAATCTTTTCCCCTAACTTTAAAACCTAATAGGCCAACCCTTGGCCTATATTAGATATATCTATCACGACGATAGGTACCTAAAAGTAGCGATTAGATTACTAAAGATATAAAAGGGGCAGGTTACGTACTGCCTACTTTAGTAGGTAAGTTATTACCAGTCTTTAAAGGAGGTCTTTAGAGGTCTTTAAAGGTCTTAGAGGTTTATTTATATATTAATTAGTAAAACCCTAGTAGAGGCAGTGCATGCGTATTAGCAAGGTTAAACTACGTAGTAGTTCTTACTAGAATAATAAGGAAGTGCGTAGATTTAAGTTAGGCTATAAACGGCATAGAATGCACAAAAGTAGGCCTAAATGCGACTTACTAGACAGCATAAATACAAGAAGACGCCTATTTTAGCCTTACTATAAGTAGTAAAAGATTAGTAAAAGGTAAGACTAAGTTTACTTACAGAATATAGGAGGCTAACCTATTATAAGTAGAGAAGCCTAGCTTGGCTGGCTATAAGTGTAATTATATAGCATAGGGGGAGGTGTAAATTAGCACGCCATAATTATATATAGAAATATAAAAACGTTATATAATAGCCTTCGCTATACTATTTACGAAAGGAATAGTTCTTACCAGCAGAGAGATATATTCTTCTTTAAATTAATCCCTAAAGCCTTAATCCCGGCAACTATATCCTCCCTATATACATCCTTATACGCTAGTTTTATAGGTATATTAGCTATATACCGTTTAAACGCCTATTTTAGAGTAGAGGTTAAAATTAAAAACCGTTAAATATTAGGGAAGGGGATATATTTACGGAGGGTTACTAGGCGCGGGAACGACCGGTTAATAGTCGCGTGTAGTATACCATTTAAAGGTCTAGTTGCAGCTATATATAAAGTCTAGGCCGCTAAATATTATAAAGGGCAAGAAGGCACCGCAAATACATTTATATAAATAGGATGCCAGGCGTCTAATATATATAGCGGCCCGTACAGCGGCTATTATACATATTAATTATAGGATACTATACGTAGTAGAGATCGTTTAAAGGTCGTACAGCATAGTAGCTCCTATTAGAGCATACGTAGGGTTTAAATTAGGACAAGAAGGGATGTTATAAGCATGCCTACGGGAAATAAGGGTTAGTAGCCTATTATAGGTAGAGAGACGCGGCTATATAGTTACTTACCTTCAGCGGTATATTTAAGGCATTAAAAATATCACTACTAAATCCTTATTAATAAAAATGGTAAAACCTAAGCGTTAATAGTAACGTTTACTTAAGTATTAGGGGGCTGAGGCTCGTTTAAGATGCCAAGTATTTTAATATCTATATACATTCACTACCTAGCAAAGGTTAAAAAGTAAAAAGCCTAACAAAACCTACCCCTCTAAACCGCCTGCCCTACCACTAAGTTAAATTTCCGGGCAGTATCTAAACTAAAGTTAGATATAATAGCGCAAACATAAGTAAGAGCGAGCCGCCTAAGAAAACTTTCCTAAATATAAATGTTGTTATATCCGTCATCAACAAGCAGTATATAGATCTCACACGGTCCAGCCTTAAAAAGATAATTAAGAAGATTATATAAACTAGCAAAATATCTATAGCCCCTTTTATCGGTCTGAGGGAGACTAGGGAAAGCTCTTAAGTATATAAACTCGCTATAAATATATGTTTACTTTACCTTACTTCTATAGAGTAAGTCAGACGGCTAATATAAATAAGGGGCTAAGATTAAAAATGCTATAAATACTTTATAAGCTAGGGGTTAAAGTAGATATAATTTCCCTTAAAATAGGCCTAACACTCTATTTTATAGGGAAGTATACTTAGATATATTATCTATATAAGTCGGTAGTTTATATATTAGTATTTAGCCATTATAGGGACTTATAGGTCCTAGATAGTGATAAGGTTCTAAAGCTTTAGAGTAATTAGGGTTATTACTAGGCTAGACCGCAATATATTAAATAGAAAGGGAATAAAGGCAGTATTAGTGCAATTATAACGGTTTCTCTTATAAGCTTAAATATTACTGCTAGTTCTACTTTATAAGTAGTTAAATAATTATATTATATTAAAAGTTTAAAGCTTAGGTATAGGAAAATATAAAGAACCTTAAAGAGTATTAAAAAAGATTATTATAAGTTAGACTGCCTATTTCTAAGCCAATTTAAATAAGCGTTAGTTTACTAATATTTATTAGCGGAACTTATAACGGCTAAACTTTAAAGGGGTTCATCTCTCTATTACAAAGCATTAAAGCTTATCTTCTCGCTATTACTGCTTTCTAGTAGAATGCTAATAGCGGTATTAGCCTTATATCCCCATTCCAAAGCATTAAAGCTCGTCTCTATATTGTCGCTACTTGCTAGTAACATATTAGTGGCGGTATAACCCTTATATACCCATTATAGAGTATTAAAACTCGTCTCCTCGCTATCGCTGCTTTCTAGTAGGATGTTAATAGCGGTATTAGCCTTATATCCCCATTCCAAAGCATTAAAGCCCGTCTTTACGTTGTCGCTGCTTACTAGTAGCATATTAGTGGCGGTATAACCCTTATATACCCATTACAGAGCAGTAAAATTTGTCTCCTTACTGTTGCTACTTATTAGCGAAATTTCGGTAGTATAAGCCCTGTATCCCCCTTATAGAGCATTAAAGCTTATCTATCTACTATTGCGACTAATATTTACAGAAATTAGAGAGCTAAGATTTTTATTTAAAAACCTACGCTATTTATATTAGGGTATCTTTATACAAGGTTACCGCGGGTACTAAAAGGGGTAGGAAAATCTTATAATAAGCGTTCTTAACTAAGGCGTAGTGTAAGGGATTCATCCATAAGTTTAGAGGCTTAAGGATATTATTTAATTAATTATAGAAAAGATATTCCATAGCTTTTAATAAATTAGAGGTTTGCTATCTAGAAGCACTATTATACTCTTATATATCTATATACTCTCTACCTACTAACCTATAACCACTATAAGTATTTCCAACTAGCCTGCATTCCAGCCTTCCAGCTAATTTAACTAGTAATCTTATTTATTGTCTATTTCCTAGTTAGAGCTGCCTCCTAATAAATAGCTCAACTAAAGTCTAAAGTTTAAGTAGATTCATTTTCCACCCGGCTAAAAAAAGAAGAAGACTCACTTAGCCGAGCTTAACTAGGCTAGACTAACATAGTTCTAAGGGTAATTAACTCCCTATTCTAGTTAGAATAAAGAAAAAGAGATACTTATAAGGGGAGCGAACGCTAATTTATTAAATATCGCGCCTATATAGATTAACTTACATAAATTAAACTAGTTTATTATCTCTTATACAAATATTAAAATTTCAGGATATCGTCTATTCTATAGCCATTAAATAAATAGGGGTAACTCGCTTATACTTATTAATTGGAAATCTCTTATAAAGTAGGATATAAGGGCCGATATCCCAGAAATGTTTAGACTGGCTTAAATAATAAGATACTTAATCCTAAATAGAAGGCGTTGTCTGGCTATAGTTTCTTTAGAAAAGTTCTTTAATCTCTAGAACTATTCTATATATTTATTTTTTTATAAAAGCAGATAGATCCTTAATTAACATTTAAAGTTTTAATCTACTATAAGTGGCCATTTCCCACTAATTAAAATCCTTCGCTAAGTTTTAATTAGCGAGGCAAGTTCGAAAACGTCTTCTAGGTAAATTGCAGCCATTAAATCTAACCATGTTATTAGTCCTCCAATCTTTTACTTTCCCCTCTTTATCGGCAAAAAAAGCAAAAGCTGCTCCCTTTATAATATATGCGCGGATTTCTTCAAGGCTTAATTACATTTTTAGGATTAATTTTCCATAATTAGTATTTTTATTTAGTTCCTTAATAGTAATAGTAAATAGGGAAGGTAAAGTAGGTGGGGAAAGCTAAGTAGGTTCGCGGTTAGGGGTAGCTAAATAACTAGCCTTATCCTCTTACATACTTTTATATTCTAAAAAAGGTAAAATAGGTAGGGAGGGTTAAGTGGGTTCGTAGTTAGAGGTAGCTAAATAATTAGCCTTATTCTCTTAGGTACTTTTATGTCCTAAAGGAAGTAGAGTAGTTAGGGAAAGTTGCGTAGTTAGTTTGCAGTTAGAGTTAGCTAAATAACTAGTCTCTTTCTCTTAGGTGCCTTTATGCTATAAAGAAGGTAAAGCAAATAGGGAAAGACGTTAAATATATTTATGGTTAGAGGTGGCTAGCGGGTTAGCCTTATCCCCTTAAGTGCTTTTATTCTCAGAAGGTGGTAGAGTAAATATTAAAGGCAATGCATTAAGCCTCTCAGAGGCTAAACGCAGCTAAGAAAGACAACGCTAGATTTCTAAAGGCGTGGCATTAGAAAGAATATCTATAAATAGACCCAAAATATAACCTAAGTCTAAAGATACAAATAAACTTATAATAATGGCTGGTAAGTTATTAAAAGGTCCAGTTAATGCAAGGGGGTTAAGAATACCCTAGGCGATCGCTAGGACCCCTATCGCCAAGTTACTAAGTTTTTTTTAAAAAACTTGGCAACTTAGTAATAGGGGTCTTTTAGTAAGCGCGCGACACTTAATTAAAGCGATATAATTGGCGTAAGGCCTTATTAGAGCTGCGCTAATATAGTAGTAATTATTAACTTCTAAACTGCATCGCTTTTACTTATAATGCGCAGTTAAAAATTAAATCTCTCTTTTAGCTAAGATAGGAGGCGATATAAGTCGCAAACTTAATTAGGCGTATAATATGAAATATTTAGTAATATAGCTCGTTCTATCGCAGAAGGCCATAAGCCTTATTGCTATTAGAGGATTCCTTTTCTAACTAACGTATAGAATGCACGATTTATGACAATTTCTTCCTTAAGGAGCCAAAGAGTAAGACGCCTTAATAGATCTAAGGATGCTATCTAAAGAAAAGGACACGGAAATACCTAATATATAGAGTTGATTTCCGCCCCATTACACTAGGGATATATAATTACCTTTATTGTCCGCTCTGCCAGTTGCCTTAACGCGTCTTCTATACCTTTTATTTATTACTACCCTACTTTACTATTTTTACCGCTCCTTTTAAACTATTCCCTAGTTTATCCTATTTCCGCTAACTATTTACGGCCGCTCTTTACTCTTTAATATAGATGCTTATTTAACTATTAGCTTATTTATTAAAGCCGTAACTCACTAAATCACGCCGACTATTAGTTTCTTAATGCGTTATATTTAGCTGCCTCTTATATTAATTATTAGTACTTTAATAGCCGCTTATAGTTAGGATCGAGATTCCAGATACGGTATATTAATTACTAAGCTTTATTAACGAGCGAATACCCTATAATCTGTTAAGGTAGATTCGGAAAAGGCGTCTTCTATTATTAGGATTAGTTGGCCTATAGAGAGCTCGCAAAGTTAGGAAACAATACCTTTTAAGTTAAATAATTTAAAGCGTCTTAGTACCAGTTTATTGTCTAATTAAATTACTATGGGCCTAAATAACTAGTAAAGGGCATTTAGGGGTCTAGTAGATCCTATACATATATAATACCAATAAGTCCCCTAAACACTTAATAATATAATATTAAATAAAATTCTCAGTACTTGCCTAGATAAGACTCTAATAGATAAGACTCCAACTTATAAGAGGACTGCGGATATACTCTCTTATAGAATAATTCATTCGTTCCCTAAGCCTCTACGGGATTTCCTTAGTGTTCTTTATAGAAGAACTAAAGAGCGAAAAGTATAGGATATTATCTATATATCTGCTTTTTCTAAGTTAATATATAATCGCTCTAACGCATTATAAGTCTAAGTATATTTAATATCTCCTATATAGTATCTATTCTAATTAAATTGCAGACTATAATCTAGGCGATTCTCTAAGACTTATAGGGCCATATTAAAGAGAAAGGTGTGTATAGTGCTCTCTTATAGAAGCTATATCTACTCATTAATATTATAGACCTTTAATAGTAGTTATTTATATCTAGTTTGGAGTTGAGATTTCAGTATATAATTAAAATTAATCCTCTAATCTTTAAATAAATCCGCTTACACTATAATGTGAATTTACATATATATGTCTGAAATTCTTAAAATTATAGCGCTCGTATATTAAGGGGGAGTTGTGCTAGTAGTATTATTACATTCAGCCGCCTAGTGCTCTATTAAATGGATATATTCCGCTAAATGTCCTCCTAGTTACTACTAACGCTCCTACTATACCTCTTACAGTTTTAATATAAGATATACTTCAATTAATTACTCCGGCAATGCGATCTATTACTATTATTTTTAACATTAACGAAATCTATTAATCTAAATAATAAAGTTTACTTTACGGATATTTCTAATAAGTTAAGAGTAACTAGTCCAGCGTCTAGCGAGGGTTTTACCTATAATAGTTAATCCAGAGCTACTAGCGCCGATTACCCGCTTAATATTAATTAACCTAGCTCTCTAAAAACCACCTAGACTGTTAGTTTACACCATTAGCCTCTCCCTAGTAAGACTTTGCTAATACTTTATAAAGTATAACCCAACTAGCCCTTATATAAATAACGAGCCCTTAGCATCCGCATATAAGTCTTAGTCATTTAAGCAACAATTTAAGTTAATAAATACGACTTTTAAGAATAGTAATAGTTGGGTTAGTATTTCGTCTAAGCTTAATAGACTAATATTAGGTTATAAGCAGAAATATTATAGCCTTTTTCTTAATGCCGGAGCAAGTGGTAAATAGACAAATGAAGAGAAAGCTATTATATACTTTTTAAGGCAGGATAGGTTTCTGTTTATAAATATTGCTAAATAGGTGCCGTATTCGCCAGCTTAAATTTTAGAGATATACCTAATCCTATACGTCTTATACCTTATCCTACTAAGGCTATATATTACTTATATTTACTAGGTTAAATAACACATAGGATCTCTTATAACCCTATAACCTAGATATAGAGTTTTAGCGTATATCGCCGGTTAGTTTCTTTTCTTAGATATAACTTCTAATAGCTTTACTAATATTTTTAAAGATTTTTATTATAAATAAAGCCTTATAGGAGCCCTAGTCTTAAAAATAGACACCCTATAAAGACCGAATCCTTATAAAGCTAGGTCACTAGGTATTACTTATAGTTTTATTATAGAATAATGTTGTAAAAGCCCTGTTGGGGAGAATACCGGGTGTATATTAGCGCTATTATAGCTATATCCTTCGCGCCAAAGAGCTGGCATAGACAGTTAAGGAAGTGAATCTCCTTATAGAATTGCGTAATAAGAAATTTCTATTATAGAAAGTTATTAAGGGATATTTTCCAAATAGGCACCATCGATTGATTAAGGAATTCTATAAAAATAGTAAGCTAGGTAGTTAGGCGTAGCGTCCTCTAAACATGTAGCTAGGATCTTAACGGATTTAGCGGCTATAGCTTTAGTTCTATAAGCTAGGAGGTTATAGAAGCTAGGGGCTTATAGGAGCTAGGGGATCCTATGAGCTAGGTAATTGTATAAGTAGAGTAGTCTAACCTAGCGCCCTCTAATTAATACCTAGTGTGTAAATAGGGTATTAATAGGTTTAATAACTTCGGCTTTAATCGTGCGAGCTAAATGCTTATAGGAGCTAGGCGATCCTATAAGCTAGGTAATTGTATAAGTATAGTGCTTATAGGAGCTAGGCAATTCTGTAAGCTAGGTAATCGTATAAGCTAGGCGATTGTGTAAACTAGGTAATTATATAAGCTAAATACTTATAGGAGCTAGGCAATCCTACAAGCTAAGTAATTATGCGAGCTAGGTGACCGTATAAGTATAGTGCTTATAGGAGCTAGGCAATCCTGCAAGCTAGGTAATCGTATAAGCTAGGCGATTATATAAACTGGGTAATTATGCGAGCTAGATAATCGTGCGAGCTGGGTAATTATGCGAACTAGGTAATTATGCAAGCTAGGCGATTATATGGGTAGAGTAATTATATAAGTAGAGTGATTGTATAAGTAGGGTAATCTAACCTAGCGCCCTCTATTAACGCCTAGTATATAAATAGGAAGTAAATGTTAGGAAAATACTAGAACTATAAAAAAAAGAAAT
>Ga0307515_10023350_pt1 | contig 10842 bp, 10 predicted proteins | sample 17_EM_MG_FD_194513 | JGI IMG/M metagenome (GOLD analysis project Ga0307515, IMG submission 194513) | Populus trichocarpa ectomycorrhiza microbial communities from riparian zone in the Pacific Northwest, United States - 17_EM | ecosystem: Host-associated > Plants > Roots > Unclassified | place...
CTTGTATTTTTATTTCTATACTGTTTCCTCCCTGTATTTTTATTTACTAATATCAATCCTCTGCTTTCAAAATGATGTTTACAGTATCATGACACGTGCTCAGACTCAGATTTTCCAACTCTATTGAGTTTTACGAGTTGATGATTTGAAAATAACTCGAGCATAGAGTCAAAAATAGACGAAATAAAAATGAATTTCACAGCAACACAGCATTATTTGATTTACCATACTAACCACCTTCGAGATTGTTTGTTTTTGTTTTTGTTTTATAGCTTGCTTTTAAAATTTTAATTTGCTTAAAAATATATTAAATTAAGAATTTTTTAAGTATTTTGGATTATTTTGATATATTTATATTAAAAAAATATTATTTAAATATATTATTAATTAAAAAACTTTTAAATATATATTCTATCACACTACTAAACAAACTAATAAATATAAAATTATATAAAAAATATTTATGATTGCTTTTAAAAAAAAATATTTTAAAAAATATATATAAAAAATTTTTACCGCAGAAGGAAGAACACTGTGAAAGAAGCTTTTAACCGCCAGAAAAACAGTAAACTACCCACTGTCTTCTCCCATGCTTTTATGTACCTTCAACGAATGTATAAAAGTAAAAAACACAACACCAGAGACAGGGAGCCCAAGAAAAACAAAGTGCTGAGAAGAGAAAGAAAGAAAAGACTGGCCTTTGAAGCAAGCAAAACCAACCCAACCCCTCACCTCTTCTATTTTTATATATCTATCATCACCTCTTCAACAAGCCAATTTAACCCTCCATCAATCTTTTCCTTCTTCAATGGCCATGGCGCCTTCACCTCCTTGCATCCACATTTTCTTCGCTTCTATTCTTCTTCTCTCAAATTTTCATCTGGGGTTCTCTTCTTCCTCCTCTACATTGCAAGAGAACCATAGCAATGGGTCTTATTCAGGCCAAATCAACTCAAACTCAGTTCTTGTAGCTCTTCTTGACTCACATTATACAGAACTGGCTGAACTTGTTGAAAAGGCACTTCTTTTACAAACCCTTGAAGATGCTGTTGGTAAACACAACATCACCATCTTTGCTCCTAGAAATGAAGCTCTCGAACGTGATCTTGATCCCGAGTTCAAGCGGTTCTTGCTTGAACCTGGCAATCTCAAGTCTCTCCAGACTCTCCTACTTTATCACATTGTCCCCAACAGAATCAATCTCAGCCATAACTCCTCTCTTCACCATCACAGCACCTTGTGCCGCGATAGAATCAAGCTCGGCAGTCAATCCGGCGAGAAGTTAATAGACTCGGCGAAAATCATTCAAGTGAATGCAGTGGAGAGGCCAGATGGCGTAATTCATGGGATTGAAAGGTTGCTAATCCCACGATCTGTTCAACAAGATTTCAACAATCGCAGGAGTTTGCAATCAATTTCAGCTGTGAAACCAGAAGGAGCACCAGAGGTTGATCCAAGAACACACAGGTTGAAGAAACCAGCACCACCAGCAAAACCCGGTTCAGCCCCGGTCCTACCAATCTACGATGCAATGGCACCCGGCCCATCTCTTGCCCCGGCTCCAGCTCCTGGTCCAGGTGGACCTCATCACCATTTCAATGGAGAAAGACAAGTTAAAGATTTCATTGAAACCCTTCTTTTGTATGGAGGATACAATGAAATGGCTGATATTCTTGTGAATTTAACATCATTAGCAACAGAAATGGGAAGATTAGTATCTGAAGGTTATGTGCTAACAGTTTTAGCCCCAAATGATGAAGCAATGGCTAAGCTCACAACAGACCAATTGAGTGAGCCAGGAGCACCGGAGCAGATAATCTATTACCATGTGATACCCGAGTATCAAACTGAAGAAAGCATGTACAATGCTGTTAGAAGATTTGGGAAGATTTCTTATGATACATTAAGATTGCCACACAAAGTTTTGGCACAAGAAGCTGATGGGTCAGTGAAATTTGGACATGCTGAGAATTCTGCTTATTTGTTTGATCCTGATATTTACACAGATGGAAGAATCTCTGTTCAAGGGATTGATGGGGTTCTGTTTCCATTAGAGGAGAAGGAGAAATCGGATACCAAGACGGAAATGAAGAGTGTTAAGGTTGCTGCTAAGCCGCAAAGGAGAGGTATGTTCCCTTGAATTTCGCTTGCTTAGTGTTTTATTTTTAAATCTCGTCTCGGCGTTATTTCGGTTTTGGTTTTGATGTTTCGGTTGTTTATTTGGCCGGAGCTGTAGAGGGCTTTTTTTTTTTTCTTACTACAGGCGTGTTGTATTGAATTTGCATGCTCTGCTAGTTTTTTCTTTTTTTAGTTAATGTCCACCTTCCAGGGTTAATTTCGATATGGGCCGATATTTCTGTTTCGGTACAGATATTTCGATGGTTAATTTCGCGGGGAGGGTAAAGGGTTTTCTTTTGTCCCTTTCTTTTTTGTGACCATGTTATTGAATTTGCTGACCTTGCATTGTTACAGTCTTGAGTTTCTTATTTTGTGGACTTCTTTGGGAGTTCATTTTAATGGTGACCGATATTTCGGTTTTAGTAAAAAAGTTCCGGTGGTGGCTTTGGCCAGCCAGCCAGGAAAGGGTGGCTTTTGGCTTTTGGGTGAGGTATTGGCATGGGGGATTGTGAGTGTCGGTGGTCAGAGCTCGCCAGAATGGCATATTTGTCTTTTCCTCAATTTCCCCCCTTCGGTGGGTCTTTACTCTTTAGTTTATTTCGGGTTGTGTGAGACATTAGTACATTGCAGAAGATATGAAATCTGTGGTGCTTGTAGCTTAATTATTCTGCCTTTTCTTTTGTTAATCACAATTATCAGAAGCTAGTGGACTAAACAATTTGGGATTATTCTGAAAATATTCCTTTTAACATTACATGAGCCAGCCATCTCCTCTCTTAATTTGATTCATGATCTCTTAGGACAATGCCTTGCAACTACCAATCATGTTTATTATGACATTATCATTTATTTATGAAGATGTTGTGAAGTCAACATCTCTACCAATTATATAGATTATAGCAAGAATGGTATAGAACATGAGGAAAAAAAAAAATTGTTACCTATTCTTGTATTTTGTTATATTTCATCCATAGTTATAAAACTCGACCCTGATTAATTTTATTTTATTTTTAAATCAGCCAAGATGAAGTAACCATTACCCTAATAATCTAGAAAAAGACTTGGATGAAAAAATATATATAAACACACACTCACACTAACTCCTTCCATAACAAGAATTATAGTGTTTTGTTTGTAATGCCGACTTGCACCCTTCTTAATTATAAAGGCCAACAAAAGACAGGGTGTTTTTGCTTATTTATGTCTATGATCTTAGCACACAATAAATTCATTTGGTTTGAAAACAATTATTGGGCATGATTTATTTTGTTTTTATTACAAGTTATTTTAGTATATAGTATACAGTCAGCGGTTTTGGGACCATCTTTAGCATACAGTTGGAGTATCCTGTCAAACGCTGCGCAAACTGGAAACTCCATTATTTATTTCAAGGCATAGAGTTGGTATCCACACGTTTCTTTGACTTCTTGTATTATATATAAGAAATCAGACCTCTCTGTTCCTGTTTCTACCGTTGCTTTTCTAGCTGTGAGAAAGAACTGCACATATCTCTCCCATGTCAGGCTTGGATTGCTACACGGAGGATATGCCCTCCATGCAATTGCCACTCTGGAGTGTTTAACATTGTTTAGTATGCATGACAAAATTAAGTATTAATACAAATGCATGTTGGTTGGTTGATTAGGGCAATTATTTTAGGTTTTATGTTGTTGTCGAGTGGTTGGTTTCATGAACCTGTCGAAGTTAGCATGTAGCTTTCAGTTGATATGTATAATTAAAGGGTGTTTAACACTTTAATGTGTATAATATTTGGCAGGGAAGTTGCTTGAAGTGGCTTGCAGGATGCTCGGGACATTTGGGCAAGATTCACATTTCACCACATGCCAGTAAATAAAGACTTCCTTGTATGAAAAGGAATACTTCAAAGAAGGATAAAGGTGAAATTCTTCGGTTGATTCTACTCCTAATCCATCTATAAAATATAAGGTTTGATGTCGTTGTTCTTCGTTAGGGTTTCTTAATCTGCGTTGACAAATCACAGCAACCTAACAACCAGTGAAAATCACATAGGAACCATTCGTTTAGGTCTATTCCATGTAATCGACATATTTTATATCATTTCTCCATGACCTAGACTCATTCCAAGCTGTGCAGCATGTGATTGTTGAGGTCAACCTCCCAGCAGCATCCAGTGCATTGCTTACATCCTTCAAGAGCTCACACATTGACAAAAAGGCACGATGCTAGAAAAGAATACATGGTGAAAGTATAGAACTTGATGTCTACAAGATAGCGTCATTCGGTTAAGATAAAAAAAAAGAAGCAAAGATAGTAGAGATGAAAAGAACTTGTTTTCATATCCTTCATAAAAATTCACTTCAAATTGCCCCTTAAAGATTTAATTTATATATTTATCTTTAATTTTCCAACCAAATGTGTTTTTTTACCTTTTATCCCGGCACATTAACCAAAACAAATGGTAATTTATCACTGTGAAACTAAAAAATGTAAGAAAGTCTTCTTCTTTTATACACACACACACACACAATTCCCTTTGAACCTTCTTGATGTTTGAGCTAATTCCATGTCAATGTGTGACTTGTTTGTTTTACTGAACCTGAAAAGGGCAACAATTTGCTTTCAAGTAAAGTAAATACATCTTTCCACCACAACGGAAAAGGAAATCACAGCCTAAAAATTGAAGTTTTACTGTGAATTGTTTATGCTAATGATAGCATGATATGACTTAAATGCAGGTGAGCTGCTGAGATCATGTAAAGTCCTTGTATCTGAATTTTCTTCTCTACAAATAGGTTCTAGTTTTTCACATGGGAAGCCGACAACCAAAGGTGAAAAGGGATTATGGTGTGATGATGTTCTTATTGTTTTTGTGTTACTCAAGTTCCATGATTGCACTGGAAGAAAAGGGTCATTGTCCTTAGTTTTAGAGGCCCTTTGAACAGCACAAGATATTCTTCTCCCTTTTTTTTTTTTTTTTAATTTTTTTGTCCTTTTTGTGTGCCAAGTATGGTGGTGGTGAGCTGTCTGGTGGTGGTTGGTGGAGAGGGGAAAACTATGGAGGAGGTGAGGAGTAAGTATTCCATGTGGGCTTCCCACTACAATAAAAGAAGTTAGGCGGAAATATGTGGGAATAATAAAATAAAAGTATTCTTTTGTGTTCATGCACAATTAGAGAAAGGAAAATTGTAATTAATTTTTTGTGCAATTTCTCTCTCTTTTGTTTACCTTTCTTTCTTTTCTAAGCACTTCAATTAAAGCTTCTCCCTCCCTCCCTCTCTATCTCAAAGTGAGTTAGCATTGATGCTCTGGCCACAGGGCATTGCTGTGTATCATCTAATTGCTCATTCTTCACACAATTCAGTACTGTAATATGCGTTGTTTCACCCCTTTCAACAATTTTCTATTGCGAACACCGACTCACAGATCTCAAACAAGGAAATGAATTTGTTGTAGGGATAGTTATTTTTTTTCCCTTTCTATCTCCATGCCAAACTCTCTTCTAACTAGGAACACATTTCATGGGGCAGATTGTGAGACAAGCCAAAATACTAATTTAAAAAATATCACTTTGGTTCTATAAATTGAAATAACATTGAAGTAAATGATTCAAGGTTAAAAAAGCAAATTCTTCTCACGTCACAAGTAAGTTTCCTTTGAATTCTACATAAATTAATTACTCCCCATATTTGGATCTCAAAACAGACAGCTTAATGCCCGAGTAATTGAAGATAGAATCATACATACACATCAAACTTCCCCCAAAGGAACATGCTTGCAACAAATCCTCAGGCGAGATCAATTCTATGTAGAACAGCACAGAAAGAATTAAGGGCCCATTAGCAACAGCAACAGCAAGAGATCAAACAAACCTGTGCCCGGAGCACGACTGAGGAGGCAATAGATATCTATAAGATTGATCATTCCTCCAGCTTTCTCTAAGGGAATTCTGACAAAATCTGCTAACCAAGTAACGAAAAAGAAAATTTGAGATTCTCTTCTTTAAGGGAAGAAAATCGAGTAAAACAATATATATTTAAGAAGCATACTCAGCCAACAAAAGCAAGTAATATTAAGAAGATCCAACTAAATTTCTCTTATCAAACAATTAAGCCATGAGAAACGCATACAGACAGGTGGCAAACGAAATAGACCTGACGGGACAGTTGTTGATGATACATGGCACCAGCAGACTCTTTTGTTACTGGGGATATGATACCAACACTCTACAGCCACTCTTGCATGTCTTCTTTGGAACCCATTTCCTCATCATTTCCAGAACTACTTTGAGAGCTCGAGCCAGACAAAAGCTTCTGCCTAATCTTCTCTGCTAGCATGACCATCTCTTTAACCTTGCTCTGTAGATTTAAAAACCACAGAACATAAAGCAGCAGCAGCCTAACCCATAGTGATAAAACAATAACAATTTAACTCAACACTTGTACACAAGCCAAAACCTAGCTATTGCAGTCTCGTTTCAAAGCCAAACATTCAGATAACTCACTTCTCACGTAATCTAAGCAATGCACACCAGCCCATGTCAAAACCTAACTATCGCAGTCTCGTTACAAATCCAAACATTCAGATAATTTGCTTCTCACATAGTCTAAGCAATGCAACAGTCCATGTGCGTAATAGTTCATGTCAAGTTACTTCAAATACTAATACATTACTCTATTGTTAAATAGCGATAAAATGAAACTAAACATCTCCCGCAAGCTATTATCTTTTTCAGAATGACCAAAAAGAAAGTGATTGAGCAATAACAATTTGGCTTAACACATTAGACACAAGTCAAAACCAAAATTATTGTTCTCGTTTCTTGCATAATCTAACAAATGCAAGACCATATCCTCAGCATCGAGTTATTTTCAACCACTACTCCATTAATGTTTCCTAGATAACCCAATAATTACAACTAATTATCTCCTTCAAGCTCATGCATGAACACATTGTTCATATGCAATTATAAAATACTAATCCATTATCAGACAACTCAATTACAACAGTTAAAACTAAACACCATCTACGAGCAATAAACTTTCTAATAAAAAAACAATTACCAAAAGAGCATTCAAGTCTTGAAAAGCCTCTTGCATACTCTTGCCAGTACTCTGCCACATCTCCTGCTCTTTCCTCAATATACCAGCCACACCGACCAGCCTCCATGACCCATCACTGGAGTATAACCCACCAACCGAACCCGAACAGACCCGGAACCCGACCCACCACCACTATCATTACCTATCTCCCAAGCCCTTCCTCTCCAACAATCCCAAAACTTTGTCAAAAAAATCATCAATACCCCCCTTCCCTCTTATCACTAAAGTCACCACAACACTCCTCGAATGCATAGAAATTTGAAACCGGATCCGGGGTGAGTGAAACATTGACTTGATCGACTTCATTGATGAAAATATGTGTTACAGAATTCAAAGAGATTGATATTGGACTTGAACTGTCTGTGGTGGCATTGGAAGGAAACCAGAGGAGGCGGTGTGTGGTGAAGGTTAGGAGGCCTGATTTTAATGGCGGGAAGTCAAGGGAATTGATGGAGGTGGTTGTTGTGGTGGGTTCGGTTTCAAGGTCTACAGCGGAAAGGAGGTGGCACTCTACTTCGCTTTGGTGGAGGACTGGACGGCCATTGCTGGTCACGGAGGCCGGTTGGAAGAAGCTGGTGGTGCTGGTCGACATTGTCGTAGTCTCGTAGATGTTGTGCCATCTGAGTTTGGATGTTCTGTCTTTTTTTCTCTCTTTTTTAAGTCAAGTTCGTTAAGATATAGTGCAAGGTCACTTAGAGGGTTAATTCTATGTTAGTCCTTGTAATGTATTTAAATTAATTTATTAGTCCCTTTTAATGATATATAGTTGAAATGGTGCCATAAATTGAAGTCATTATATTTTTTTCATGATCTATGAAATTGTATTAAAAAAATAAAAAAGAGTAAAGAAGTCCTTATAATTCTAAATTAGTCCCAGTTTCTTTTCGTGAATTCTTCCCTTTTTATGATTAACACGTTAGACATCTGCATAATGTCAGTTTTCTTCAGCACGAATCAAAAGAAACAATGAGGAGGGACAAATGTGTTAAATCAAAGAAATATGTGAGAACAATTAGCTACAGTTTAAAGATTGGGGAATTATTGCTTAGTAACTGTACACATTAGGACAAGCATGTAGTTATCCTTTTATTTTTAGCAGAGAAAAAAAGAGAAAAAAAAACGCTAGTGCTAGTAGGTTAGTGGCTTCTGGCTAGCCTACAAAGTACAAACTCTAGAAAGATAAACCCGCCTTCCTCCTGTTAAAGCTTAAACCCTAACACCCTCTCTTCTTGCTTTCTAAATTGAGTAAAAATCTCTGCAACTTGTAAAGTAGCAGTCTTGATGCTCAAAAGATGAAACCTTTCTTCAATTCCCGTCGTCCTAAGCATCACAAGCAAAAGGGCAACACTGCTCCTCTTAATCAACAGGTACTATAGCCCTCTCTCTGTCTGATAATTTTGTATGTTAAAGGGTTTTTTCTTTGTTCTAATTTAGAGCTGTGTTTGTTTTTTCCCTCTTTTGTTTGTTGAATTTATCAGGTTTTTTCAACAAACCAATCTGTAGCAAATTCAATGCCAATGCAACCGCAACTGGGTTTAGTCAATCCTCAGATTCCAATTACTTTCAATAATTCAAACACCCTTTTAAGCAATGGACAAGCCATGGCTAATATGCCACCTTTGATCGCTCAACAACCTGGTATATTGAGTGGACCTAATGATCTGGCTATCCTTCAGTTACAAAATCAAGTCAACAAGTTGAATGCTTTAAAGATGTTGATGGATCAAGTAAACCAATTGCAAGGAGAGCTGTTTGGTCCTAGTTTCTCCAATTTGCCACAACAACTCAATCAAAATATGGGTTTGTTACAAAATCCAATGCAGAATATGATGAACCCTGTTATGCCTTTGCAAATGCCAATAAATTCTCAAGTTGGTTCCTTTAATGTCCCTTCAAGCAATCACCAAGTGGTAGGTGCTCAAAGTCAGAACTTTTTTGTAAATCCACCGTTTGGAGCCGAGCAACGAGTTAATCCAAACCAGCCCAACTATGTAATGCCGACAACTAGTGCATATGGATCGAAGCTATTGCATGTTGCAGATCAGCAAGTCCAAGGGAAATGGTCTGCGTCACAGCAAGGTCAGAGCTTTTTGATGCCCACAGTGGGTGCAAATGGACCAAATGTCGCAAATCAGCAAGTGGAAGGGAACTCGCCTGCATTACAGCAAAGTGAGAAAGTTCCAATGCCTGCAATGGCTGCAAATGGAGCAAAGCCATTGCCTATTGCAACTCAGCAAGGGCAAGGGAACTCATCTGCGTCTCAGCAAAGTTGGAACTCGCAGCCCTCTACATACAATAGGTGGCAGGTAACCGTATTTAACTTGGACGATTTCTTTCTGAGTTCATATCATTTATGCAATCCAGTGATCATGGTTTGTTTTATGCACTTTCCATGCTTCAGTATGCTATCATTCATGGTAGCTGGCACGTTTTTCAAGTTGCTTCACTAATTTTTTAGTGAGGTTTACTCACTTGCAATTTAATTATTTGCCTTTTTGTATATGAAATTTGTTCCAAATCTTTATGTAGTTTTGTGGATGCTTTTCTCTTCATTTTTTTTTGTTACCTCTCCAAAATGTCGTGCATTCCCAATTGATGGCTTTCCTACAAATATTGATGAATTCAAGTGTTTTGTCCTTGTTGTAGGGTAATACTGCCAGAAATGGCCAGAGTAGTACTCCAAAATCCAAATGGGAAAAGCCTTCTGGAAAAAACTTAAAAAATAATCGAAATAGAGGGCGATCACAATCAGGGTGTGTATTGAAACTTTTGGTTTCTATCTTCCACTACTATATGGAACTGTCTTGTAATCATCTGAAATTCAATTTCTGCAGACACCAGAAATCTGATTTCAATTGCATGGATAATGGAAAGAGAAAGCTTGAGTTTTCTAATGAACATGGCAGAAAAGGTTTGTAATCTTAGACCTTACTACAAGCTCACCTCCTCTTCGTATGTCTTGAGGGAGATAGGTGGTTTAAACCTTGTTCTCTAAAAATGCGTCAGGGAACGGCAATGAGAGGGTAGCAAAATTTGGTCGCACTGATCTTACAGACCAAGCTACAGAAGAGAAAAGGTAATGTTTGCTTGATCTATTGTTACTTACCAATTTGAGAAAGTGTCATATTAGGGTGACCTCGTATTATTATTCAAGTTACTTTAAGAATGTAAATGCGAGGGCAGGCAGGTAAACTGCCATTGCCTCTTTCTTCCATCCACTTTTACACTACTAATTTCTGCATTTTGTTTGTTTGCTGGTTTAACTCTGTACATCAGTAAACCTAGCAGAACTTTTTTTTACACGGAACAAGAAATCAAACAATGGCGTGAATCACGTAGGAAGCACTACCCAACAAAAACCAGCATCGAGAAGGTTCAATCCTGTTCTGTACTATTATGCTGCATTTAATTATTAACTCAAATAGTTGAGCTGATCATGAACTTGACACGTGGCAGAAGCAGATGGAGGTTATTGATAGAGAGGCCAACTTTCGTCGCAAGGTAAAACCCCCGACACCCCCCCCTATTGTATTGTATATTTGGCACATATACTAGGGCCACTTGACAAGACCTTGTTTGTATAATATGTTCTTCCATGGATGGTCAATTTTTTCTGGCAAAATATATATGCCAATGAACATTT
>Ga0307515_10023351_pt1 | contig 10842 bp, 12 predicted proteins | sample 17_EM_MG_FD_194513 | JGI IMG/M metagenome (GOLD analysis project Ga0307515, IMG submission 194513) | Populus trichocarpa ectomycorrhiza microbial communities from riparian zone in the Pacific Northwest, United States - 17_EM | ecosystem: Host-associated > Plants > Roots > Unclassified | place...
ATGCTCGCCGTCCCGGCTGCTATAGTCTTGGAGGGGTTGTAGGCAGAACCTCCCCAAGTGGCCGCAGTTTATATATCCACGGACCGTCATAAGTTGACTGAGTGGCAGGGATGGAAGGAAGGTCAAACTTTTCACGCTGATTGCATTGCAGTGTTCCCGATCAAAACCGGGGTGAATCCTAACTTACTAGTAGGAAGAGCACATCCGCTGCCGGGCAAAACGTTCGGACAGGTGCCAAAAATCGCAAGAACTGCCAGAGGCTCTCGACGCTGGCACATTGGCCGGTCCCTCAGGCCTCGGGCCCAAAAGAGACGTTGGGTGGACTGAGGAAACGGTCGTGTGCCCGACCGTTCCATCCGCCGTTGGCACCGATCGGTCCGGACGCCTTACATTACCAGTGGTTCACGCGTACACGCGATATGTCCAACTCTTGCAGGTTCGACTTGGGTTCTTATACTTACAAAAGACCCGGGTTGGCGGCGCCACTCTTCCCGCGTCTGCACCCAACTACTTTGTGCTTTAGTGCTTCGTCTTCGGCCGTCGCCGAACACAGCCCAAAGTCAACGACATCCGCCCAAGCCCACCTGAAGAGTCCCACCCAATAACGTGTTCCTTCCTCTCCTCCCTGTAATTGCAATGCCTAATCCCGCCCTCCTTTCCTCCACCTCAGAATGAGCAAACCTTCAAAAACATCTACGCCAAAGATTTCGACCCAGCGACCGCAAAAGTCAGCTTGGGCAAGAGGTCCTCCCCAGACATCCATCCCACCTGCTGTGACTTCGACTTCGACGTCCCCCGCGCAAACTCATTCTAGACGGTCGAGTGCCCTCAGTCAGATAGGTGTCACCATAAATGACTGGATCAACGCTCCTCCTCGTGGTCTCCTTACCACGAAAAGCAGTATGTCTTGTTTCCTTCAGTACCAACTCCATGCGCTGGCGTCCAAGCGGAGCCAGACTTTCGCTTGCACGTGGGTGGGATAGCATGGGATACCAGTTCTACAACATCTCCTCTTCTCTGGGTGTCTGATCCCTTTGTAGATACGGTAAATTTGATATTGGCGCTGGCAGACGACAATCCTGCGACGACATCTTCGTTCCCCGCCAATATTCCCCCCACTAAAGCTGAGGGTGTTAGGCCGTTCGGATCCGTGCCAGCAGTGGATGGTGGCGGCGAGCCGTTGCCTTCTTTCGGGGATCAACAACCTGGTCCGTCACCTTTGAAACAGTCAAGTTCAACCCCTCCTACGATCATCTCCCCCGCTACTACGGAGCCTGTCACTCTCGAGAGTGGTACGTCTTGAGCCCCGCCTTCCGACCTTGTACCGAACTCTGATTGCTCCCCTCTGCCTCTTATTTCTCTCTCAACTTCAACACTCCAGCCTATGGATGTTTGATCGGGCGCGCTTTTGTCCCACATGAACTCCCTTCCCTAATTGAAGCGATCTGTTCGACTGAGAAGAAGGGTGGTGTGATCCATTACCTCCAGGATGACGCACAAACCCTTATTGATGTGATAGACGAGGCATGTTCTATATCATTGTAAATCTGTTAATTGAAATTGACACCAACATATCGTGTTGACCCAGGCACTGGATGGGGCCAATCTTTCGCCACAGATCCGAAAGAAATGTCTAAAATCGTTGTACAGAATGTGTGGCCGCAACGCAATTCTTCCGAGCACATTGAAGGTCCTTGCTTCCTATGACCGATCCACCGATGCGTTGTACAGGGGCGGGTATGCGGATGTGTGGAAGGGGGAATGTGGTGCTCAGGATGTTGCGGTAAAGGTTATAAGGATGTACTCGACCAGTGAGTTGCAAAAGATAGTTGGTGTGGGTTGCTCGTTGTGGTGTCTTTCTGTGGGCCAATGTACTGACAGGGGGCCACGCAGAGGTTCTGCAAGGAGGTTGTAATGTGGAAGTTCCTTCGGCATCCGAATGTCCTGCCACTAATCGGAGTGATGATGTCCGAGACTCGGTTTGCAATGATATCAAGCTGGATGGAGAATGGGAACATCAATGAATTTTTGAAGAAAAATCCAGATGCAAACCGGCTAGGACTTGTATGTTTTCCCATTCAAAGTCCCATCATCATCTTCATGGATAATTGGATAATTGAATAATTTCTCTAGCTGGTTGATGTCACTAGGGGGCTGATGTACATCCATAGCCAGGAAATGGTGCATGGAGATCTCAAGGGGGTATGTCTTTGATTTCAAAGGTCACTTTTCTCTCTTACCATGTTAACATTTCAAGGCCAATATCCTGATCAACCAAGCTGGTCATGCCTGCCTTGCAGACTTTGGTCTGCTTACAATTGTCTCCAACCACATCTTGTCCTCAAGTTCATATGCCCAGGGTGGCACAACCCGATGGATGAGCCCAGAGCTTATTGCTCCATCTGAGTTTGGGTTTAACAAGAGTTGCCAAACTGAATCCTCAGATTGCTATGCTCTTGGGATGGTCATTTATGAGGTTATCAGTGGGAACCCACCATTCCTTTGATGGTTGTGAGAGGTAAATGACCCCCTCAAGGGGTGAGGTTTACTGAGAGCCTGTGGAGCATGTTAGAACTGTGTTGGTCACCTCAGCCAAACCAGCGTCCAAACATCAACAATGTTCTTCAATGTTTGGAGAGGGTGTTAAACTTACCAGAGCTACCTTCCACTGTAGTTGGTCAAGAAATGGAGAAGGGTGATAATTGGGACTCAGTGAATGATTCTTCTGGTATGTTTTCTCATTCTATACATTCTGTAACATTCCATGGACTCAGTGTGTTCAATTGCAATAGACATATCAGTGCTTACTGATGGAGATTCACATACATCACCTCTTCATTCCCACAAACCCTTGGTGTCTTCCAAGTCACTGCATCATACCAATGTGCTTAGTGACACTAAACGGGATGATAATCCAACCAGTGATGGTTTCACCCCCATACTGAAACCTGCTAAGGCCAGCATCCATGACCTTTTCCAGGGTCCTTACTCCTCCCCTCATTCCATCCAACCTGGCCCACCTCCAGCACACCACAGAATTTATGTGAGTAGTGTCTCATGACCACACTCAGTAAGTGACTGATTGACTTTGTTTTACTGCCTAGAATCATCCTTATATACCACAAACCCCAGTATCTGTACACCCTCCCCTACAGATCCCCCCCCCTCCAGTAGCCCCAACCAGAAAAACCCTCAGTGGGCAAGGAACTAACCTTAATGTTTGGAGGAGGAGGAATGTATCCCCCTCACTGGATGAGGAAGATAATGCCCCACCAATTCAACCAGTTTACCAGAGGGCAACAATCAGGATGGAATCTGATGAGGTTAGGAAGAAGAGGTTAGCAGAAAAGAAGGTGAGGGTGAGGAAAGCTGAAGAGAAGAAAGCTGCTAAGGTGAAGAAATTGGAGGAAGAGAAGAGGAAAGCTGAGGAGGACAAATTGGACAGTAATTAAAGTCTAAGAAATCAATTCTCTTTTATGTAAACTAGCATCTGACAATTTCCCATAAAAGGATCCTTTTACATTTAGATAATATTTGGTTCAGAAACAATCATGCTTTAGTGAATTTTGGACCCAAATGCTGAGATCTATCCTTGTGGGTACTCGTTGAAAGTACAATTTGCCTACAAGGTCACCCCCAGTTGGTGCAAGCATCAAAATTCATTTATGGCAATACAAATTGTGATATAGCTGGCATGGTGTGCACCCATTCAGATATTGCCTAGAACACATTCTGATTCCATGTCCCCCAACTACAATCAAGCCAGAGCTCTCCAAAGTCTTTCACCATACCTTGGATATACAGCCCAGGCACATGTCAAATGGCCACATGGGGATGGTCAACATCTCAGGTGTGGTGAATTCACTTGGGAGCAGGGGATGCAAACCATAAGCCACACCCATGTCCCCTTTTTCCAGGAGATGAATACCTTCCCAGGATATATCCCCTGGTTGTATATAAGCCCCAAATGTTAGGTATGCAGAGATAGGTGTTCATCTACAGCAAGTGTCCAAGTAAAGTAAGAGCATATGAAATACAGCTGTCCATAAGGTATACAAGTCTGCTAGTAATATAATTGCAGAGTGTGGTTACATTGGCAGACCCCGAATGAAATCACACCATATTGGTTGTGAGTCTAGGACCGCTCTGAATGTGAAATCTTTGCGTACAACCATCTCTACTTTCCTTGTGTACAAGTTTTTTATCCGGGACATCTCACAGCCGATCCTGGAAAGATCGTAGCTGATCTCTTCACCCAAAATGACACCCGGCGCATTAAGCGAAAGCGTGACGGACAGTCGAAGTGTAACAGCAGACAACAGTGGGGAGTTCCTGGGGTCCAGCGTGGAGAGTGCCTGAGCAATCCAGTGGAGGCTTCCACTGGTGTATATCGCACCCAGATCAACCTCCTGAATTTGTGTACAATGAGAAAAATCGAGGGTTCGGTTGGTGTTATACTGCTCTGGTAAAGTTCAGGGGTTGTTTTGTGTACAAGAGGGAGAGGAGTTACCTAGTATGAGGGCTGAAAAGTGGAGTTTTGTCAGGGTGCATTGACATGCCCTCACAAGTTTGAGGGTCGCCGGGAAACAATCCATCCGTGCATCACGAATCTCCACCTCGGTGAACTGCGGTCCTGTTGGGACCTCCATTAACATATTCAGAAGGTCATGGTGGGCGAACCGCCTGCGAAGTCGTAGTTTTCCGCTCAACCTGCCTTGGATCAGCTTTCCGGTTCCCGGTGGGATTGGACCACCCCATTCCATGCTCATCAGCGACAAGTTTTCCAGGTTGGGTAATTGTTGCATCACTGAAACAACGTGTTTGTTCAAGACCTTGGAGAAAGTGATGTCCACGGAACGGGTAGACGGAGGCAACTGTCCAAGCGCGGAGATGAAACCTGGGTCGGTAGCGGCTCGGCCAATCAAAGTGAGCTTCTGAACGTTGAAGAAATAGGGAATTCGGTCCGCGAAGTCAATGGGTACGTCTGGCTGGATGAAACAGAATGATAGGTCTCGAATGTGCCCGGCTGGACTGTCCTTGGGGTTGGGGAAGGTTTTGTTCCAGTTCGTGATGTCGTTTGCGGTGAAGAAGATGCTGTTGAAGAGATAGCGACGGGACGAATAGATCCACGATTTCGCTACCAGAGAACACGACCGGAGGGTGGCCATGTCGTCCGCGAGGTGATCCAAGACTTCGTCGATGAGTTCATGGGGGACCCTTGGGTCACCTGTAGTCTTGGTTGACCTTGAGAATTTGGAAAATGTGCGTCCCATCTGTTGTTGCTGTCTAAAGAAAGGTTTCATGTCGGAGACGGAGGCGAAGAGTCGCATGGGACGAACCTTGGAGAGGACGGTGAGCGGAAACGGAATATGCGTGTGTGCGCAGCCACTGACGCCGACCGTCCCTTGGCCAGGGAAGATCGACCACTGCTGCCCTGGGGCTCATCTGTCTCCTGCAAACAGACCGGGCGGGCATCACGGAGGTATTCGCTGTATTGCGTTTATTTTTTCTTCAAGGTAAACCCTCCGTCTTCCTGATACGTCCCCCATCACAAGTGATTCAACGATAAACCTCCGGACCAGATGCGTTTGTGATTGGTGATGTGTCCCGGAAAGCCACAATATTTCTACGGTTAACAGAGCAGCCCTCGGTTATTCTGTGCCACCAACCCTACAAAGGAGTCGTCCTATTTCCACGACTGATCACAGGAGTAAAATCTCGAGTTATACCGCCCGTCGATACATCCGGTCTGGGTAACGCGGAGATGACGGCCCACGACTAAACAACTCCCAAGTCAAAGCTCGTTCCAGCAAAAAATCCTCCGCCACGAAGGGACCTTTTATCCGGGAGCATTGCCTCGATTGACCGAGTAGCGTCGACGAGTTCGCTACTCCTCTTAGCCGAACGGTGTGACGAAATCTGTGGCCTGCACCTTCTGGGTGCGTCGAGAGAAGCTCACTAGGATTATCGGTTTCGTGTGGCGACAAAAGGTTTTCCAAGCCCGTTAGCGGGGCCGCATAGGAGATATCCACCGCACCCATCGAAATTCACGTAGGGCCGACACGACGGACAAGAATCAGGGTATCGCCTGTACGTCCGTCCTCAGTTGGAAGTCAAGGAACGTGATTATCGAATCGAAGGGATGCAGTAGAGAAGAGGTCACCAATGGCTTGGGGCGAAACTCTAAAGAACCGCGATTCACCGCTGATATTTTCGACTAAGTTATATGTCTGTAGGAGACACAGAGCATACATAGATGAGACAAGTTATGTATGTTATGTTTGTTACCGCGTACCCCTTCCGATTTTAATCGTCGAAACCCCAGAAAGAAGGCGCGGGAGAGACAAGGCGATGTAGAGGTGGGCGAGGGTGACTCAACTGCCCTAGATCTTGGGAGATAACAGGTTCAACGTGTAAGTGGAGTTACGTTAGCTGCTCACGCGCTCGGCCAAAGGACTGGTATACCCAATTCAGTCGGGGGAATAGCAGACTCTATCAACAGATGTGCCGTTAATATCTGGGGGTTCCCTCCCGCGCGCCCCCTGACTGATCCAGATAAAATCTTTGAAGCGATCGGTAACGTGCGGTCTCGTTTTGAGGTTTGGTGGAAAAAGAAGACATGCGTATAATACGTCCCACCGTAGACGCGGCGGAGGGGCGAGTGATGCTGAGTCTCGAACCTTTTTCGCTTCTGTTGGTGTAGATCTGGAGGCGAGATGGGAATTAAATAAAGGTGTGTGCACAGGGATTGGCTCGCCTTCAATTACGCTGGAATTCAGTCTCAAATTCACTTGAATATTTTACATTGGCTGTGGGAAACGCCAAGTCGCACCCTGTCGCTGTCGGAGGCCGGCACGAAGATGCTATCTCATTCTTGACTGGGTTGGAGGAAGAGCTTGAGGTCGCGCAGGTGCAACTCGAACTGTATCACACCCTCTCCCCAGGGATAAATGAAGCCGGTGAAGTTGGAGAAAAGATTAAATTCTTGACAACGAGACTGTTTAACGTCACAGAGGTGAATCAGCGGTTGCTTCATTTCCCTCTATTATTTTTTTTGTTGTAGATTGTGTGACAAAAGCGCTGACGGGTGGAACTTGTTTTGACTTCCACGGCAGCTTTACCAAGGGTGGGCAGGACCCTTCGATCTGGTCACGATGAAACTCCTTATCTATCATGTCTCGGAACACCGAGAGAGAGGGAGGAGTTCAGGGGGAGGGCACCTCTGAATTGAGGCTGGGACGGATGTCTGTGACCGTCGCCGAATGCAGGCCCTCACCAAAGAGTCCGACATCCGTCCCAGCCCCCTCTGGTGGCAACAGGGTGGCACTTTCTCCGGAATCGTACCTGAAACGTTTCCTTTTCTAATGCGTAGGATCCCAGGCGCGCGCTACTCGAATCTTTCCCTTCTCATTGAATGCTTAGGATCCCAGACGCCAAAGTGCTATACAAATCCCCTCCCCCCGCTCTGCTGCTTATGACGGCCTGTGGATATATAAACCGCAGTCACTTGGAGGGGTTCTGTCTACAACCCCTCCAAGACCACAGCAGCCGGTACGGCGGGCATGCCTTGCGAAGAAGTTCCCCCCGGTAAACTTCCTCTCCTTCACGCGTAGTGGATAGACCGTAGGCTCATTGAATTCCCAGATGTGCAGTTCTGGGCCAGTCTCTACACAATAGAGATCCCTTCAAATGAATGTCTCTCAAGCGTCCAGTCCATCTTAAGCTGTCCGTCCAAGATTACTATCGCTAGAAGCTTCCGAGGAGACGACGCCCAAATGTTGATCGACTTCCTCGACCAAGTGAGCAATTTGTGTCCCCCATGCATCAGCGACCTAAAGGGTTAGACGCAGGTACTTGCGCGGTCATGCCTCGATAACAAACTCCGGCAGCAGGGTTTACGGCTCCTTTCCAAGATCTGTAAAGCCCAGATGATCATACCCGCCTCACATATTCTCCAACAAGAGCTCATACGCGTTGGGAGGGTCCACTACCATGGTGGATTTGCAGAAGTGAGCAATGGAGAATACTTGGGACGCCCCGTGGCCATCAAGCGTCTCAAGATAGGCGACGGAGATTCCAGCAGGGCTTTCAGGGTACCTTTAATCAACTTCCTTGCGTGTCACCATTACTTAGCTTTCACCCAGCGGCTATGTCGAGAGATCATCGGTTGGAAATATTTATTCCATCCAAACATCTCGCCTTTGTTGGGGGTTTCTGTGTCCACAGACCCGCATTGTTTCTGCATTCTCTCTGAGTGGATGTCCAATGGGAACGTGATGCAGTATACGAGATCCAATCCCGAGGCAAACCGTTTGCGATTGGTGAGCCCGTTTGTTGTTTCCCCTCGATTCCTTCCCTTACACACCTTTAGCTCTCTGAGGTCGCGTCTGGTGTGGCCTACCTTCACGAGCTCGGGATTGTTCATGGGGATCTCAAAGGTGTAAGTCCAACGTTCTCAACGCGTCTTTCACCCCACCGACAAGTGAAGCAGGCAAATATCCTCGTCGACAACACATGTACCGCTCGTGTTGCAGATTTCGGTCTCATGGCCATGACTGATCTGAGTGCGGTCTTTTTCTCTGAAACCGATATTTCCTCTGGGGGGACATTTTGTTGGATGAGTCCGGAACTGTTGGATTCATCGCGCTTCGGTTCCAACGGTCGTCCAACCCACGAGTCAGACTGTTATGCACTCGGAATGGTGATATACGAGGTGAGTTGGTCGTCCTCTTCACGACCGCCCCTCATTAACTCACCCCAGGTTCTGACTGGCCTTCGGCCGTTCTATCATCTCCACGCTTACTTACCCGTGCTCGCTGTAGTGAGAGGAGAACGTCCGGGAAAACCTCTTGGAGCGGAATCTCTGGGCTTCTCCGACGCGCTCTGGGAGCTGTTACAGTCGTGTTGGAGTGATTCGAGTTCAGCTCGGCCAACCACCCAGCGGCTGCTTGACTCCCTTTCCCATGCCTCTCGCACTTGGGTCCCCCATTCAGTGTACCCCGCCATCAGGGTCGATATCGATTCGGATTCATCTGGTTCTTTGTAAATGTCCCTGACGAACTCAACGGGCAAGCTGTAGGAACTGGCGACCCTGCGGCGGATTTGGTTGTCCCAATTGTTGTACTATTTCTCTTCCTTGTATACTTGAGTAAAACACTTCGGTTATGTTCTGTCTTGTAGGCGCATTAGTTATAATATTACGCGACAAGCAAACCAGTATTACGGTAAAGAGTGTGTGCGTGTGCCAAGGGTTTACTGCTTCTCCAATTTGTTGTATAGTTCCTTCATCTGAGCGTTGTTTGCGAGGCTAACGTTTGGGAAGGAACCCTTCGCACCCTCCACCAGAAAACTGCCCAATGTCCCCGCCGGTAATCCCCAGCTGGTGTTGGTGAACAAAGTTCCTATGGTGGTATCCAGGAATCGGCGAATACCACTCTGTTGATTCTGTCGCTGACCAGCATGGGAAGGGAAGAAGTAACCTGGCCGGGCGACCAATAATCTGGTCGTAGGGGTGTCTAAAGCCTTCGCCAATTCCACCTCGGCGCGGCCCTGTGCACGACATCTATCGTAAGCCCACGAACGAATAAGATCACGGCAACATGCGAACCTTGCCTCGCGCCCACATAAACATGGATTTCTGAGACGGGTCAGAACCCTCTCCGCTTACATAGACAAAGTTGAAAGGTTTCTCCGTGCTTCCGACGCCTGATTTTTTGAGAGCCTCGACGGCTGCCACTGGGAAATCGACGTGGATCTTCATGTACTCTTCCTCAGAGAGACCACTGATAGACTTTCCGAGTGCCCAGACGCAACCGTCGTGGTCCGCGACCTGGGAGATAACATCCTCGGGGTATTGTGTAAAATCCTTGACGATAATCGTCTTGGACTTCTCGCTGGCGTTCGAGGGAAGATTTGCCCATGACGGCACCTCGCGCCGAAGGAGAAGAGTGATGTGGGAGACGGATGGGTCGGCCAAGGCGGCAAGATACGCGGCAAATCCGGCTGAGAAACGCGAGTTCAGTGTTGGCTGTATATTTAGGGAGGCCCCGATGAGAAAGGACGAAAGTACCTGTTCCGGTGGCACCGGTGATGATCAGCCTCGACATGTTCTGAATGGTAGGTTATGGATGAATCGTTGAGGGGGGTGGAGGAGTAACTTGCCAGCTGTTAGCCATTGGCAGTAGGGTTATATAGTGGTCTCCAGCCGCGCCGGAAGGGTGAGTAAGGCTAGGAGCCGTTGGGACGCGCCAGCTAGTGTTGCCGCGAACTGAGCCGAGCTGATCTGATCTGAATGTGAGCCGGCTCGCTGATGGCTCCCAAACACAGCCGCCGGTCGCACGTGGCGGAATAATTTAGTGGGTCAATGTGGGTCGACCAGGGTCCTGGTCGACCCTCCAGATTCCGCAGGGCGGTGATCGACAGGGGACACACCGACTGGGGGACCATGTCAGGTTCCCTTATTGTCAAGACGAACGCAGTAAACATACAATCACAAGCACTCGATAGGAAGAGAACGATGTATTATACAAAAAATAATGTAGGGTTTCGGTCCATGCAATAGCTAAACAAGTATATATAGCCGGCAAGCGGCAGGACCCGGGACGATGGAAGACAATCAGTGATTCGTGAAAAACCAGGCGAGCTGCAGTGTGCCCAGTTCAATTCAGAGGTGCCCTCCCCCCTCCTCCCTCCTCCCTCCCTCTGAACTCGAGGCTGGATTCCAGCCTAGCCCAGTTGATCAACAACATGACGAGTTCAACACAGGCCCGGTGTAAAGTCTAGGACAACCACATCATTGCCTTCGTAATTTCTTGTACGAATCAAACTAGAGTTTTCTAAGTA
>Ga0307515_10023352_pt1 | contig 10841 bp, 9 predicted proteins | sample 17_EM_MG_FD_194513 | JGI IMG/M metagenome (GOLD analysis project Ga0307515, IMG submission 194513) | Populus trichocarpa ectomycorrhiza microbial communities from riparian zone in the Pacific Northwest, United States - 17_EM | ecosystem: Host-associated > Plants > Roots > Unclassified | place...
GACGATGGCCCAGATCGCGCGCAGTGAGGTGTCGAACGTCGACGTCGTGATCGGCTACACGATCTACGCCGACGCGTTCGACAGCGGCCGCACGTATCACCTGCTCAAGAATTGCTGGTTCTGGCGGCACACCGGGATCTACGCAGGCGTCGGCATCCTCGGGTACGACGGGAACAAGATCGACTATCTCAAATCGCTTTATCTCGGACCCGAGCTTCAATTCAGTCGCAATATCTCTCTCGCCTTCGGGTTGAACGTCCGGCGCGAAGAAGCGCTCAAGGACAGCAAGGTCGGCGGCCCGATACCGACGAGCGGCCTGTCCGTCGGCTCGCATTTTCAACCTATGTTCGGCGTGGTGTTCAACGTGACATCCGAGTTCCTCGAGTTCGCGCAAGCCGCGACCGCGAAGTAAGGTCCGCAATGTGGAAACTTGTGAGTCTCGCAATAGTGACCGGTGCCATCGGTTGTGGGGAGTCGAGTGGCGACGACGGCGCGGCCTGTACCCCCGGCGGAGACATGAAGGTCCAGATTGCGCCGATTCATGACGCGTCTGCCGACGTGACGGCGTCGGGCTCTTTCACGCTACCCGACGACGCTACGATCGAGCACATCGAGGTCGGGGTCGTCGCCGAGCCGTTCGATCCGTCGCTGGTGGTGTTCTCGATACCCGCAACGATCTCGGGCACGACGTGGACCGCGACAGTGCCGATCGCGGATCTTCTCGCACCCAACCAGGGCCAAGGTCTCGTCGTGGTCGCTGTGCGTGCGACGTCGAATTGCGTCGATCGGCTGGTAGGGCACACTCCGGCCTTCACAGTAACTCCGGAATCCATGGTAGATTCAGTAATAGGTGGGCTATGAAGGGGCTGTGAGTTACCGCTTCGAGGCGCCCCTCTCGTCGACGCTCACGCGAAGAACGATCAACTACGGTTCCAGGTCTGCTATCGCTGGCGGGGCACGCCTCGGCGATACATCCCGGACTTGCTGATCCGGCTGGCGAGCGGCGGTGGCCCTGGTGATCGGCGGTGGCCCCGGTGATCGGCGGCGGCCCTGGCGAGCGGCGGCGGCAGCCGTGGCGGCGCCGGCGGCCCTGGCGAGCGGCGGCGGCGGCCCTGGCGAGCGGCGGCGGCGGCCCTGGCGAGCGGCGACGGCCCTGGCGAGCGGCGGCGGCCCTGGCGAGCGGCGGCGGCCCTGCCCTGGCGAGCGAGCGGCGGCCCTGGCGAGCGGCGGCGGCCCCTACAGCGAAAATTCGCGCAGCGTGATCCGAGGCGCGGATCGTTAGCCCAAACCTTCGCCATCGGCCACGGGATCCAGCGGACCCGGCGGGATCCAATCACGTCCAAGTTCCTGAGAGGCTTGCAGAGCGTAGACGACTAACGGGTTTCGGATCGTCGCTCTCCGGTGTCCGGCCGGATCTCGGAGATGGGGATGCGCCGCGAGGAGGTCCAGGGCAACAGCGCGGCGAACAGGAGACGGCGAACCGCCCGAACCGCCAGGCCGCAGGGCATCCAACAGGACCGGCGCGCGACGTCGTCCAAGGGTGGAGCGAGTGAACTTGAAATCCGTTTTCAGCCGTCCCGGACCACGCAGACGGCCGGAAATCCGCTGCCATGTGGCTGCCACGCGAGTCCACGATAGACAGGACTGGAGGAGAGCAACCGGGAAGCCGACGTGACGCAAGCCTGCGTGGTCACTGCAGGGACGCGAGATGGTTGGTCATCTCGGCTTGCGTCGGTCGGGTTCGAGTCCCTTTCGCGCACGACTTAACGCAGCCGAAAGGCAGCGTTTTTCGTTTTCGTTGCGGAGCCGGGGTCACTGGAGGCGGAGCGGTGGGGGCGAGACGTTGGAGCCGGTGATGTTGGTGGCGGAGACGACGCGGATCGCGCCGGGGGCGCCGCCGCCACCACCGCCAGCGCGGCCGGGGGTGCCGCCCGCGCTGCCGGTGCGCGGCGTGCCGGGGAAGCCGGGGGCGCCGTCGCCGGCGTTGGGGGGCGGGTTGGTGGTGGGGTCGCCGTCGGTGCCGCCGGTGCCGTCGGTGCCGCCGGCGGTGGGGCCGCCGGGGCCGGTGGGGTCGCTGCCGGAGGCGCCGCCGGTGAAGCCGGTGCCGCTGCCGTTGGCGCCCGCGCCGCCGCCGCCGTGGCCACCGTTGGCGAAGATGCTGGCGGTGGGATCGAGCTGGATGGTCGGGGCCTGGAGGACGATCAGGCCGCCGGCGCCGCCGCCGGCGCCGCCGTGGTGCTCGGTGGTGCCGCCGGCGCCGCTTGCGCCGGACGCGTTGATGACGGCGTTGCCGTCGATGATGAGCGGGGCGGTGTCGCTGGCGATCCAGACGACGCCGCCGCCGGGGCCGCCGGTGGCGTTGCCGCCGTCGGAGCCGCCGCCTGCAGTGCCGTCGCCGCCGCGCGTGCCGCCGCAGCCGCCGAGGAGGGCGACGGTGACGAAGGTGCCGCCGCCCTTGCCGCCGGTGAGCGGGGTGACGCCGTCGTCGCCGCCGAGGCCGCCGACGTCGAAGAAGTTGCCGCCGCGGCCGCCGCCGGCGCCGAAGGGCAACGCGCCGGGGATGCAGCCGCCTTGCAGCGAGCCGGCGCCGATGGCGCCGGTGGTGTGGCTGGCGACGTCGACGGTGCCGTGGATGGTGATCGCGTGGGCGACGAGCAGGAGCGGGTTGGCGCCGCGGGCCGAGAGGGTGGCGTTGGCCTCGATGACGATCGACGGCGCGGCGATGGCGCAGACGTGCGCGTTGCCGGTGCCGTTGGCGACGACGGCGCAGGTCAGGCCGGCCTGAGTGGAGGTGCCCTGAACGGTGTCGATCGACGCGCTGGCCGAGACCACGACAGCGGTGGGCTGGAGCGGCGCGCACGCGGATGCGCGGAACTGCGGACTGCCGAGTGCGATCGATGAACAGAGCATGTTCTGCGAGGTAGTTCCGTCCGGGGCGGCGGGGGCGGCGTCGGCCGAGCCGCCGGAGCTGCCGTCGACGGCCACGGCTGCGTCGGAGCTGTTGTCGCCGGTCGCGCGCGACTGGAACCCGCAGCCGATCAGTAACACCAGGCAGGCTGCACGCATGATTGCCACACTACGCCAATCGAGATCAGCCCAGCAATCTTCTCATCGAGGTCCGCGAAAGAGTGGCCCACCGACATGTGCCGACACGACCAGCGGAGCTCCCCACCGTCGGGGTGCGAACCTCGGGACGCGGCCTTCAGACCGCACCGAAGGTTCGGATACCGCTTCAAGCGTAGGCCCGGACACTGGTTCGATGGCAGGCGTCGACACTGCAATACACATGTCCGGGCATTCAGCTGGAGCTGCGCGCGTGGCGCGACGGCGAGCTCGCCGAGCCGGCGGTGGGAACCGTCGCGCCAGCAGCCTCGGGCGACACTGCTCGAAGCGCGAGGCGCTCGCCTCGGACGCTGGTCGCGAGGCTACGGCGCGACGGCGAACTCGCCGAGCTGGTGGTGAGAATCGTCGCCCCAGCAGCGGATCGCGCTCTCGATGACGGCGCAGGCGTGGGCGCGGCCGGTGGCGAGCTGGCTGGCGCGCTGCACGCCGGGGACGGCGACGAACTTGGCGCCGTCGAAGCAGCTGATGGTCCCGGACTTGAACAGCACGCAGCGGCCGACGACAGAGCCGATGCGCTCGATGACGACGGGCTCGAGCTTGCGGCAGCCGTCGCCGCACTGGAGGCGGCCGGCGGTGGTGACGGCGCAGAACCCGAGGTCGAAGGCGAGCTGGCGCGCGGGCGGGAAGCCGAGCGTCTGGACCGGTTCGCCGGTGGGCGCGGCGGCGACCTTGGGGGGCGCGGGCTTCGCAGGTGGCGCGGCGGCCGTCTTCGACGGCTTCGCCGATGCCGCAGGCTTGCTCGACTTGTCGGCGGTCGGGTTGGTCGGCTTTCCCGTCGACGCGGCCTTGCCGGATGGCTGCGTCGGCTTGCTCGTCGACGCGGCCTTGCCGGATGGCGGCGCCGGCTTGCTCGTCGACGCGGGCTTGGTGCCTGGCTGCGTCGGCTTGCCCGCCGGCGCGGGCTTGCCGGCGGCTGGCGGCGTCGGCCTGGCGGGCGGCGCGGGCTGCGGTGCAGGCTTGGCCGGCGGCGTGCCGCAGCGGCCGGCGTCGGCGCACACGACGCGGCCGCCGTCGAGTCGGCCGCAGACGGTGCCGTCGCGCGCGGCGATCTCCTGGACGCCGTCGACGTCGACGCGCTTCGGGATGCCGTCGCTGCCCCAGCGCCAGAGCCGGCCGTCGTCGCTGAACGCGCCCGAGGCGGTCATGCCGGCGACGTGATCGAGGCCGACGACGGGTGTGGGGATCCGGTTGGTCGCGCCGGCGGCGAAGTGACCGCGGGCGTCGATGTTGCCCCAGCACACGAGCGAGTCGTTGGCGACGCGCGCGCAGCCGCGGCCGGGCAGCACGAAGATCTGCTTGACGCCGATCACACCGGGGATCCCGGTGGGGCGCAGCACGTCGTCGGCGCGGCCGTGCCAGGCGATGCGGCCCCAGCACGCGACGGAGGCGTCGTCGAGCAGCGCGCACGCGGTGGCGTCGGCGAGCTGCAGATCGACGACGGCGCGGATCGCCGGCGCGACGGGCGTCGCGGCGTCTTTGGTCTCGCCGTTGCCGAGCTGGCCGTGGGCGTTGCCGCCCCAGCAGCGCACGGTGAGATCGGACATCACGGCGCAGGTCGAGTCTCCGGACGCGGCGAGCTTGGTCGGCGTCGGCGCGGGCTTGCCGGCGGCGTCGATCGGCGGCGGCGGTGGTGCATCGATCGGCGGCGCAGCGTCGATCGGCGGCGCGGCGTCGGCGGGGCGCGGCGCGTCGTGCTTGCGGCACGCGACGAGCGCGAGCACAAGCGCAAGCGCCCGGAACGGGTACGGCAAGAACATCTCGCGCCGGGAGTATGACGCGGCAGCGCCTGCCGTCCACGCAAGGGCGGTCGATCGCGGCCGCGCGGGTGGAAAGACGGTCGTCACGACCCAATGCGGCGGTGATCGCGCATACTGGGTGAGCGACACATGTCGTATTCGCCGAGTCAGCCCAGCCCCGCACCGCCTCTGTCTCGCGCGAGCCTCGTGATCGGCCTGTACGGCGCGATGGCGCTGGTCGCGCTGGTGATCGCGGCGGGGCGCGGCGATCCGGACCTGTATCGCTTCGCGGCGGTGCCGCACTGGCCGCTGCTGGCGGGGCCGATCGTCGGGATCGCGGTGGGCCTGGGCGTGGTGGGGTTGACGCGGGTCGCGACCCGGCACTTCGCGTGGGCCCAGCACCTGCACACGAGCTTCCATGACCTGCTCGGGCCGCTGACCGGCCGCGAGATCGTGATCCTGGCGCTGGGATCGTCGATCGGCGAGGAGCTGTTCTTCCGCGGCGCGCTGCTGCCGTGGCTGGGGCCGTGGTGGCAGGCGGTGGTGTTCGCGCTGCTCCACGTGGGGCCGGGCAAGCGGTTCTTGCCGTGGACGGCGTCGGCCCTGGTGCTGGGGATCGGGTTCGGCTGGCTCGCGGTGGCGACGACCAACCTCGGGGCGCCGATCGCGGCGCACTTCACGATCAACTTCCTGAACCTGCGATTCATCATGACGGAACCGGCTGTTTTCTTGCGTGGATCGCGGCCGGCTGCGTAGCTTCGAGGATGCTTCGCGGTCCCTCGCTCGCGGTCGCCGTCGCCGTCGCCACCACTGCCGCTGTCCCCGGGGCCGCGCTCGCCGATGAGACGTCGGCGACCGACAAGCTGCGGATCCTGTACTCGACGCGGTTCACGTTCACCGACGACGGCCTGCCGCTGGTGACGGTGGAGATCATGAGCGGCCAGAAGCTGGTGCATCTGCGCGCCCGGGGCGGCGCGACGGTGCGGCCCGACGGCGCGGGCGGCTCGGCGGTGGAGAGCGACGGCGGCGACGCCTGGACGGTGACGGTGGAGGGCGCGCGGCCGGCGGTGCTGCAGGACTGGACGGTGGTCGAGACGCTGGCGCCCGACGACGCGGCGGGGGTCACGGCGGCGCTGGCGCGCTGGAAGGCGCGCGGGCTGGAGCCGCGGACGTTCGAGATCGGCACGGTGTTCGGCGTCGACGGCGAGGTGATCGATACCCGCGAGGTCCGGATCGCGGTGGATCCGGTGGCGGCGGGCAAGGGCGCGGCGCGCGCGGCGGAGATCGCGCGGCGGTTCGGCGTGGCGACGAGCGTGCAGCAGGAGCTGGTGCGCCGGCCGTCGGGGATGATCGTGGCGAAGAGCGGCGCGACGACGATCCGGAACCCGTCGGTCCTGTGGTTTCAGCCCAGGAAGCCGGGCGAGACGCTGGCGGTGGCCGATGTCCCCACCAACACGGGCGGCTCTCAGCTCGAGACCGGGACGGAGGACCGCCGCTACTGGGGCTCGGTGTACGTCACGCTCGATCACGACGGCGCGCTGGTCGCGGCCAACGCGGTCGGCGAGGACAAGCTGCTCGCGGGGCTGGTGCCGGCGGAGATGTATCCGGACGCGCCGCCGGCGGCGCTGCAGGCGCAGGCGATCGCGGCGCGGACCGAGCTGCTGCAGAAGATCGGCCGCCGCAACCTGACCGATCCGTTCCTGCTGTGCTCGTCGCAGCAGTGCCAGGTCTACGCCGGCGCGGGCAAGGAGGATCCGCGCACGACGCGCGCGATCGAGGCGACGCGCGGGATCGTGCTGCTCCGCGACGGCGGCGGCATGGTCGACGTCCGCTACAGCGCGTCGTGCGGCGGCCACGGCGAGGACAACGACGCGATCTGGGGCGGCGAGCCGGATCCGTCGCTGCGCGGCAGGCCCGACGCGGCGAGCGGCGGGATGTCGCGGGTGACCGATGACACGGTCGACCGCTTCCTCGACGGCGGACGCGACGCATGGTGCAACCAGTCGCGGCTGGGCAAGGCGCGGTTCCGGTGGACGGAGACGGTGTCCGCGGCCGACCTGACGGCGCGGGTCGCGACCGAGTACCCGGAGATCGGCCGGGTGCGCCGGCTGGTCGCGCGGCGGCGCGGCGTGTCGGGCCGGATCGGCGTGCTGGCGATCGAGGGCGACAAGGCGACGGTCGAGGTCGCGGGCGACCTGCACATCCGCCGGCTGCTGGGCGGGCTGAAGTCGACGCTGTTCGAGGTCACCCGACAGGGCGACAGCTTCGTGTTCCGCGGCGCGGGGTTCGGCCACGGGGTCGGGATGTGCCAGATGGGGGCGATCGGCATGGCGACCGCGGGCAAATCGCACACGCAGATCCTGGGTCACTACTACCGCGGCAGTCACCTGCACCGGCTGTACTGACGCGGCCACGGCCACGATCGGCCATGCGCGCGGGCGACTGCTTCGTCGCGGCGCGGGCGCGCGCCGGGCTCGGGCGCACGCGACCCGGAGATCCTCGCGTGCGAAACCTGCAACCTTTCGGTTGCGTCCAGGTTGAATCGAGGTAATCTGCAACCAGGAGGTTGCACATGACGACGACGACGGATCGAATCGAGAAGCAGATCGTCCTCCGGGCGGCGCCCGCCCGGGTGTGGCGCGCGCTGTCGAACGCGCGCGAGTTCGGCACCTGGTTCGGCGCCGAGTTCCAGGACGACTTCGCGCCGGGCAAGGACGCGCACGGCAAGATCAAGTACCAGGGCAAGGAGCTCACGGTGACGTTCGCGGTCGAGCGGATGGAGCCGGAGCGGCTGCTCGCGTTCCGCTGGCATCCCTACGCGATCGACCCGACGGCGGACTACTCGAGCGAGCCGATGACGCTGGTCGAGCTGGCGCTCGCGGCGGTGCCGGAGGGCACGCGGCTGACGGTGACCGAGACCGGGTTCGACAAGATCCCGATCGCGCGCCGGGCCAAGGCGTTCGAGATGAACAGCGGCGGCTGGGCTGCCCAGCTGGACAACATCGCCCGCCATGTTCACACGTAGCCTCGCGGCGGCGAGCCGCAACGGCGCGCCGATCTTCGCGGCGCTGGGCGACGAGACCCGGCTGCGGATCGTGGCGAAGCTGTCGGATCAGGGGCCGCTGTCGATCGTCCGCCTGACCAAGGGCGAGACGATGACGCGGCAGGCGATCACCAAGCACCTGTCGGTGCTGGCCGACGCCGGGCTGGTGCGCGACGTGCGGCGCGGCCGCGAGCGGCTGTGGGCGCTCGAGCCATCGCCGCTCGAGGTCGCGCGGCGCTATCTGGATCTGGTGTCCGAGCGCTGGGACGCCGCGCTGGGACGGCTGGCCGCGCTGGTCGAGACCGACGACGAGTGAGCGGTCGGCGCGGACCCGCGACCGCATGCAGCGCTCGAGAGCTCCCTGCGGTGCGCGGTGTCCGCGCCGCTGGTTCTCGGTCGCCATGACGTCGACCGGACGTCGCGCTCTTGCGCACCGCGACGACCTGACCGGGTTCCGCAAGCGCGTCCTACCTGCTCCGGATGTCGCGCATCGGGAGCGCGCCTGCGTGCTGTGTGCTGCGCGCGGCGCCCACATCGTCGCCGCGCGCACGCGTCGCCAGCGAGCGACCACGCGCCGGCACCGGACTATGATGCGCGGGCGAGATGCCACGATGACTCGATCCGGCCTTGCACCTGTCCTCGTCGTCCTCGTCGTCGTCGTCGTCGTCGCCCTCGCCGCGCCGGGGCGAGCCGCGGCCCAGGCCCCGGCGGCGCGCGGAACCGAGCTGTACATCGCCGGCAAGATGCTGCTCGAGAACAACGTGGTCATCGAGCGCGTCGCCGCGGACGGCAAGGCCACCGAGGTGTTTCGCGGCGGCGCACCGACGGCGTGGCGCTGGCTCGACGCGCACACGCTGATCGAGCTGTTCGACGAGGCGTCGCGGGGCGACGCCGAGATCGCGTGGATCGTCGACGGCAGGCCGGACCCGTCGCACTCGATCAAGGTCGAGAACGCGTCGTGGCCCGCCGAGGCGCAGGCGTGGAGCCAGTACCTCGCGGTCCGCGGCGGCCAGCTCTGGCTGGTCCGAGAACCGGACGCGCCGCGCAAGGGCAAGAAGAAGCCCGCCAAGGGCAAGCCGGCGGCCCCGGTGTACCAGCGGGTCGACGTCAAGCCGCATGTGGTGCAGCGCGAGCCGCCGCCCGACGGGATCGCCGCGCGCGATGCCGGCCGGGTCTGGCTCGATCGCCTGCCCTCGGTCGCGGCGCCGGCGGCGCTCAAGGTCACGCGCCAGAAGACCCGGATCGCCCGGCGCAACCTGGGCGTGGTGCGCTGCCAGCCGGCCAAGGGAAAGCCGACGACGTTCCCGGGCCCGGCGACGCACCCGCTGCTGCGGATCGACGTGGCGGCGGTGCGGTTCGTGAGCCCTACCCTGCCGCTCTACGTCGCGAGCGGGATCGCGACGCGCCCCGACGGGCCGGCGTTCGACACCGTGGCGTTCCTGGGCTGCGCCAGGGAGCCGCTGCACACGCTGGTCTGGGCCGGCGGTGACGTGTTCTTGACGATCGCCGGCGCGCCGGGCGGCGCGGGGTTCGCGGCCGGCGACTCGCGCAAGATGGAGCTGTGGATCGACGGCCGGACGGTGGCGAGCCTCGACGTACTGCTCGATCCGGCGGTGTCGCCGGTCGGCGCGGCGCGCTGAGCCGGCTAGAACCGGCCGGCGACGGCGACGCCGACGTGGTCGGGTCCGGCGATCGGCAAGGCGATCAGCCGGCGGAGGTCGTGGCCTCGCGAGTAGTAGATCGCGGTGGGGATCGCGAAGCCGGCCGCCACGGCGCCGCTGGCGATGGTGACCCAGACGAAGATCTTGCCGCGGCGGACGTTGTCCTGGGCGTCGGACAGCGTGTGCGAGCCGCTCTCGCCGGTGATCTTTTGCGCGGTGCCGTAGCTGGCGATCGCGGCGATGCCGAAGCCGGCGGCGCCGAGCGCGAACACGCCGCCGGGGATCGCCCAGGTCTGCCAGCGCTGGGGCCACGGCGTGCTCCGGGTGGTGGCCGGCGGCGGGGGCGCCGCGGCGGGCTCGGGATCGAGCTCGAGCAGGCGGTTGCCGGCTTCGTCGACGATCGCGACGCGCGCGGCGGTGGCGAGGCGGACGCGGTGCTCGGCGCCGAACGCGACCGGGGCGGCGGCGGAGCGCACGGCGGGCGCGGGGGTCGGCGAGATGATCGGCTCGGCGGCCGGCCCGGAGGGCGCGTCGATCGCCGCGGCGGCGTGCGCCATGGCCAGCGGATCGGCGAGCAGCTCGACGTCGACCTCGCCGGTGGCGGCGCGCTGGGCCCGGGCGCGGAGCCGGCCGTGCGCGGCGACGTAGGCCTCGGCGGCGACGAACGGCTCGCGCAGCTTGGGCGCGGTGTCGGCGGGCAGCGCCGCGTCGGGGTCGATCGCGAGCCAGCGCCGGTAGTACTGCTCGGCGAGCTCGCGCTGATCGAGCACGACGGCGGCGCGCGCCGACAGCCGGTAGATCTCGCGCATCGCCGCGGGCGAGTTGTCGCCATCGCGGAGCGCCTCGACCAGCAGGCGCCGGGCGGCGTCGTAGTCGACGGCCTCGACCGCGCGGCGGGCGTCGGCGAGCCGCGGGCTGTCGGCGCGCGCGCGGGCGGCGGCGAGCAGCGCGGCGAGCCCGGCGACGACGACCACGGCGCCACGTATCACCATGTCAGCGTCCCCGAGCTGGTCTTGCGATCGGGCGCGATGTCGATGGCGAACGTGCGCTGGCGGCCGTCGGCGAGCACGGCGCGGACGCGGTGGCTGCCGGCGGGGAGCGAGATCCGGTCGAGCGGCGTGTCGCCGATCTTGCGATCATCGACGAAGATGGTCGCGTACGGCGCCGAGTCGATGGCGTACCAGCCGGGCGGCGCGACGGCCGCGACGGCCTCGTCGGCGCTGCGATCGCGTGGCGGCGGCGCGGCAGGAGCGCCGGCAGACGGCGCCGCGGCGAGCG
>Ga0307515_10023353_pt1 | contig 10841 bp, 10 predicted proteins | sample 17_EM_MG_FD_194513 | JGI IMG/M metagenome (GOLD analysis project Ga0307515, IMG submission 194513) | Populus trichocarpa ectomycorrhiza microbial communities from riparian zone in the Pacific Northwest, United States - 17_EM | ecosystem: Host-associated > Plants > Roots > Unclassified | place...
TTTACCTCAAATTTTGTACATAGAGCCGAAATTGAAAATATAATATGATATATAGGGTAGTTAAGTCGTTCTATTTACAAGGAGGACTCAGCAGATGGGCCGGCCAAGGACCGTCCATACCCTGTACATACCCCTCGAAACCATACGGGGACCAATATCACGCATATTGGGTGATTGATATCTCCAAGCTCAATGACAAGTCTGGGACGGCAGACGACTTGAAGGAGCTGTCCAAAGCGCCCCATGACCGGGAGATGCTCCTCATGGTTGATATAGTTCTTAACCACGGTGTGCCATTCGCTATTGTGTGCCGTATTCCCATTGCTGAAATATCCTAGTGCCATCTCTCACTCAGCACCGGACCGACTTTTCATCTTACTTCTTCAACGATTCAGTGCGTGTTGTAACCTGGGTACCCAACGACGCCCACTGATACCACTGGTACATCAACAATATTACCCGTACTGTGCAATTGACTGGGGTAATGAACTCAGCGAGCAGCAATGCTGGATGGGGGACGACAAGGTTGCCTTGATGGATGTCGACATAGAAAACGACTCCGTCGTCAAAGCGTACCACGATTGGATTGGACCATTTGTTAAGGAGTATGGTATCGACGGTCTGCGGATTGACGCCGCCCGCCATATTCGCGCAGATTTCTGGCAACCATTCGCGGAGGCTGCCGGAGTTTTCTGTATCAGGGAAGTCTTTGAGAATGACCCTGTGATGGCTTCCAAGTGGCAAGGACCCCTCGACTCTATTCCGAGCTTCCCTCTTCGCAAAGCTACCCTCGACGTGTTTACTATTTCGGGTCCCCAGAACATCTCCGCTCTTGAAACAACAGTGAAGGCTAACTGGGACCTATTCAAAGACGCTGGACTATTAGGGAACTTCTTGGAGAACCAGGATGTTCCGCGTTGGGCCAACCTGTCAGTTGATCCCCAAAGTCTTTAGTTCATATCGTTCCTTCTTTCCATTGTCCCCGTCATTTCCCATTAATCATTCCTTAGTAACGCAATGTCATTCATCTTTATGACCGACGGCATCCCCACCGTTTACTACGGTCAAGAACAAGGTATGCACGGCGATTCCGACCCCTACAACCGTGAAGCGCTGTGGCCATCTGGATACCAAAACACCACCACTGTGTATCTCATCTCCAAGCTCAACAGACTGCGCCAGTGGATGATCAAGACGGACAGCCAATACCTGACACAGCAGACGTCCATCTTGTCGACCACGGCTACCGGCATTGCCATTCAGAAGGGATACGTTACCTCCGTTATGACTAACATCGTCTCGCCTGTACGTGACTGGCCGTCGCTCCGTGATGTTGCTGACTTCAATATACTCTTAGCCGCAAAATAGTAGCGTGCCGGTTTATACTCCCTACCGTCACAACGTGGCAACCACTGAGTGAGCGTCTCGATGGTCCTCTGCTTGATCTGTTTGCTGACCTCCAACCTTTTAGCATCCTAAGCTGCAAGCAATATGTGGTCGGTGGCGAGGGTGCTGTAGCCGTTCAGTACCCTGCTGGGGGACGTCCTACGGTGCGTCTGTAGTGCCGTTTTCAGCGAACGACCTGACTCATACTACTCTAGACACGTATCTCCGCGGATCTGGTTTATGTGACATTAATGTTGCGGAGGCGAACGTGGTGGAGCTCCAAGGTAGCCGTGCAACGCATTTAGGCGCCTCGTGGCTCGTCCTACTCGTTGCTGGAATTGTTGGTTGGGCAGTGACGCAGGGTCTATGACCCAACGTTTCCCCCTGTCTCTCTTTCTTATTCTTTATGATGGACAGTGTCTCGTCTGGTGTGTAGAATACGCGATAGGCCCGCTCTTATCTTGGTCGACCCTCGCCTCGCTCTTTCCAGAAGCCTATTTAACACATAGCATCTTGTCGAGCTTGTACCCTTTTAATGTGCGGCTCTTCGCATCATTCACTACCTTTCCGTCATTGCTTTTCTACCCTTTGACGCCTCCAGTCGACTCCAGTCGATTCTTATTCTCTCTTCCGTGTTGTCTGGTGCTTGGGCTGTACGTATATTTGTGTGAACTGATACCTTTAGCTTTTTGTTACTCCAGGCCTCAAAGCACGAGGAATTCACTGCCCGCTAATTCTTCCGAAACCTTACCGGAGGGTGTGCTATGTCCGACGCACAATGATTTCCAAGACCTATTGCCCCTGTCGTTCTCGGATATACCTGGGACTGAGACACTCGGCAAGCAATCCTATGAAGCCCCAAGTGAAGCTGATCGATCTGATTAATTGACCCAGTGTGATCGCTCAAATACTGAGAATGTGCTATGTATGTTTATTGATAAAGCACCTTTCTTTCAGTCGTTGTGACGATCATGCATTCCACCCGTCTAGATATCATTGCTTACTGGTTCAAAAACATGTGGCTGCTGTTGTATTCAACGCAAGAATAAACTCAGGATCATTTTTTGAATATCAATAGTGATGCCCTGAAATCTTTTCCCTTCGCACAACCAACATCGCGTTAATTTAATTTTGGTATTTTAATGTTCGTTGGGCAGCAAACTGTGAATACAGGATATATAGATGCAAAGCTAGCATGTATATTTGACTACAACGTTTCATGGGCATAAGGAGATGAAAGGAAATATAGCGGGAAATATGAAGCACGATGATGGCACAAAGGGGACGGACATATCATTTACTGAGCGCTATTCCCTCTGAAAAACCCTAGGACCTTGTCCCTCTGTCTACGTACTGGCATGTTCACAGATTCTCTAGTGGGCTTTGAGGTCTCGGCTGGGGTAAGGGAAGCATCAGCCCAGCGCGCCCGCCATAGGGAGGAGATAGCCTGAATGACAGGGTGAGGCCGTGAAGTATTCTATAGTGAATCGGGTATAATGCCTCTCTGGCACACAAAGCACGCGCTGAAGTCCGGTGCGTAACCACACTTTTCTACTACCCTCCCATGATTCCTTTCCAGAAATTCAGTGGCTGCAGTATTTGCTTCGGAATATTTGTCAAGAGCACGGAAGGAGTTGGCAATCTCGTGTAGAGACCACATTAAATAATATTCAGCCTCAGAGTCTGTTGCAGCAAGGGCATGCCACAGGGGGATAGATTCCTGATATGCAAGCACAGCTTCTGCGTGCTGTCCAAGTATAGCACAGCTGGTACCATAGTTATAAAGAGCGTAACAGAGTATCTTTGTACACTCGTTCCCTGTTTGAGCAAGGTTGCGAAGGAGTGAGACGGCCTGCTTTTTCACTACTGCTGCTTCAGAGACTTGGTTTAAATTCTGAAGCGCGACCCCATAACCAAGGAGTGTATTTGCTCTCAATTCATCGTACCGAAGTGGATATTGAGTTGACATCGTCGTACAGATCTCCAGAACTTCCTTATAAGCAACAATAGCATCATCATATTTTCCATTGTCATTAAGTGCTAGGCCCATATTCATGAGTGTCCGAGCAAAGTAGAAATTGTACCGCGCCGGATCATTATCAACCAATGTGCGGTGAATTGAAACTGCCTCGTGTAATGCCTCAAAGGCATTGGAATATTGCTTGACCCGGCGGAGGCCATTTCCATAGTTGTTGTAGATGAGGATGCGGAGATGAGGATGCAACATTGTTGGTGGAAGTTCTTTCGTCATGAGCTGTACAGCATGTCCCAGCCATTGCGCACCAAGGTGACCTGTGGCCCAGGTGCCAGCTCTGGCGAACACCATAAGGAGCTTATATTTATTTGAGTGTGAGGCATTATTTTCCACGACTTCCTCACAGATGGAGATGGCCTGGATGAAAAGCGTACGAGCCCGGGGTTGATAGACAGAGAGCCCAGCAATAAGTGCAAGTGTATCAGCTTGCTCATGTCTGAACTCGAGTGACCGTCGACCCAAAGCCTCGGCAAGATCAAGTGCACAGTCGCCAGTAAGGCGGCATTCATCATATAGTTTCAGGTTGTCCAGGACCTTGGTAAGATCACGAAGATGATTTAGAACAATAATCGTAGGGATATCACGGGATTGGACAACATCCCGCAGCAATATTTCGGCCTCATCCAGATATTTTTCCATTTCGTTTGCTTGATTCCGGCAGATAACAGTCTTGCCATTCTCGGTAGAAAGCTCGATCGTATCCGAGTCAGAGGTAAGGAGGGTACGATATTCGTCTAGGCGAAGCTTGATACGATCATATGAAAAGGAGGGGTCAGGGGATAATACGGAGAAGGTGACAATGGGTGTAGTTGGATTGGCCACGACCTGAGAATGGTACCCATCAGTATGTGCCTTGACGCATGTATGACAACCCACCCTCGTCGTCTGGCTATTGAATCCAACGGGTTCGACTTGCGAGTGCATTGAGAGACTACGAGAGCGTTGCCGGACCTGCCCCTGCTGCTGGAGCATGGTGAGTATCTGTTGGAACTGCGCTGTCATTTCGGTCTGAACAGAGTCCAGTCGTCCGAGCATCACGTTTGACAACACGAGTGTAGAAACTTGAAGTCGTGCCTGACCGTGATGGTGGTCAGCACAGCCCACCTCCGAAACCTGAGCGCCCACCCCGCACATACCTGCCATCGAGCGCGAACGCTACTGATCTTCGCATTTGACGCGGTCAATTTCTCGCGCAGATCCCCGGCTTTCCACAGTTCCTTAACGCCCGGCAGCTTCTTCTTCTTGCCCAGTTTCGGATTGACCGAGTTCAGGCATTCGTCGAGGTCGCGTAGGATTCTGCGCCGTCATGTCAGGCCCGTCTGCGAACGCCGAACGGGAAGCAAGAACAACACGTACTCTGCAAGCTCCTTCAGGTCGGTGTCGAGTTCGTGCTGGTCCAATAGTGCCTTGTTGTTGTTGTAGAGTGACTCAAGGAGATTGATATCCTTTTCGTATTCGATGAGCGCTGCCAAGAGCTCCGCTTTCTCCGATGCGACCTGCGAACACGGATATAGAATATAGAATAATCATGAGCGCTCTGAGGGCACGCAGAGGGTTCGGAGGATAACGGACGTACCAATTTGATCTTGTCCCGCAATTCTGTTGCACATTTGAAGACTGGAATGGCCAGTCCGACAACCGCGCTAGTTGCGCCGAGGGCTTCCATAGGTGGTCGAGATGAACGAGTTGATTGGGAGAGTTGTTGGGGGGTACAGTTTACAGACTCGGAGCAGTTCAAGCTGTGGTGGGAACGGGTGTCTAGCGGAATAAAAGAAGTCTCCAGCCAGACCCTGGACGGCGACTCAGTTGATAGCAGGCTGTGCACACTGACCGAGATATTGACAGGCTCAAAGTACATACCGGGCTGTGTAGTACGTTCTCGTCGTCAGTTAGAGAGCCACGCACTGAGGGACCCACACAGCTGGAATGTAAGCACTCCGATTTCATTTACTTAGTACTGCATAGTACCGTGAACGAACAATGAGAGCACAGGATAGTCAGGCAATCACACTTTGGGTCTCTGTCGTGCATATGCACCAATATCTTGAGGGGCTGCAGAGTGTACGGCATTCCATTTCATTGGGCTGTCATCAAAATAAATTCACATTCTACCCAATGGACCACAAAGAGAGAAAAAGATGAGATAAAAGGATAATTTGTCGAGGATTCACAGTCGTTCGACCAGAGAGGAAACAGATGAGGAAGAACCATACAGGGGTGAATCAAGGTTTTCATACAGATGAGACAAGGGAAAGATCAGGGATGGCGCCTTTCGCTGCCATTTCATGGCGAGCTCATGATCTCGGTTCCAGCAGAAGCAGCAGAGGCAGCAACAGACGCAGACGCAGACGCAGTAGTAGCGGAGTCGAACCTTCTAAATGCCTGGAACGGGTGAATGTTGGGCGTTGCCACCCCGCTGAGGTTGAACGGATCGAGCCCGCCAAACGGCGCGCTGCCTTCTCCAAAGGAGGGCACACCGCTCTCTGCATACGGCGCAGATCGTCCGACGGCCTCATCCACGGCGGCCTGAGCAGCAGCGATAAGGTCCTATTGGCCTCCGGCCGTGCTTGGGCGCGCGGAAGTCGGAGGGGACAACTCATCGAACGGGAGCTGGGTGGAACTGCCGACCCTGCCTTCTATACACTTCTGCTGCTGTAGTTGCTGTAGTTTGGATCGCCCGTCGAAGGAGCCGCTGAATGGGGCGTTGGGGTAACTCGCCTCGGTGGTGCAAAGGGGAGCGGGAACGAAGCCTGTCGATCCATTCGCAGATGGGAGAGTAGCCAGAGGAGGTGGCGAAGTGCTGAGTTGTACGAAGGGTTGCTGTTGTTGTTGCGTTGCAATCGCCGACTTGGGGGGGTCACCACGGGCCAGGGAATGAACGAGCGGCTCTTCAGCCCTGCGTTTGCCCTGGTGGTTGAAATACATACCATTCAGTCCCACTCTCCGCGTACACATTCATCGAGTGACTTACTAGCGTACTCTCCGGGACTTTAGGAGGAAGTGGCCTTTGATGACCTCCAGGACGTTCCGAGGCAGCGCTGCCGTCCCCAGAGAGGGTCTGGTCAAAGTCTCATGCTGCGCACATGCCTGGAGAATGGGCTCGCAGTCGCAGTCGCAGTCGCAGTCGCGGTCGCAGTCGCAGCCAAGGGTTGAGCAAACGAAAATCCAAGGTGGAACGCAGGGACCAGAAGGTATAACCCCTCAAAATCCTCCTCGTCCTGCGTTTCCTGTTGTTCGGTTTGCTGTTGCTCTTCGTCGCTCGACACCGCTTGTTGGGGCTGTACGACCTCACCGATCTGGCGCACGTGCTGCTGCTGCTGCTGCTGCTGCTGCAGACCAGCAAGACGGCTGATGTTCATCCATCCGCCATATCCAACTACAGAAGGGCTCTTGCTGAACATTTGCAAGCTCCTCGTTAACAGACTCCGCCCGCTCCCTGCTCCCCTGCTGCCCGCCCCGCCCGCTCCCTGGCCGTTCGCATGGACACTCGGCGGTATAGCGACTGCCCCATCGATATTTGCAGTGGTGCTGACGCTGCCGTTATTACTGGCGGTATCGTCAAATTCGAAGCCACGTATGCCAGTGGTTTGAAGGTGGAGTTGAGATGAGCAAGACCGATTCTGGCCCCTGCTCCCAGGACGCCAATCCATCCCTACCCCTGAGCCGCGAGCGCAAGGTCGCACGCCAGTCCATCCCATCGTCCGCAACTTCCGCTTCACAATCCCTTTGCACCAAACCATGACATCAGTACATGGACGACCCATACAAACAGACGAAGGAAATAAATACAGTAGAAATACGCACCCATAGCCATCACTATCGTTAGGCATTTCGAGGCCCTCAACACGCATCTTCGCTTTGACCCTCGTGATCGTCGGCGCTGACGTGGTGGTCATAGGACCGGGAATCGCCGCAGACCCACCATACTTCTGCGGGCGTCCTCGATCGGGGACATCCGCCTGTTCGTCGACCGGCACGACTATATGTTCCTTCTCCTCTTTCATCTGCATCTGCATCATCTGGTCGTGTGAGTACAGTTCCTGTGGGTGTTGCTGCGCCTGCATCTGCTCTTCGAGTTGCTTCCGTCTCAGCGCCATGCCCACCATGCGCCACGTGAGATTTCCGTCCGCTGCGTATGTGGCAAGTTGGCCTCCACATCTGGATCGAGAGTGGTCCTCCTTCTGCAGCTCCTCCAAGCTCCATTCTTCCTCGCCAGGACCAGTGTCGGCGCCAGTGTCGGACTGGAGATCGGAGAACATGCTCGCCGAGACCCGAGACAGAAGCGGCTGGTAGTGGTAGTGGGGGACTATTCTGCGCATCGGCGCCGAGACCGTCGAGGCCAGAGGAGAAGTTCGAAAAGGAAGAAGGCACGATGGAAAGCGCGTGCCTGTGTCCATGTCCGTCTTCGTCTTCGTCGATTATGACAGGGTCAGGACACTCCCGTCTGCAGCGCGTAGCGCCAAAGCTGAGACTCGTGCTGGCGAGACTCATACTGATGATACTGTTCGAGGGGGAGAGAGCCAGGAACAGGGGAGGCCGCTGCTGATGTTGTTAGTAGTTTCCATACAGCTGAATCTGCTGCTGCTGCAGTGGTGGTGATGGCTGTCGTTTCTGCGCCTGCACAAGGCCCTGATGGATAATAGGAACCCAGGTCTGGAGCCAGGGGCTGGTTCATTGGGCTCATCCACAGAGTGAGCGGAAGAAGACTCCGGTGGAGACGCACCGACGATCCATGTGCATACGTGAGTCTGTGTGCTCCAGGACGTTCAGGGCCATTAGTAGGACCAGGAGGACGAGGGCCGCAACCCGAATTTTTGGCGACTCCGCCGACTGGACGCCACTGGTACCGGCCGCGCACGTTTGTGCTTGCACCGCTCATGCTGGTGGTAGTGCGACTGGGAATGCTCCCGTGACCGTGGCTGTTGCCCGCTGATTGCGCCTGGACGAGGGTGCAGTGAAGGCGAGATCGTCGACGGCCTGTGAGCAGCATTGATCTTGTGCTTGTGTGCATGCGGGTGCGAGACGAAGTTGACAAAGCCAGTTGGACATGCTGCGGGGACGACTGGGAGAGGGCAGGAATATGCGGGTTCGGAAAGTGGTTTGTGCATGGGCTACACATGTGTAGGACCAAAGGTGAAGGTTTACGGGTCGTATGTTTCGGCAGCTTGGGCATGGTTTTGGGTGGGGGATGGGTGGGCGGAAGAAGAATCGGAGTAGATGGGTGGTGGTACATGGGGTTTGGAGACTGTAGGAAGTGTAATGGAGCCTTTATGTTGGATGAGCGGAGAAGAAGAATGGGCGAGGAACTGGGGATGCTGGGTTTGGTCGTCGATGGTGCCACCCGTGTTGATTTGAACGAGTTGTTCTGTTGTGTGTAGGCTTGGGGTGTTGAAAGTATTTTGGCGAGTCCGGGCTAGTATCCAACAATGTATGAAAGGATGTGTTCGTATTTCGAGCGGATGGTACAGGCCCGCACGCTATGCTGTGAGCACGGACTAAAAGGGACGTCAACGATGAGAAGGGTGGGTGTTGGGAGTGAAGATACCAAGCAGGTGGTGGAAGCAGACTGCTGGGTACAGTGGTTAGCTGGGTGGACTGTGAACGAGTAGAAACCGTGCAAGTGGGTCGCGAGCGTCACAAGCGGGGGAAATCGTCAACAACGTAGGGCAGTATCGGAGGATGAAGCGTAGGTATGTGGAGGTCTCATTTGAGGGGAGTATACGCGAGATAGAATTCGGACCAGGTGGCGCGCGAGGTGGCTGCTCCACACAGATCGTGGCTGGGCGGCTGGGTGAGAGGTGGGGGCGATATCGCCGTCGTCCCGTCTTATCGGCGAACAGGAGGGCGGAGCAGCTTAGATTGATGGAGCGCTGTAGTAAGAAACGAGTGGTTTTAGCACTTCAGTTTACGAGCTGATTTAGAGCTTGTCTTGATCAGTGCTCATGGTCTGGAAGAACGAGTCCTCACCCTTCAACCATTGTCCAATGACCACAGAACATTGATATGGTGCCCTTAAGTGGTGGCGGTAGACAGCTGGCGAAACGGAGGCGATTTATCAGTCGTTTTTCTCAAGATGGTAGAGTGGTGAGACGCGAGATGAATATAAAGAATGTCCATCTATCTCTGTCATCATCGCTGGTGGCGTCGTAGGCGTCAAGTCTAAGGTTGGTCGGCAAACAGCCATTGCTTTGAGAACCACCTCTGCCTGCTGGCGAGTACGAAAGCATATTCGAACAGCATCAATTTGGGATTAATGAACCCTCGTTACTTGGTATAAGTGCAGTCGTGGAGATGTAATGATGAGGTGGGCATACTCTGACCCAGAGAGGCGCTCATCCATCGCCCTGCAATGTTGAAGTTATGGACAAAATGCAAGGGACCACGTTAAGCAAGGCGCTCCTGACACGGTCACACCTCCAAAGAAACATCCTCTCGAATGCGCTCTCTCAGGCGTTCGAAGACCGACGCCATGGGAAATGAGGGAGACCACTGCCATGCTCCACGACTAGATTCCCTATCGAAACAAACTCGCATCGTCCTCGGTCTGCGTACTAGGCCATTTTTCTCACCAAGTACCCTCACGTCTTACACCTTTGAACCTACAATCATCCTTGTTCAAACCTCACAATTACGCCCGCCACGCAGATCCACTTTCCCAATACTTGGATTTCACCATGTACCACCAACTTGTACAGCGTAGCATGTCGTCCGTGTCGGCGTCTGCGTTGAGCTCGGCGACGAGCACATCAGGAATCACTACGAAGGTGCCGACGCCGTGTTCTACGCTTGTTGCAAGCGCGGTTGTGTTGGTAGGTCTTTGCTAGCGTACCTGTGTTGCTAAGCCGTGGAACCTGGTTCACGGCAAGGGGTCGGTCCTTTTTTTCGGTTCCCTCTGGGTAGGTACTGATAATTCTTACTCTAGGGAATGCGGATACTACTCCCCACACTCCCCGTGCCTCGCTCGGCTCGCGTTAAACACCCCTTGCACACTTTACAAAGACCTTCTCGCCCTTGATCAACCATGTCACGGCGATCACCCGCTGAGCCTAAGTGAACGAGGCCACCAGAAAGCCATGCATGACACTCATCCGCATATCATTGCTGACCTGTTCTGGTCAAAAAATTGTGGCTACTGCTGTATTCAACACAAGAATGTCGGAATATTGTTGTTCTCGTCATAATAGGTACGGTTTGGGTGTAATTACGGTTCCTTAATATCGGTTATATGCAGGGTTACAAATCCGTTTCCGAATATTCTGACACTGGTTTCATGTGTGGCTCGGCTATTATTACTATATACAACCCGTTGCGGCCACTTTGACCAAATTTGTTTTTTGTGGCTAGCCATTTTTGGCCAAAAAATCGAAATCGACTTTATTGCTCAATTAAAAATCATAAAACGTCTGTAGTAAATTCTATA
>Ga0307515_10023354_pt1 | contig 10841 bp, 18 predicted proteins | sample 17_EM_MG_FD_194513 | JGI IMG/M metagenome (GOLD analysis project Ga0307515, IMG submission 194513) | Populus trichocarpa ectomycorrhiza microbial communities from riparian zone in the Pacific Northwest, United States - 17_EM | ecosystem: Host-associated > Plants > Roots > Unclassified | place...
CACTAAAACACAAGAGATGGAAACGGTCCTCAATATTTTCGGAATATTCCGTGGCGCATCTCCTCCTCTCTGTACTCGAACATGAGTTGCACAGCGATAAACAACGCCCCACATGCTGCCACGAGAAACCGCAAGCCTGAGATTGGTGTCAACGAGTGTATGAGGCTAGTGAAAACGAGGGCACGTACCATACCAAGTCCCAAATATCTCCCCGGCTAAATACTTCATTCCATCTGTCCCAGTCACGAACCCGACGAGGTTCCCAGTCATCATCATTAATACATTCGCCACGCCACCTAATGCACAGACGTGTCTATACCACGGTTGATCGCCAAACTATGTGGAGGTACCGTCAGCACTGTTCCTGTGGAGGGCGGATACAGCCTCACCTTTTCCGCTGTGAAAATGCGGGTGAGGAACATTTCGGGTAAGATAAACAAACTGATGAGCCACCCCCAGGCGAGGAGCCTAAACGTTAAATCGTGCCACAGCGCCACAAAGGTAAAAACGAGGATTGTGGCTAGGATCCCATTGCCCCGACCTCCAATTGGAACGTATATGTACCTATTTCGGGCAGGAATTAGGTACTAGCAGAGTATAAACCAAAGAGGAGATTGCCCACCGGATAAGCCATTGATAATAACTTCGATGCCAGCTCCTCCAGAACCCAGCTGCGGAATAATTGTTCGCCATACACCGGACTATATTCTCCAAAGGCTCCACCCCATCGAATAGAGCCCATAGGCGGAAGAACCTCCATGTTAAGAGCAACTACAAAGACGTTAGGGATCTCGGAATGCATGGAGGATATGGGTACAAGACCTTCAGCCAAACAATGATGAGATTCCAGAACCCGACCATAGCAAGCTCCATCGGTGATATACCCTGCCACGTCCGCGTATCCTTGATGGCGACGACGTACATGAAATGGAGGATAAACTCCATCGTCAACAGGCAGAACAAGAATCGGAGGAAGTACGATATTATGGAACCGCGTTCAATGTGAACGGGTCTCCGTAACTACCGAATAAAAACAACATATTAGCCCTAAGCAAACGCGAGGAAGCCAACGGCGGACGTTCACCTGCCAATAAAAATCGTTGAAGGTCATAATAGGCCCCGCGATATATAAAGGTGGGTAGACGACATAAGCGAGGTAATTGAGGGGGTTGTATGAGACGAGTTTATGCGGCGTTGCACAACGTTGCTTCATGTTCAACGGGATTGACTACTCACGCACAAGAGACGATGAGGTGGGGAAGAAGGCAGTTTATTGAGCATGGTGACTAAATGAACACGGACTAATGAATAGCGCACATCTTCGCGGGTATTCTGGGCCTTTTGCCGAACGCATGCCCAGTGATAATCCATATTGAATGACAAGAGACGGAGCATCGTGATGTTGAACGTGATGTGCCAACGGGGATAGAACCCCTCCCACGTATCCTATCCACATTCTGAATCAGGCCACAGGCAGTTTCGCCAATAACATGAGGAATCTTACCAAGTATTCCAAGCTCGGATGGAGCGCCGCAAACTTGTACCCATCTGCTAACTCATTCACAATGAGTACGCCAAGGTTGAAGGCCCAACTAACTACCGGTCCAACGACAGACCCGGCTGTGGCCTTGCCAATCCAGTAATTCGCAGCGAGGATCGCAAGAACCTTTAGCGCACTCGCCCCATGCAATCCAATGAGCATACACAGGGCAAACCCAGCTATAAACGGCAAGCGAGCGACATTATCACTCCGCTTACCTGTGAGGGTGCGGCGGGTGTTGGAGAAGCGGGAGTAGAGGTAGGATGTGCCAAGATACCCGAGGGCCAATGAGAGGAGGGGTAAGAGGTTGTTACGGAAGTTGCGGTATTGGTGGTCGCTGTTGTCCTACGGGTAGAAAATCGGGACGGTGCACAGACGACAGAAGGATGTAGGGAGACATACCACTTTGCGACCTGCTATCCACCCAGGAGAGAGTTTATACTCGTACTTTGAGTGATTGGGATGCCAGGCTATTAATCCTTGTATCAACACTGGCAAACGTGACTGCAACATAGCGTGAAATGACATACGCTGGCTCAAGTTTATTGGGACATAGACCATATATGGTATGACTACGGCAGCTGCAACTCCATAAACCAAAAATTCGGTCGTCCTCCAACGAGAGGGCTTCGTTGAGGGTGCATCCCCCACCGCAGTCGACGTGGGTGTCTGCAACGTCAGTGCAGTAATTCCTCTCTCATTCCATGCACCCGAAAAGGTGTCAATTTGTAGCCTTTCCGGGCTCATGGCGTTGCGCTGGTGCAATGGGAGCATCCAAGAATCATTACCACCTCAATGGGTAAAGAAAAGGGGGAATATAGCCAAGCTACATTAAGAATACAAGACAACTCAAGGCACGGTGGTAAGCAGGCAGGGTGACGGTTGAATGGAATCGTAAAGGGCCACAAACAGAAAAGCGGCGACGCAGGCCGGGTACAGCTATATCTGGGAATTGTGAAGTTAAAGTAACTGTAGGAGGTCTATCTAGTCAAGTCGGGAGTCCAATCGTCCATACCACGGGGCAATTCACCTGGTATCTACGGACCAGGATTACCCATAAAATACTGCTGTTGTCGGTGTACAGACGAGCCCATCCCGTTCATGTTCATTCCATTCATCATGGGGACACCGTTGGGCATCACATTAGGCTGTGGGTTCCACGGGGCATGCGGTGGCATCAGCATAGGAGCGTGAGGTCCCATAAGTTGTGGTTGTGGGTACGGGGATGGCCCCGACGGAATGTTGAAATGATGGGCCATCGGAAACCCGTGTCCGTTCGGAATCGAAGTCTGAGGGTATGGTGGGTAGCCCATTGGTGGGGCCTCTCCCAAAGGGACACTAGGGGGTGGAATGGGTATTTGATTACTGAGCTGCGCGAACTCGTAAGGTTGCTGAGGATGTGGGTGCATTTGAGGCGGCATTGGCCTGCCATTTAGTTGAGGGGCAAAGGACTGCTTCGGTGGGGACTGGAAGTGCATCGGCGGTGCAGGCGTAGCTGGCGGGATAGGAGCAGGCACGAGTTCAACGGGCCTGGACTCGGCGGGCTGCTCCCCCAGAGCGTCCACACCGCCTTGACCCTCACCCTCAGCTATTTCTGTGATATCCTTCTTTCTCCTCTTGCGAGTACGTTTGTTGGCAGCCTTTTCGAGGCATGACTTACACGTGAACTTGTCGACTCTCCAGTCACGTTTTGGACGACCATCGCGTCGATCGGCAAGGTCGTGGCACGCCACACTAGGAACGGTCAGAACTGTTATGTCAAACAAGGGTAGTTGAAAACCCACTGTTGCCAAATGTCGCACGAAGAGCACGCGAGCAACTTTTGTCCGTCGTTCTGCAATTTGGTGAGTACTTCATCAGGCGACCACGCCGCAGAGACATACCTCGTTCCACCCAGTCTTGTGGCAGATCTCACAATTGAGGAACCAAGGCTCATCCTCGTCCAACTCGACGTCGCTGTCTTGGCGTCGCCGTCGTCGTGAAGCCTTGGGTTGCGTAAGGGCCTCAGCAGCAAGGGCAGCAGCTCGGCGAGTACGGCCATCAGGAGCTTGATTCGACCGTTTGATCTCGTCTTCATCTTTGTATTCGTCCTCGTCGCGGCCTCTATCACTGACAGCAGCAGAGACTTCGTCGCCCTCTGTGCCTAAACCCTTGCATCAGCCGATGAAACGCGTGCCAAAACAAACTAGAGAACGCACCTAGGAAAGTCTCACTTCCCTCCCCATCAAACCGCTCCTCCAACAACCGCCTAGCATTCCTCGCACTCGCCCTTCTCATTCGGGGGTTGTTGTCAAGCCTAGCATCTTGGTCACCCCTCCTACGACCCTCATCATGCTCAACAAAATCCCTCTGCCTCCTAAACACCCTTTCGTCTGACCCCAGTTCGCCCGCACGGGCAGCCCGGCGAGTCTGGCGCTTAAACTTTGGATCCTCCTTTTCGAGGATAGCAGCTGCAGCTCTAGCGGCGGCCTCCTCACGCTTCCGAATGTCTTCCTGACGTTTGCGCTCAATTTCGTCAAGTTCCTATGAAGGGAGAGCAATCAGGGAGAAGAGCCACACGAAAGAGAGGGCAACCGCACCTCTTGACGGCTTTCAAGATCAGGGATGATCCACTTGATGATGTGTTTGTGAAGCCGCTTCTCGTCCTTGTGCTGAGACTTTTCAAACTTGGCGGCGAATTTCTTCCAGTCATCGAGAGTGGTGCAGATCTAACAAAGGGTTAATACAAGCGCTCGATAAGGGAGATTGAGCCCACGTACAGTCTCCAACTCGATAAAACGAGGGTCCTTGGGATCCGGAGTCCTTTCGTGCGCATCGGAAAGTACCCCCTTTGTCTCGCCTGCCTTGTGTTTGACTTCCTTTTCCTTTTCATCGTCTATCTCGGTCAGACTGCCAGAGCCAAAGGGCGTGTCTTCCTCGTTGTCAGAGGTCACAACTTTCCTGGCCGATTTGCGGTCGGGTGGCACAACCTGCTCATTATCCGAAATGTCGGTGAGGTCAGAGTCGGCATCGAAGATGCTTCCGGAACCACGATCACTTTCGTGCGCCTTGCCGTCCGGCTTTGCTTTCTTACTATCGACTTGAAGCCACTCCTCAGGCGGTTCCTGCCAATCTGGATCGCCTTCTCCTCGTCGGAGGCGTGAACTCAATCGGGTGCCCATGGCGCGCGCTTTAGCCCTGGCGGCACGACTCGCCTGTCCGCTCTGGGAGGTGAGCACCTGGCGAGCGGGTTGCTCCTTCTTTGATTTAGCAGTCGTTTTCGCCTTTCCGCCTTTCTTGCCTTTCTTCACAGGAGTTTCAGGCGTTTTGGTGGTCGGGCGCTGGATCCATAACCTATCGCCTGATGGTCCGGGTTAGATTTGTGGTTTGGTCCGGGAAAACCAATCACATACGCCCATACTGCCAGTAGGTATTTCTTTTGGCATCACGGCCAATAGGGAGGGTTCTCTGTGAGAAAATAAGCCTAAATTCTGTTGTCAGCCCTCAAACCGACAAACATACCCAACTAGCACTGTCGTCATTATGTCCCATGTTCTGGCGGAGACGGGTAGGATCCTGGAATTGCCATTCGCAGAGATTGTGCATGAGGCCGAGGCGTTGGTCAATTGTGAGGTCCTTAACCTCACGGGGGTCCTCATCGGTCCCAAGAAGGGGGTTCTTCTCGTCGCGCTTCGCTAGGTGGCGCCTGAGGTATATCTGCCAGGTCTCTGCGCTGGAAAAAACGCGTTGGTCGGAATTCTGCGACGCGGTGTTACAAAAGTAAACACGTACCCGAGGCCGCGAATTGCGGTAAGAGTGAAGAGCATCTTTATGATGACGGTTGCCATGGTCGTTGTACTACCGTTTATAATGTCTTTTTCGAGTTCCTACGCGTTCCGAGAGCATCAGCTTTTGTTACGGGTGGAGACAGCGCTCGGACGTTGCAGGAGGCATGGAAACTCGTCGGGCGATGTAGAGTGCGCAAAATGGGTGAAAAAGCGAGAAAGAACGCACATAATAATTGAGCAAGTCGAGCCTCATCGCCGTGTTGAATGTCCACAGAAAGTCACACACGGCAGCCCACTTCCAGCTACGACGCAGCTCCTGCAACTCCTTAGGGTCTACTGTGTCGTTGCTCGAGTCCCGTGGTGCCTCGGCCAGCTGCTCTGTTGGTGGAGACGACATCCTACAAGTGGTGGGTTGGAAGCCTCTGTTCGCTTTGTCCAAGGCAAGTTGTCTCTTCCAAATGGGATCTATCCTCAAACAATGTATATATGACTTCGATAACATAAATATACAGGACTATTCGGAAATGCTCGCGTGTGCTGCTTTTTCTGCCATCTTGGCCAATGCTTTCCGTGCTCGATCCTTGGCCGACTTGGATTTGGGCTTCGGTGGGTCGGGGTCTTGATACCTGCAGCATGAGTAATGAATGAAATTACGGTTGTAGAGACAGCGAACCCCAACTCACGTCGCACCTGCCTCTTCTAAATGTGGCACCTTTTTCGTACAAAGAGTAATCTTCATATAAGGCGTGAGGTCACGCTTGAGGCTGGAGAGAGGAAATTAGTGTATTTGTAGTGATTTCCAGGACGAAATACGAACTGGTTCTTTCCTTCGAGTGCCAAAAGCAACTCCCCACCAGACAGTCCCTCCTCACCACCCTTTGGCGCAGGCTGGTCATCCTCTAAACAAGCGAGGATATTGTATTGATGCAATAGAGTCCCAGGAGGATTCCCCGACCCGGCTTTCTTATTCAAAACGAGCCTGTGAAATTCGCGCTTGATAATTTCCACAACAGAAATCAAACGCGGTAAGTCGTCTGTGGATGACGCGAGTTTTCTTCGCTTCGTTGGTCGATTGTCCTCGTCTTCCTGTGCCACGGCGGCTGGCACTGCTTTTCCTGGCTTTGTGGTTTTGGGTGGTGCGGGGAGGGTGTGGAGTGTTAATTCGCCTCCTGGATAGTCCTTGATAAGCACGCTCTGTTAGTTCCGTGCACGAGTGGGTGAGAGCTAAGTGGCGCGACCTGGAGCCACTGCAGAGCGAACCGGACCGCGTTCTTGATTTGCGTATGGTCTGAAATTCGCATTTCATGCAATTTAGGTTCGATCACAGTATTTTGCGCGTCCGGCTGTGCATTTTCTGCCGTCGCCATGATATTCAAGGCAACAGCGCGGCGCAAGTTCACCCTCAAATGAAAGTCCGAGACAATTCACCGTTCTTGCTAAACTTAGGTACTCAGGGAATCATTCATCCAAACTGAGGCCCAGATTGTAACCTACCAATTCCCGGCCCATGGATTCAAGGAGACGTTACATCTCCTGTACACCCATCTCGGAGAGATGGGTGCTGTCTTTGAACGAAGCAGCCATTTAGGGATGCTTACTCAGACTTGGCAGCGCCTGGCGTCTTTGGCACCTAAGTGGCAACCACAATATCTCTTGTGTCTCTTCTAATCGACATTGATTATAGTCATTTAATCGAGAATGAAACCCTACAGTGTGTACAGCTGCTACAGGATCAAACGTCGTGGCCTGCAACGTTTGAATATCTTGAGATTCGTCGACCAGTTTGCACATAACTTCAGCTCCTGGATATTCATAAAGCCCTAATGACTGCGAGAACGTTGACACCTCGAAGCTTGAGGAGATTGTCAGAGGAGGGTTATATGGCTGAATCGGGCTGTCCTGTATGGTGGAATCATAAGGCATAGTCCCACGGCATAGTCGAACCGACGGGATCCGTTGCACATACACGAAGAATACACTACTTTAAGAGCGACGATATCTTCACAGGTTTCCGCACTGCAGCGGAATTGCCTTCGTTGAACTTGTAGGAAGCTTTTGTCAACCTGCCTGCCGTAGCACCTTGCGTTGTTTGATGACCAATTGCTGATTTTGGTTTCTGAACGAGGGGACGGCCGAAGAAATCCGTGGGTGGCTGCCCTAGTTCAGGATTTTGGGGTAACTGAAGACATATGGTGGACACACCCTATCAGCAACATCAACCTCGGTCTCTCGAGCACGTTTGGTCCCAGCAATGGATGATGCTTTGACTGGTGGACTTGAAGGTGCGTCCTCATTCCTTCTGTTCGTAGCTGTCAGTCATGGCGCAAACACTCCTTACAATCTACTCACTTTCGTTTGAAGAAACCGGAGGTAATTGGGCCCTTCGCGAGGTGCATGGCTTCGGCATCTCGAACAATAAGTTGAGTGTCGATCTAACGACTGTATATTAGCGGCCATATATATGCCTGAAGGGTTGTTTGGTGTCCTTACTTCGCCAGCTATCAAGCGTCGAGTTGCATAGTGAGATACGGCAATGTCCGTTGCTCGCTTGCCATCATAAGTGACAAAGACGTCGATGGGACTGAAATATCACATTAGTGACTAGGTTGCATGTAATATTTGACGCACGGATCAAGACGGTACACCATTTGGCCATCATCTTGCTGCTCTTGTACAAAGCGTAATTCCAGAGCGACCATCACATCTACTACTCGGGACAGAATATACCTGTCTTCCTTTTTGATCACTTGATGGTTGACCTGCGTTATATGGAACGTTAAATATAATGGCGTAGCCTGTCTGATAACTCACTGGCCGCAATGGGGGAGAAATGATGCGATTCAGCATTGGCAAAAACTCAAGCTGAACGACCCCTTCTTGATATAGATGTCGATAGTCGACAGATCGGCGACCACCTCCACCCGTGGCGATGCTTCTTGAGAGGGATTTGTAGGTCTCCTGATTGCTTTTCTGTATCACGAAGGCCTAGTAGTAGTGTAATCAGTATAATGACGTGAGCGTAGATCGTGGGACATATACCTCCCAGTCGACCTTTGGTCTCTCCACCTTTCCTCCACCTTTCGTTCTGAACAGCGGATGGAAAGCAGTGAGGGTATAAGAGAGATATGGCAATATACTGTACTCCCGATCCGTGCGTATAGCTCCATTCATGAGGTCGTATGTTCCCAGCCAGTCTTGTGCCTGTTCGAAGGCTCGGAATGAACCGTCATGCGTTCGGAGTGTCGCATAGTGCTCAAAGCAAGCTAAGGTATAACGAGTCAACTTCTGTGGTTCTATGCGCCAGAGTAGCGTACCAAGTGCAACCTTGTCCAGGTTTCCCGTCCCCTCGATGCCTCGAGATATCCTCCCAACGTAACACGACACCTCCTCTGTCGTAAGTCCAAGATCCTTGATTCTCGAGTTGGGCAATGGAGAAAATATATCACTGAGGACACTGATGAAGGATTGGTCTGCCTCCTTAATCCCTCGGGTTGCCCTCTGAACCATGGCCTCATTTATCTCCGGGTGTCTTCTACCTAGAAACTATGAAAGGAACCCTTTACACAACTCCTCCATTTCCATATGGCTGGAGCACCTACCTGAAGCGTGTTCAGGCATCCCCTCATATCACCCTGAGTGACGTTAACAAGCGTGCTAAGGGCACGGTTATCCACTCGAAGACCCTCTGTTGAGCATATTTGGTGCAATCGATTGACGAGATGCATGGTTGCTGCCTTTTGGATTCTGATGATCCGCGCCAACGGCCGAAGCTTCGATAACGATGATGCATATAAGTCGTTGCAGATGCATATGATAGGACGCAGGAGTGGCCTTTGACCGTTGTTCTTCTCCTTCGAGTGCGCTGAAATTTGGTTAGCAAGTCGCTGCTGCTCCCCAAAACGTTTATGCTCACCATTCTTCTTCTTTGGCTTCACCATGGTGAGTGCAATCAATTTTTGAATAAACCCGGAGGCCTTATACTCATGTCAGAATCCATCCGAAAGGGGGCAACCCTGGCGCTCACATGATCGTTGCCACCAGTGGCCCCGTCAATCTCGTCTATTATCACGAGCACAGGTTTCTTGCTCCCTACTTTCGAGCCCGATTCCAGTGCAGGACGTATCCTATCCTCGATTGTTCCTGCCGAACGAGAATCACTGCCAAATAAGTTACAAAATGAAGCGAAATCCGGTGTAATACTGCCCACCTCGCATTAATCTCAAGTATGTCATATCCTGCCTGAATCGCTAGCACATGTGTCAAAGTTGTCTTTCCAAGACCAGGCGGACCGGATAGCAAGAGGATCTACACAGAAAGTTATTGGCAGCACATCCGTACAAATAGAACACCAACCTTTTCACGGGGTCGGTGATATTCGTCTAGGTATTGAAGTGGCTGCTGTGGGTGAGGTTTAGTTCCACTCTTTACGGCAAAAATTGCATACCCACACTGTCTTCTTGCTCCTGTCTTCGCCGTTTTGCCCGCTTTCCGAATACACATTGGTCCCACTCCTTGACCCAGGCCATTGCTTCTCGGTGCGTTCTCTTTCCGGGTATCAGAAGAAGGCAAGTAAAGCTGAGATTCTTACCTCGTCCCCGATAAGCTCAGTAAAGTGTTGTGGTCTGTATCTGTCCGTCCATAGCGTATCCTCAACTCGTTCATGGGTCGAATGCCTGTGGCGAGCTGTTTCTGGTCTGTAGGTGGGTTTACTTTAGGAAATATCCCGAGTCGGAACAGAGGACGTACTCTGGTTGACTCAATCTCGATTCAGTACCGTTAGATAGGTTTTCCATAAGCCTGTGAATTGGTACACCCAACATCTTGTTGATCGTCTCTCGTGACGTTGACTACAGGGCCAGGGGTCAAGTACTTGCATAGTATATATAGTCCTGGACGCACTGAAGGATTCAACTTGGCCTTCTTTACTTTAGGTCTGAATGTAATAGGCATTCCGTCGAAAGTGTACGCTTGAATTGGTGCCCCGCCAAGAGGCTCTTCCACGAGAGTGGAGAATAAATCCTCCTCAGCCTTTTGATCAAATATACTCGGGCCGAATCCCTCTCCAGATGTGCCTAGTCCTCCGTTTAGTCGTCACCCACAAATCGGACGGCGGCTCTTACTTGCTCTTGGTCCTTCTCCCTCGATGACCCATCCATCGTCAGGATCGGGGTCAACTTCGAGAATACCGGTTGGCGCTAGCCCGGTATCGGTATCATGCGTTGGCTTCCCAGAACCCGACGGGCCAGGCAGATCCTTAGACCCTGAAGGTCCCAATATGCTGGACACTACCTGAAAGGCACTGTCGTGAGGAGGACTGGCGAGTAAGATTGCTGAGGGTTCCATTATCGCGTTGGTGGGCCTAAAGCATGAAACAAAGCATCACCTTTCGGGCTCCGCCTTAAGCGTGTCCAGACTGCACGAGTAGGCAGTCGAGCTTTCAAGAATGACGTGTACATCTATGCGTTGATCAACATATCCTGATTGGTTTTCTCTACATTTCAATTCTCCACCTTTCACTGGAATGATTCAAGCTA
>Ga0307515_10023355_pt1 | contig 10841 bp, 6 predicted proteins | sample 17_EM_MG_FD_194513 | JGI IMG/M metagenome (GOLD analysis project Ga0307515, IMG submission 194513) | Populus trichocarpa ectomycorrhiza microbial communities from riparian zone in the Pacific Northwest, United States - 17_EM | ecosystem: Host-associated > Plants > Roots > Unclassified | place...
CGCTCCCAGCCTTTCTCGTCGATCAGTGCCTGCAGGCCGGCGCCGTAAGCGCCAGGTTTCGAGCCGAAGACGCGGTAGCCGGCCCGCCGCGTCGCCGTCTTCTCGTCGAGACCCGCAGCCGCAAGTCTTGCCGCCTCGCCACGCATACGCTCGGCAATAGGATTGTCCGCGGCATCCTCCTCCAGCGCGCCGACGGCGCGGATCGCCCTGTCGAACAGCGCGATCTGCTCGGGAAAGGCATCGCGGAAGAAACCGGAGATGCGCAGCGTCACGTCGACGCGCGGCCGCCTGAGCATCGCCGGCGGAATGATCTCGTAGCCGGTGACCCGGCGCGAACTCATGTCCCAGAGCGGCTTGACGCCGATCAGCGCCAAGGCCTGCGCGATATCGTCACCGCCGGTGCGCATGTTCGACGTTCCCCAGGCCGTCAGGCCGAAGGAGACAGGCCATTCGCCGTGATCCTGAACGTATCGGCGGACAAGCAGCTCGGCGGATTTGCAGCCGAGTTCGTACGCAGCCGGCGTCGGCACGGCGCGGCTGTCGACGGAGTAGAAATTGCGGCCGGTCGGCAAGACGTCGGGCCGCCCGCGCGTCGGCGCGCCGGAGGGACCGGGCGCGACGAAGCGGCCGTCGAGACCGGCGAGCAGGCCGTGAATTTCGGCGGGGCCGCAGGCTAGGATGGAAGGCTTGAGGCAGGTTTCGATCTCGGATAGCACGACACACGTCGCCGTCCAATCCGCCAGGCAGGCGATCTCGCCGGAAACGAACTTCGCCGCCAGCAGTTCGATGCGCTCGACGGTGTCTCCGTTGGTTCGCCATGGGGCCTCGAGAATACCTGCGAGGATATCAGGACGTGGGCCGGTCCAAACGGCTGCCATATCGGTGTCGAGAGGGTCGAAGGAAGACCCCTCCCCAACCCCTCCCCACAGGTGGGAGGGGCTTGCTGGGCGCACCGTCTCCACATCAGCTTTGGCAACCGAGGTTGCCGCGAGCGCAGCGATAAGCCCCTCCCCCTTGTGGGGAGGGGTTGGGGCGGGGTCTTTCAACGCATCCCCCGCAATCGCCCGCTGCAAACTCGCATCCCCACCCTCGCCAAGCCCGCGCGGCACCCGCGCCAGCGCCACGGTCAGGTCCGTCAACAGCCGCCCCTCGGGCGAGACACCAAACACATGCAGCCCATCGCGGATCTGCATTTCCTTGAGGTCGCAGAGATAGGCGTCGAGCTTCTTCAACGCCTCGTTCTCGCTTTCGCCCTTGGCAATGCCGGCATCCCGGTCGAGGCCGATATCGGCAACGAGCTCGAGGATCTGCCGGCTGAGCAGGCGGATGCGGCGGGGATCGCTGCCCGAGGCCTCGTAATATTCGTCGACCAGCGCCTCCAGATCCTTCAGCGGCCCGTAGCTCTCGGCCCGCGTCAAGGGTGGCGTCAGGTGGTCGATGATGACGGCTGAGCTGCGGCGCTTGGCCTGCGTGCCCTCGCCCGGATCGTTGACGATGAAGGGATAGAGATGTGGCAGCGGCCCGAGGATCGCCTCGGGATAGCAGCTTTCCGAGAGCGCCAGCGCCTTGCCCGGCAGCCATTCGAGATTGCCGTGTTTGCCCATGTGAATGACCGCATGGGCACCGAACGCGCGGCGCAGGAAAGCGTAGAAGGCGAGATAGCCGTGCGGCGGCACGAGATCCGGCGAGTGATAGCTCTCCTTCGGATCGATATTGTAGCCGCGCGCCGGCTGGATGCCGACGAGCACCTCGCCGAAGCGCGCGAAAGGCAGGGCGAAGACGCCCTCGCGAAAATATGGATCATCCTCGGGATTGCCCCAGCGGGTTCTTACCTCATCCTGAATCTTAGCAGGAAGAGAGTCCAGGAAGGCGTTGTATCGACTCAGGGAAAGCGTCTCGCGGATCACCCTGCCGTCCGAACCGGAATTGGTCGGCCCTTCCATCAGATGCCGGATCAGTGCATCGCCATCGGCCGGAATGTCGGCGACCGGATAACCCGTCGCCCGCATCGCAGACAGCACCTCGACGGTGCCGGCAGGCGTATCGAGACCGACGCCGTTGCCGAGCCGGCCGTCGCGGTTTGGATAGTTCGCCATGACGAGCGCGATGCGCCGGTCGTCGGCCGGTGTCTTCCGCAGCCGCGCCCAGTTGGCGGCAAGCTCGGCCGTATAGCGCACCCGCCCGGTATCCGGCTCGCTGGCGACGATATTCGTCTCGACCAGCGCATCATAGCGCGCCGCCGTCTTGAACGAGATCGCCCGTGCCAGCACCCGGCCGTCGACCTCGGGCAGCGCCACGTTCATGCCGAGATCACGCGCCGACAGGCCTTGCGAAGAAGCAAGCCACGCCTCCCTCGACGAAGCCGACAGGATCGCCTGCAGCACGATCGCCTCGTTCGCCTCCAGCACCGTCGGCTGCCGGTCCGCACCCGGTGCGGAGACGGCAAAGCCCGTCGTGTTGATGACGACATCGGGTTTCAGCGCCGAAAATACGCTTTCGAGAATGCCCGTGGAAACCGGATCCTTGAGGCTATAGGCAAAGACCGGCAGCGGCCTGAGGCCGAGTGAGGTCAGCGCTTCGACCAGCGCCTCGATCGGCCCGGTCTCACCGCTTTGAACGAGGGCGCGGTAGAAGGAAATGGCGACTGTCGGGGGTTCAAATCCCTCCTCCGCTACCAATGTAACCCGCCGCCACTCCTCAACCCCGATCAGCCCCCGCCCCGGCCACCAGATACCCGCCTTCATCAAAGGCACGGCCGGCGCAGGCTTCTCGGCACCTGACAACATCGCCCCGGCATAGTCGAGAAAGGCTCGCGCATTGGCGTCGCCGCCCTCGATCAGATAGGCCCAGAGCGCATTGAGATCGTCGAGCCCGATGTTCGAAAAAGGCACCATCCCCGCATCCGGCCTGGCGTCACCCGGCAGCACCGCGATCAGCGCACCAGCGCGCACTGCGACGGCATGTAACGCTTCCAGCGCATAATGGAAATAGCTGGCGCCGCCGAGTGCGCGCACGATGATCAGCTTGGCATGCCGCGCCGTACGCTCGACATAGGTATCAACAGACATCGGATGCTTCAGGCTCATCAGGCTGGCGAGCCGGAGCGACGGCGCTGCCCCGCGATCGCGATGGGCGGCGGCGATCGCGGCAAGCTCGCTGTCGGCAGCTGACAGGAACAGGATGTCGCCCGGCGTCTGCCCGAGATCGATCGCCTCCTCGCCGTCACTGATCGTTCCCTGCTGGGCCAGAAGCAGATGCATCGGTCTATGCCAGCGCTTCGATCGCCGCCCTCACCGCGGCCTGATCCATCTCGTGCAGGCCGATGACGACGAGGCGCGTGGCGCGCTTTTCGCCGGGAACCCAGGCGCGGTCGAAATAATGATCGATGCGGCTGCCGACGGCCTGGAGCTGCAGGCGCATCGGCTTGCCTGACACATCGACGAAACCCTTGAGACGCAGCACGTCATGGGCTGATATGATCGTCTTCAGCTTCTCGATGAAGCCGGCGGGATCGGCAACCGGGCCAAGCTCGACGACGAAACTGTCGAATTCGTCATGGTCGTGCGGCGCACCGTCCTCATGTTCCAGCTCGTGATGCGACTTGCGATTGGCGACATCGTCCTCCGTGCCGATACCGAGGCCGAGCAGGATGCCCGCCGACACCTCGCCATTCCGTGCCTCGATCATCACAGGCTTGCGGTGGGTGCGGGAGGCGACCTCGTCGCGCACTCTGATAAGGCCGGCCGCATCGATCAGGTCGGTCTTGTTGAGCACGATCAGGTCGGCGCAGGTGAGCTGGTCCTCGAACAGCTCCTCGATCGGGCTCTCGTGATCGAGCGATTCATCCTCGGCGCGGCGCGCATCGACGGCATCGTGGTCGTCGGCGAAACGGCCGGCGGCAACGGCGGCGCTATCGACCACCGTGATGACACCGTCGACGGTCACCTGCGTGCGGATATCGGGCCAGTTGAAGGCGGCGACCAGCGGCTGCGGCAGGGCAAGGCCCGAGGTCTCGATGACGATGTGGTCGGGCCGATTTTCGCGCTCGAGCAGCTTCGTCATCGTCGGAATGAAATCGTCGGCGACAGTGCAGCAGATGCAGCCATTGGTCAGCTCGATGATGTCGTCCTCAGTGCAATTCTCAGCACCGCAGCCCTTCAGCACGTCGCCGTCGACGCCGAGATCGCCGAATTCGTTGATGATGAGCGCGATCTTCTTGCCGCCGGCATTGGTCAGCAGGTTACGGATCATCGTGGTCTTGCCCGCGCCGAGGAAACCGGTGATGACGGTTGCGGGAATCTTCTGCTGGTTCATGAACTTAACCCTTCATTTTCAGCGGCAGGCCTGCCGCGATGAAATAGACTTCGGCGGCCTTCGCCGCGATCGATTGGTGCAGCCGGCCGGCATGATCGCGGAAATCCCGCGCCATGCGATTGTCGGGCACGATGCCGAGGCCAACCTCATTGGAAACGATGACGAGCCGCGCCTTCGCCCGTGGCAGGAAATCGGTAAGGGCCGCAAATTCCGCCGCCATGTCCCGCTCCTCCATCATCAGATTGGTGACCCAGAGCGTCAGGCAGTCGATGAGCACGATCCGCCCCTGCCCGTCGATGGTGGTGAGCTTGCCGACAAGATCGACCGGTTCCTCATGCGTCGTCCAGGACGGACCGCGATCGGCCTTGTGCTTGGTGATCCGCGCCTGCATCTCCTCGTCCCATGCACGGCCGGTCGCGAGGTAGTGGCGGTTGAGGCCGGTTGCCGTCACGAGGTCTTCGGCGAACCGGGATTTGCCGGAACGTGCGCCGCCGAGGATGAAGATGGTGTTGGGCGAGGTGGCCGTCATGCGGAGGCGGTCCTTTGACCGGACAGGGCATATCGCTTCCGCTCATCCGTGCCTTCAGCCCAATTACCAACGTCGTGCCGTGCCGCCCCCCTCATCCGACCCTTCGGGCCACCAACCGGGGTTGAGCCACAGGTCTCAACCCGTCCTTCGGACCCCCGCTGGGGAGAAGAGGGAGCAAGCCGCGGCCTAACGCCGTCTCTCTGACCTCTGCGGAATGAGAAGGACCAGGACGCTGCCGCATACCTCTTCTCCCCAGCGGGGAGAAGGTGCCGGCAGGCGGATGAGGGGGTGAGCGGCGAAGCCGCGAATGCACGGTGCGCAAGCGAAGTGCAACAACGAAAGGCACACTGGATTCCTGTGACGAGCACAGGAATGAGGGAAGAGAGGGAGGTGTCTCCCGCTCGCGCCGCACCAGGCCGCGCTGAATTCAATCGTTCAGCCAAAACAACCTCCGTGCTGGCAGCGGGCATTTTGCCCAGGTGTGGGCTCCTCGCCCGGCACGCATGGCAGGTCTCCTGGCTCGCGGTTATCGGCCGCGATCGGGGCAGACCGGAAACCGGTCGCCCTGATCGTGCCGGCGGGTCATCCTCGCCTTCCCGGCTGCATTGGTGAAAAGGTGGACGATTCGTAGATGGAGAGGCGTCCGACCCCGGTTGATCACCATGCATGTCCAGTGGCTTTTCCGGCATGCCGCCCATCCCGCCTGCCTGCATGATTGCAAGCCGCTGGCCGGAAGGGCCTCGATGCCGGATGGAAGACCCTGACCGCTCTACAGTCGCGGGGTCGGCTGTGATGAAGGCGCCCGGCTTGGGTCCGCCCCGTCACATTCCCTTTTCATCCGGAAGGCGTAACACCGATCCGGAACCATCCGTTATTGGAAAGATGGTTAGGCAAGCTCAGGGGTGAAGTCAACCGGCGCTGACGACTGGTCAAAAGCTGGCTAGCTGGCGCACTCACGCCAACACGACTAACTCTATCATAATTATCGTCATTTATCAGAGACTTACGTCATAAAAATTTGTCCCCCGCGCCGGCTTTTCGCCGCAATTGCGTCGCAAGCGGACTGCTCCTTCGCCCTTGACCGGGCCTCTCTCTGCCTAGTTGTCTCACCATGCTTATGAAATTGGATCGGCGCCGTTTCCGCGCGCTGCGTGTTTTCTTCGATCCGGGACGGCTACGCGCGCTGACCCGCCGCAGCGAGGTCGGCCTGTCGCTGGCGGGCGCCGTCGTCGGCATCACCTCTGGCCTTGCCGTGAGCGGCATGAGCTACGTGTCCAACGAGCTGCACCAGTTGGTCTTCGGCATCGCCGACAGCGAGCGACTGAGCGGGTCCGAGATTGAGAACAAGATGCTGCTGCTCAGCGCCCCCGTTATCGGTGGCATCCTGCTCGGCCTGCTGCTCTTCGTGCTGGCGAAATGGCGCAAGAAGCCGATGGTCGACCCGATCGAGGCCAATGCCCTGCATGGCGGCCGTCTGTCGCTGACCGACAGCATCATCGTTGCGGTGCAGAACCTGATCTCCAACGGTTTCGGCGCCTCGGTCGGCCTGGAGGCCGGCTATACCCAGCTGGCCGCCGGTCTTGCCTCGAAATTCGGCCTGAAGCTGCAGCTTCGCCGCTCGGACCTACGCGTGCTCGTCGGCTGTGGCGCGGCGGGCGCCATCGCCGCTGCCTTCAATGCGCCGCTGACCGGCGCCTTCTACGCTTTCGAGCTGATCATCGGCACCTATACGATAGTGTCGCTGACCCCCGTCGTGGTCTCAGCCCTCGTCTCCACCCTCATTGCAAGGCTGCTTGCCGATGGCGATTTCACCATCGATATCGGCCACTTCGGCGCGGTTGTGCCAGCCGACTATATCCCGGCCCTGCTGCTCGGCGCGTTCTGCGCCGGCGTCGGCATCCTGATCATGCAGGGCGTCGCCTTCATCGAGGAACTGGCACGCAAGAGTGCAATCGCCCCGCCCTTCCGCCCGGCGCTCGGCGGCATCGTCGTCGGGCTGCTGGCGATGATTTCGCCGCAGGTGCTTTCGGCCGGCCACGGCGCGCTGCATCTCAACCTCTCCCGCGAGGTGGCGATCCCGACGCTGATCGGCCTCTTCCTGCTCAAATCTTTCGCGTCGGCGATCTCGATCGGCTCCGGTTTCAGGGGCGGCCTGTTCTTCGCCTCGCTGTTCATGGGCGCCCTGCTCGGCAAGCTCTTTGCCTATTGCGGCCCCTATTTCGCCGATGCGACGCTGACACCCGTCATCTATGCCGTGGTCGGCATGAGTTCGCTTGCCGTTGCCGTCATCGGCGGGCCGCTGACGATGACGTTCCTGGCGCTCGAAATCACCGGCGACTTCCCGATCACCGCTCTGGTGCTCGCCGCCGTCATCACCTCATCGCTCGTCGTGCGCTCGACCTTCGGCTACTCCTTCGCCACATGGCGCTTTCACCTCCGCGGCGAAAGCATCCGCAGCGCCCATGATGTCGGCTGGATCCGCAACCTCACGGTCGACAAGCTGATGCGCGCCGACGTCAAGACGGCAAAGGCCGGCATCACTCTGGAGCAGTTCAAGAAGGCCTTCCCGATCGGCTCGACCCAGCGCGTCATCCTTGTCGAAGAGAGCGACAAATATACGGGCCTCGTGCTGGTGCCGGAGATCTACGCCAATCCGACCGATGCCCAGGACGAAGGCAAGACGCTGGCCGATTTCATCCGCTACCGCAACGATTTCCTGCAGCCGCAGATGAATGCCAAGCAGGCGGCAGCGATCTTCGACAAGACCGAAAGCGAAGCGCTCGCCGTCGTCAACAACCTGATCGAACGCAAGGTGATCGGCCAACTCAGCGAAAGCTATACGCTACGCCGCTACAGCGAAGAACTCGACCGCCGCCGCCGCGAGGTCTCAGGCGAAATCTGAGCCGCTACGATCCGGCGCCAGCGAGCTTGAACACGTTGACCGGCTTCGAAACGCCGCGTAACTCGAACGATCCCAGGCATTCGCTGGCAACGGCCGAAGTGACAGCGAAACTCTCCGACATCAGCAGATGGTGCCCGAGCGTGCCGCAGAGCTTTTCGAGCCGCGAGGCCTCGTTGACGGCGCTGCCGATCACCGTGAAGTCGAGCCTGCCGCGCGCGCCGATATTTCCGTAGAACACCTCGCCAAGATGCAGCACGACATCGACGCCGATATCGGGGCCGCCATTCCTGGTACGCTCAGCGTTCAGCGCCTTGTTGGCGTCCAGAATATTCCTTGCCGAAGCCAGCGCGGCCATGCAGGCCTTTTGCGGGTCTTCGCCGTCTTCACTGGCGGTCGGAAAGATCGCCAGCACGCTGTCGCCCATGAACTTGAGGATCTCGCCGGAATTCTCCTCGACATGCAGGCCGATCAGTTCGAAATGTTCGTCCAGAAATCCGGCGATCTCGCCGGGCTGATAGACCTCGGTCAGCGCCGTGAAGTTTCTGAGGTCGGCAAGCAGGATCGCAGCATTGATGGCGCCGCCTGTTCCCCTCCGGGTCTCCCCGGCAAGAATGCGTGCGCTCGTCCTGGCGCCGGTGTAGACGGCAAGAATATCCGCGGCGGTTTTCGATGTCGCGATACGGTAACAGGCCAGTCCCAGCGCCGGGAAAAGCTGTTGGATGATCGCCAGTTGCTCGTCGGAAAACCCGCCCGGCCTGTCGCTTGTGAGCGACAGGCTGACCCCGCGCAACGCTGCCTCCTTCGGGAACCCCAGCAGGCTGGCCACGTGATCCGTGCCTCCGCCAAGCGCCATTTCCGCAAGCTGCGGATAGTCGTCGACACCCTCCCCCTTGGCGATGTTCCAGCGCCCTGACGTTTCGCCGTGGCTCAGCAGATAATAGGTCGGCGTCTTCTCGAAGCTTCGCATGACGGCACCGTCATATTCTGCATTCTCGATGGTGGTCGCATCACCGCGCACGAAAAGGGCCGAAACACCGCCATACATCGGATGAATGGATGGCATCGCGATTCTGCCCTGCCAGATGGGAAAGCCATCGGCGATCAGCCGGTCACAGAACCCTGCGATGAGGTCGCCGATATTCTCGCCGATGATTCCCTGCTCTATAAGCCACTGAATATGATCGCTAATTTTGGAGCCTCCACGCGAGCCGGCGCAATCTTATGACGCGAAATCGGGCAAATGGACGGCAATGCCGAACCGCGCCGCCGCGATATCAATGGATAACCGCGCCAGGCCGATATTTCCAGCCGCCGGCTTTGCGTAGCGGCGAGAACCTCAGGGCATCTCCGCTCACATCCTGACCGTCATGCCGCCGTCGACGGTCAGCACGTGGCCGTTGACGAAGGAGGCGGCGGCGCTTGCAAGAAACAGTGCCGCGCCGGCGATCTCATCAGGGCGCCCCCAGCGCTGGACCGGGATGCGCTGGCGCACGAAGGGCATCAATTCTTCGTTCGCCGCCATCGCGGCATTCGTCTCGGTGGCGAACCAGCCGGGCGCAATCGCATTGCTGGTGATGCCGTGCGGGCCGAATTCGACCGCCATGGCGCGCATCAGGCCGGTCAGGCCCTGTTTGGCGGCCGGATAGACGCAATCGCCAGGCATGACGACATGGCCGCTGATCGAGGTCACCGCGATCAGGCGGCCGTAGTTGTGCCGCTTCATCAGCACGCTGGCGTCCCGCGAAAGCGTTATCGCCGCGGCCAGATCGGTGCGCAGCAGTTCGATGATGGCATCATCGTCGAATTCGGCCAGCGGCCGCCGGTCGCGGGCGCCGACATTGTTGATCAGAATATCGAGACGGCCGTGGATCCTGTCAATGTCGGCCATCGCAGCACGCTGGGCCTCGCGGTCGGCGATGTCGAACACGGCCGCCTCCGCCGTGCCGCCCGCGGCGCGGATGATCCTTACGGCATCTTCCAGCGTCGCCGTAGTGCGTCCGTTGACGATGACATGCGCGCCTGCCTCGGCAAGGGCGCGCGCCATCTCTAGACCCAGCCCCCGGCCGCCGCCTGTCACGAGCGCCACCTGACCCGCCAGTGAAAATCTATCCAATATGCTCATGGTTTCCATCGCTCCCGCCAGGGTCGTCGTTGCGACAATTAATGGACTCAGTCAACTAATTTGGCAAGAGCGGAACGAGGCGCTATCCTATGGGATGATGAAGGTCCGGCTTGGCTCCCTCTTCTCCCCTCGGGGAGAAGGTGCCCGTAGGGCGGATGAGGGGGCCGCACGGCACAACATTTATTGCCCTTCGCTTGCGCTTAGCGCATTCGCGGCTCTGCCGCTCACCCCCTCATCTGCCTGCCGGCATCTTCTCCCCGCTGGGGCGAAGGGATATGTGGCGGCGCCTTGTCCTCTCTCCTTGGCCGGAGCAAGATATATCGGGCGAAGCTGGTGTTGCTCCCTCATCAAATCAGTCGCAAAGACGGCCCCACAACACACCCAACCTAACCAATCAGCCCTGCAAGCCACCGCGGATCAAGATGCCTCTCCAGGCCGCTCGCGACCTCGTCGAGCGCCCGGTCGACGCTTTCGCGGTAGTTGCCGCCTCTGCCTGAGAGCCCGAAGCTTTGAAGCAGCCGCTCGCGGTACGCATCGCTCCCGAACAATCCATGCAGATAGGTGCCCATGATCCGGCCGTCGGCCGAAAGCGCGCCATCCGGCGCGCCGTCGATGATCGCCGAAGGCCGATCGCAATCCGGGCCGCGGGTGATGCCGAGATGGATCTGGTAGCCGGCAAGCGGCGTGTCGTATTCTGTCGAGCGGGCCTCACTGTTGCGCACGGTCTTCTCCGGCGCCATCTCGGTCTCGCCGTCGAGAAGCCCAAGCCCCGGCGTCTGCAGTGTCCCACCCTCGATGCCGAGCGGGTCGCGCACCATGCGGCCGAGCATCTGGTAGCCGCCGCAGATGCCGATCACCCGGCCGCCGCGCCGGACATGCGCCAGAAGATCGCGGTCCCAGCCCGCTGCACGCAGATCGGCGAGATCCGATATCGTCGATTTCGAGCCGGGAAGGATGACGAGCGCCGCATCTTC
>Ga0307515_10023356_pt1 | contig 10840 bp, 13 predicted proteins | sample 17_EM_MG_FD_194513 | JGI IMG/M metagenome (GOLD analysis project Ga0307515, IMG submission 194513) | Populus trichocarpa ectomycorrhiza microbial communities from riparian zone in the Pacific Northwest, United States - 17_EM | ecosystem: Host-associated > Plants > Roots > Unclassified | place...
ATGTGATGCCAGGAATAGGAAAGACGACTATAGCAAAAGTTGTATTTAATCAACTCTGCTATGACTGTGAATATGGATTCGAGGGAATCTCTTTTCTTTTGAATATCAAAGAAAAATCAGAACCTAATGATTTGGTTCTTCTACAACAACAACTACTTCATGATATTTTAAGACAAAATACTGAGAAGATCAATAATGTTGATAGAGGAAAGGTTCTGATTAAAGAACTACTCTGGCGCAAAAGAGTTCTTGTTGTTGTTGATGATGTGGATCATCTGCACCAATTAAATGCTTTGATGGGAGAGCGAAGCTGGTTTGGTCCCGGAAGCAGGGTGATAATTACAACTAGAGATGAACGCTTACTTCTTAAAGCTGATCAAAGATACCAGGTTCAAGAATTGTACCCAGATGAGTCCCTTCAGCTATTCTGTCAGCATGCGTTTAGGGACACCAAGTCCCTTCAGCTATTCTGTCAGCATGCGTTTAGGGACACCAAGCCAGCAAAAGATTATGTTGAGCTTTCGAATGATGTAGTCGAATACTGTGGAGGACTTCCTTTAGCTCTTGAGGTTTTAGGTTCTTGTTTGTTTGGGAAAAACCAAGGTAGATGGGAATCTGTAATTGACAGATTGAGAAAATTTCCAAACCGTGAAATTCAAAAAAAACTTAGAATAAGTTTTGACACACTGGATGAACCTACACTAAAGAATACATTTCTTGATATTGCATGCTTCTTTATTGGTAGAAGGAAAGAATACGTAGCAAAAGTGCTAGAAGGACGTTATGGTTACAATCAAGAAGATGATTTGGGAACTCTCATTGAAAGGTCTCTAATTAAAGTTAATGATTCTGGAACGATAAGCATGCATGATCTATTACAAGAGATGGGAAGGGAGATCGTTAAGGAAGAGTCACCTGAAAATCCTGCACAAAGGAGCAGAATTTGGTGTCAAGAGGATGCGTGGAAAGTACTCAAGATGCAAATGGTAAGAACTCAATGCATACAGAAAAGCACTTTCATGTGTATCTTTATTGTCAAACTTATTACAAACAATCATATAAAAGTTCTGTTGATTTTTTTTTTTTTTTTTTTTTGCTTTTTTAGGGAACAGAAGCTGTAAAGGGCCTTACACTGGATGTGACAAGATCAGAAGACAAATCATTAAGCACAGGATCATTTACAAATATGAAAGATTTAAAATTACTGCAAATCAATGGAGTAGATCTCACCGGATCTTTCAAACAGCTTTCTAAAATGTTGACGTGGATTTGTTGGCTTGAATGTCCTTTGGTATTTTTGCCATCCGATTTTACACTGGACCACGTAGTTTTTATTGATATGAAATACAGTAACATGAGAGAACTATGGAAGGAAGAAAAGGTGTGAAACATACCAAAATGCCCAAAAACTTCTTTATTATGTAATTTATATTTACAAGTTACAACTTTTGATGATTACTTCTTAATTATTTTCCTCACTGCTCTGACAGATTCTCAACAAACTAAAGATCCTTGATCTCAGTTATTCAAGGAACCTTGTGAAAACACCAAACTTGCACAGTTCAAAACTAGAGAAACTACTGCTTGAAGGTTGCTCAAGTTTAGTTGAGGTAGATGAATCTATTGGACATTCAAAGTCTCTTGTGTGTTTGAATATTTTGGGGTGTTCACAACTTAAGGAGCTGCCGGAGTGCATGGGTGATATCGAGTCCTTCACTGAGCTTCTAGCAGATGGAATTAACAACAAGCAATTTCTCTCTTCAGTTGGACATTTAAAGTGTGAGGAAGTTGTCATTGCACGGATACTGTGACTGGAACTTACCATATCAGCCTTCACCAAATTCTTCTTGGAGGTCAGCTTTGCTAACTCCAACTTCCACTGTTTGGAGAGTATTGGAAAAGCTAAAACTTGTTGGTTATGGTTTGTCTGAATGCCGAACTAACTGTGTTGATTTTGGAGGTTTGTCCTCTGTTGAAGAGTTGGATCTATCAGGAAACAATTTCTTCAGTCTGCCTTCTGGCATCAGCATCCTTTCTAAGCTTCGGTTTTTGACTGTTCAGAATTGCACCAATCTTGTATCAATCCCAGAGCTTCCCTCAAATTTAGAAAATTTGGATACGTTTGGTTGCGGGTCAATGCGAACGGTAAGACTACCAACCCAAGCAAAAAATTATCTAAATTTGGATCTGTCTAGTTGTCTGCATTTAATAGAGATTTAAGGCATGGAAGGTCTAAGTAATCATGGCTGGATTATTCGCACTGTTCCCAACTACAAGTTATCAAATAATTATAAGAGAAGTCTTGCTGAGGTACTATTTCTATCTCTCTCGCATACAAATAAGCACACAATTGACACATACTATATATACATTAATTAATGTCTAATATTCAGCATTACGTGAAATCAATATATATATATATATACAGGCATTGTGCTATGGTGGTTACGGGTATAAAATTCTCTTCTATCGTTGTTATACGTTCAGCCACAGAGATAAGTTCACTATGATTCCAAATTGGTTCAGCTACCGTGGAAAAGGAAGTTCATTATCATTTCATGCACCACCAGTTTTCCAAGGCTTGGTCGTTGGGGTTGCCTGTCAAGGCTCGATTGGTAGTTCTGGTACCACCATATTGGAGTGTAAGGCTATTATAAAAAATAAAAGCAACGGTATTCAATTGTTTGAAGGAACGTTATACGAAGGTGAATGTACAAGTTGGTTGAGATACATAAGTATAAGTGAGATGGCAATGGAAGAATATTGTGAAGATGAGGGATTGGAACTGTTCGTGGAACTTCTGGGCGTGCTCGATAGTTTGAGAGAATACACTGAAGTGTTTGAATGTGGGATCCATGTGATAGTTGAAAAGACAGATTCATTTGAAGGGTCAGAGTGGGATCATGAGTCTGAAGTTGGAAGAGATAGAGTAATACCTGCACCACCATATCTTTCTCAATATGAGCTGTACAATTTCTTTGAGATTGACGGCAAGCAAGGTCTCAGTAATTTATCAAAATATACCAAGGATCGGCTTCTTGAGGTACTAGTTCTGTCTCTTCTTGCACACAAATAAACACACAATTAGCGCGTGCGCACACATAAATAACATGTGTCTATATATATATATTGTCTATATATATATATATATATATATATATATTAATCAGTGTCTAAAATCTCAGCATTCCTTGAATTCAATATTTATGCAGAGAATCTTCGATTATCATCATGACAGAGCCTTCGATTATTCTATGATTCCAAATTGGTTCAGCTACCGTGGAGAAGGATGTTCATTATCATTTCGTATACCTCCAGATTTCGAAGGCTTGCTCATTTGGGTTGTCTGTTCAGGTGGTGGTGGGTATCAAGAATACAAGGCTATTATAAAAAATAAAAGAAACGGTATTCCATTGTTCGAAGCTACATATGCAAGACCCTATTTCCGTGGTAGGTGGGTAATAGTCATAAGCAAACCTGAGATAGCAATGTGATATTGAGGTCCGAAAACAGTGAAGTGGTACGATGTGGGATCCATGTGCTAAAGACATCCATTTGGACGGAACATTTACGATGAAATTCCAGCGTTGAGTCATGACATTTGCAACCAAGAGTCTTTTGAAAGTTCAGAGGGGGATCATGACATGGACTCCTACGAGACTTCATTTGAAGGGTCAGGATCGTCGGATCATGAGATTGACAACCAACAATCCGAAGTTGAAAGAGATAGAACGATACCTTCGCCACCATATCATCTGCTTCATCATCCCCGTCATGGTTCAATGTGATTTTCAACAAGGCAGCAATGGAAAGCTTTTTTGATTCAGGCGATCAGCCTATGGAAAATCAAAATCATGCAAAAATTCTCACCTGATGATCTTAATTAGTCGAGGGATTGGTTTAAGAAAACTCCCCACTCGTGTAAAATCAACCAATTCAAAATCAGACCTTTTTAATTTTTGAAGTCTTGTTTCTTGTTAGATAATGTGTTAGATAAGTTATAGGATTTTCTATAGATAGATATAATGTTGTAAATTTATTTAAAAGATTATGATATTTAAGTAAGATCTTTTTTTATTATTATTGCACTATTAATTAAAAAAAGAAGCCATGGATACAAGCACTTGTGTGCTCATATATTAGTGAGTAAACACAAGGATGCATGAAGGAAGATAAGAATTGAAATTTTGGAATTATTGTAAAATCAATAGTAAAACCATGATTTTACCTGATTTTACATAGTTTTAGTCATGTTTTATCTTTTTTTAATGTTAACTCAATTTTGGACAATAAATATATATTTACTTGTAAAATTATATAATTTTATGTAATTTTAATATTTTTTATTTGTCTTACACTTTTTGGAGCCCTTGCACTGCCTTGTCAAAATTCAAAAGGGTCAAGATTTTTTTAACAAAAAGAAGAAGAAGAAGAAGAAAGTCTCCTGATCACATTACCGAATAGAATATACTAGTAAAACTGATATGCACACATAATGAATTAACTCTTCCCTTGATTATGTTTTAGGTTACATGTTTCACACACACACACTGGTTATACATTGGTTATAGAAGAATGTAGGTAGAACTTTGAATGAAGCTCAACTTTATTCTTAGGATAAGATTATACCAAATCAGAGTTGCAACAGGTTTTAGGAAGTGTAGGTAATAGATTCTCTTGAATTTCCAGTAGTAGCATTATCCATTATATGCCCTCTCAAGATTAAGCTGCCATCAAGGAGACCAATCTTGTTACACAAATATCACGTTCATTGTCGGGATAGAGGTTTGGTAAGTAAATCAGCTAACTAATCTTGTGTATGCACATGTCGTACTTGAAGACGCCCTTGACTGACTAGATCATGCACAAAATGAAAATCATTCTGAAAGTGTTTCATGCACGTGTGATTGACAGGATTGAAGCTCAGATACGTGGCACCAAGATTATCGCACAATATCGTAGGAGTTTGTGAAAATGAGAGACCAAGCTCGGTGAATAGGATCTGCAGCCATTGATTTTCAGAGGCAGCATTTGCTAGTGCACGATATTCAGCTTTAGTAGAAGAGCGAGCAATTGCTCTTTGTTTGTTTGTTTGATTTCCAAGAAATTGGCATAACCCCGAGAAAACATATATAGGCAGAAGTGGAGGTTCTGTCATTGAGGTTTCCAGCCCAGTCAGCATTAAAGAAAGTCTTAAGAGCATGAGCATCAACTTTGGAGATTTGAATGCCATGAAAGATGGTCTGCTTCAAGTAACGCAAGAGATGTTTTGTTGCAGTCCATTGATTTTGGGATGGTTTGTGCATGAATTCTGAAAGTTTGTTGACAGCGAAGCAAATATTTGGACATGTGAAATAGAGATATTGAAGGCTCCCAATAATGCTAGGAAACTAAGAGCTATCCGTGAGTGTTGTACCGTCATTTAAGTGAAGGGAATGACTGGTGGAAAGGGGAGTGGAGACGTCTTTAGCGCCTAACATATTTGTATGAGATAGAAGATCACGAATGTACTTACGTTGTGTTAAGAACAGACCAACATGAATTGGGATCACCTCGACGCCCAAAAAGAAATACAGATCGCCCAAGTCTTTTAGGTGGAACCGAGTACTAAGGTGTCGAATGACATTGGTAATGAAAGCTGGATTATTGCATGTAATGACCAAATCATCAACATAAATTAATAAATAACATTTGAGAGAGTCAGTTGCATAAATAAACAGAGATGGATCCACCTTTGATTAAAGAAAATGTAGATGAGTGATAGCGGTATTAAGAGTTGTAAACCAAGCTCTAGGAGTTTGTTTCAGACCATAAATGGCTTTCTTTAGGCGATACACATGATCTAGTTTTGATGATCTTTAAACCTAGATGGTTGAAGCATAAAAACTGTTTTAGAGAGATCACAATGTAAGAATGCGTTGTGGACATCCATCTGTTGTAAACTTCAGCCATGCATAATAGTAATTGTCAGAACAGATTGAATGGTTGTAGGTTTAACTATAGGATTGAATATGTCCGTGTAATCCAAACCTGGCCGTTGGTTATAACCTTTAGAAATTAGGCAAGCCTTGAACTTGTCAATGGACCCATCAGGACGACGCTTCACCCGTAACACCATTTGCAACCCACTGGTTTTGAGGAAGCAGAACAAAGAACTAATTCCCAAGTGTCATGGTGCATTAAGGCTGTAACTTCAGAGCACATGGCTTCCCGCCACTATAGGTTGGAAAGAGCTTGAGCGACACTAGATGATTCTATGGTCTCAGGCAGGAGATGTTTAGTCACGAGGTTGAGTTGTTTTGGCTTAAAAATATTATTCATGGACCTAGTGATCATAGGGTGAACACAGGATGGTGATGCAATGGGAGCAAAGTTATTGGTGTGATGATGATTGTTAGGGGAAGGAAAGAATAGGTCAGAGGTAAGGGGTTGCACGTTGATTATGACTGAGGATGAGGATAATTTTGGCTGTCATGGACAATAGAATGATGTAATAAGAACTGAGATGAAGAGGATTAAGAGGTGGAGATATTACCTGAGGGAGAGCCAACAATGGTATTGTCACCTTCCCTTGTAAATGATGGAGACGAGTGCGAAGACACAATAGCTGATGGTAAACATTGGGCATTGACAAAAAAGAGGCGAGGAAGAGGGGGACAATGACTATAAGGACACATCAGGTGGAATGAGAGGAACATGCCGGTTTCATCGAATAAAACATGATGAGAGAGAAACAGTTTGTTAGTGGTGACATCCAAGCAGTTGTATGCATTTTGAGTTTGAGAATAACTTAGAAAAACACAAAGGCAAGATTTGGACTGAAGATTGTTGGTGTTGTATAGACGAGTGAGAGGGTAGCAAAGACACCTAAATTTTCTTAGTTTAAGGTAATTTGGATGCTGATAAAAAGTATATTTAAAAGGAGATCGATTCTGCAAGAGAGGGTTAGGGTGATGATTAATAAGGTAGGAGGCTTTGTGAAACGCATGTGGCTAGTAGAAAAGATCAAGTTTGGCATCATGAGGTAACGTAAGACCTGTTCCAACAAGATGACGATGTCGATGTTTAGTGACACCATTTTGTTATGAGGGGTATGAGGGGTGGTGGTATAATGACTTATTCCGCTATTTGATAAAATTAATCGTAAAGTGATGAATTTGCCACCATTGTCAAAATAGAGCGACTTTATCTTTGTTTGAAAATGTGTTTCAATGAATTTTTTGAATTATGAAAAGATCATCGAGACATCAGACTTATTGACTATTGGATAAAACTAGATGTATTTACTAAAATGATCTACAAAGATGAGATAATAGCGAGAACCATCAATGCCAGTGGAAGAGACAGGTCACACACATTAGTGTAAATTAAATCAAGAGGAACTGACTTGTGAGACTATTCTAATGAAAAGAAAGTTGATGTGCTTTATTGATAGAGCAAGAATTACATAAGGAATAGATTTTGGAAGATGAAACTGGAAGGGAAAATAGTCTTGACTAGATGAGCGACTATTTTGTATGAAGAATGACCAAGATGTTTATGCCAGCCATCAGTGGAAGTTCTTTCATGAGCTAAAGCAAGAAATTTGGAAGAGGATGACACCATTGGTTTCGAGAAGGTGTACACACTATTGCTACATGTTTATTTTAATAGAATCATCCGTGTGTGTTTGTCCTTCACCAAAAACTAAAGAGGATAAAGTTCAATAAAAACATTGTTGTGTTTTGTGAGATGATGAACTAAGATTAAATTTTTACAAAGATATGCAACGCATAGTGTATAGGTAAACAAAAAGTTTTCTTGGAAAATTTTAATGATAAAGAGCCAGTGTGATAAATTTGCAAACCTGAACCATTACCTAAAATTACTTCTTCAGTGCCATCATATTTTAAGCGTGTAGTGAGATTTGCAAGATCACTCGTAATGTTGTGAAAAGCTCTCGAGTCAAGGAGCCAGGTTTTTCCATGGCACTGGATGTCTGAGTGCAATTGATCATGACAGCGTTGGAGTTGAATTAAGAACAGGTCTTTGCAGTATGGCTCAAGTAATCGCATATTTGACATCAGGTTTGATAGTGAAGATTGAATCTGTTTGGCCAGTTGGATCCATAAGAGGCCCAATAATTTTCTGGTGGAGAAGTTGGAGAATGAGGTTGTCCATGTGAGACACATCAATTTTCATGGGTTTTAATTAGGGAGCGGGATTGCCAATTGGTTTTGTTGAAACACCTAGTGGAGTAACTACAGGTGGAGTTTATATTGGAATATTGGCTAAAGAAATATATTTTTCCTCTAAATTATTTGAATTCTTATGAATTTGTATTTTTTTTTAATTTTTATTCAAAAAACCGGTGGAGTTTATTAAAAAACAAAAATTTCATGGCTTTGTCAAATAAGAAAGTAAATGCATAAACAAGGAGAGAGATTTTTTCCTGAATAATTATATTTTTTACTCTACAATTTAAATCATTGAAACTCTTTGAGACATTTTTTAATCCCTATTAAATTAAATAAAAATTAATTTTAAGAATTGGAACTTTTCAAACAATACTCGCTTAAATATCCATCGGGTATTGTATTTGCTCGTGCTTATGTTGAAATATCTTTATTTCTAATAGGAACTAAAAATTAAGTTATCCATCATAGGAAAACAAAGGTATCAAATGATAGTAAAACTAGAATTCCAGAGATCAAATTGAAGTTTTCCATGCCAAAATTAATCTAAACCATGTTTATTTTGTTTTTCTGTGTCAGCACCCCTTATTTTAGTTTCTATTTTTAACTATAATAGACTTTTAATTCATGCTCAAATACTCATAATGCATATTGAAAGGATTGAAAGCGAAAAAACCATGCTAATATAACTAAAAATATGAAATTATAAATAATAAATGGCTGATAATCAAATTGAAAAAAAACTGTGGATGTGAATTATTTCTATATTTTTTTTTTTTAAAAAGAAAACATTATTTAAGCGAAGATTCAATTGACTAACGCTTAGTCAAAGTCTACATTGGAGAAAAAGAACCCAGGCTTTAATATCATATGCAAGTTGTACTTGGAAATTTATACCTTTTGATTTTGACATTATTGTTGGTTTCTCAAAAACACAAACTTTTTAAGCATACCAAGATGTTGTTAGAATATTGGATTTTTTTAAGGTTTCATTAACTTTTCAAAGTTATATTATTATAAATCATTAATTATTTAATTATTCAAACTTTTGTTTCGACTTTGACTTTACTGTGATGTTGCCAAAACACTTGCATGCTAGTCTTTGTATGTACACCACTCATCATCCACCGAAAGTCTAAGTCTAATAACTCACAAAATAGGCTTCGACCACTCATTATTCGTCCAAAGGGGATGTACAGTACGTCTCTGGCTCAAACTTGGAAAGGGTTAAAATGTACTTAATTTAGTTTTATATAAGATATTTAAGAATGTTATAATGATTATTAAAATATATTTCAAAATTTAGTCCTCGAGTCTATGTTAGATGCGCGCTAAAGCAACAACTATAATCAATCAGCAACAACCGGGAAATTACCTTCAGTCCTCGTTTCTTTACTCTTCAGCTAACCTTTCTGATTGCTGCAATTTGATCTTTAAAGTCACCAGGTTCGTGGAATCCGAACAACTCAAACACCATAGAATTGAGGTAACCTTTGCGATTGTTGCTACTGATTGCATGCATGCGTGTAGTTGCTACTGATTGTTTTGAAAACATGGGATTTTATGCTGCCATGTTTTTTGCTTGTAACTCTTCTTTGCTTCTTTGAAACTACAAGTAAATTCGCGGACTGACTTGGAAATTAATAACCATTTTTGTTCAATTCACTATTGAACGTTCAATTCCTTGTCATTTACAAAGGAATTTCCCTTGTTTTAGTCTTTACAGTAATATTAATTGTTGCATGACAGCAACATGAACACTAAGAAGATTGCCAGGGAAAATAATTGTTGCATTGGCTCTTATGTCCTCATGTTCTTGCTGGTAACTCTTCTTTGCTTCTTGGAAACTATAACAAAAATTGATAACCGTGTTTGGGTAGTTGAAATAAAGTATCGTCCCAGGAATAGCCTTTCAGTTCTGAGACGTCAAACAAAGGCAGCTAGCTGGAAGCAGTATTCATTAATCAGCTAACCTCTCTCCCAGATTGCTGCAATTTCATAGATTGTGTGGAATCCAATCAACCCTTTCCTATATAGAGGTATAGCTCTACCTCTTCTTTGCTTCTTTCTTGTTTTAATTTCATGTCTTTACTCATAACAATAATTTGAAAGCTTTATGTTCAGATAGACATCATTGATGAGTTTATTGAGTTAATTCCTTGCATGTCTTCTAGAACAAGATCATTCCATTTTAGAATGCCGAAAGAAAAACGAAAACAATCCAAAGATGAAGAAAATGATTCATCCTCGCGAAAGAGAAGAAAAGCTGACCTCAGTAAGCTTTTTAAATGCTATTGTTTTATGCTCTCTGGTTCTTAAACTTGAAGTATTAGGTGACACTCAATGAATGAGTGATTTTCTTAACTTACTCTCTAATAGTAATTGTGTTGAAATACCTACTCAGCACATTCATATGTATTGTCTTTGATGATCACTTCACATATATCCCTTACTAGTTATAATTGCAAGATAGCAGATACCTCCTGCAATCGCTACATTGCCAATTAATCGTGCCTTAATTTCTGCAGCTGCCATGACAGAGCCAGATTCTTCCCCATCTAGACCACAAGGGGCCTATGATGTCTTTTTGAGTTTTAGAGGAGAAGATACTCGCAAGACATTTACAGATCATCTATATACTGCCTTAGTCCAAGCAGGAATCCACA
>Ga0307515_10023357_pt1 | contig 10839 bp, 16 predicted proteins | sample 17_EM_MG_FD_194513 | JGI IMG/M metagenome (GOLD analysis project Ga0307515, IMG submission 194513) | Populus trichocarpa ectomycorrhiza microbial communities from riparian zone in the Pacific Northwest, United States - 17_EM | ecosystem: Host-associated > Plants > Roots > Unclassified | place...
ATCAAAATAATATATATATTTTTATTTTTTTTATCTTTTAAAATTTATTTTTTAGCATTGACACATCAAAATGATTAAAAAACATAAAAAAATTAATTTCAAATAAAAATTTTATTTTTTTTTAAAATTAGGAAGTGACCACAAACACACAAAGAACTTTACAAGACTATTATACCATATAAGATGACACCATATTTTATTAATCATGTGATGTATCTCATTCACCACATATTATAAAAGAAATATAAGAAATGATTCAAGAATTTATGTAAAATAAATTATCCATTATAAACACCAAGGATAATAATTAATGATCAAAATGATAAATGGAGATTTGTTTTTGTTAAAGCAAATATAATTCCAAACTAAAATATGAGTTTGATATTGTGTAGTGTGAATTTAAAAATATATTAAAATGATTCTTTTTAGATATTTTAAATTTTTAATATCAATATATTTAATTATTTTTAAATAAAATATATTTTTAAAATACATAAATAAACAAAAACTACCCTAATAACTCATACTTCATGAATATATTATTTGTTTAAATTTATGAGTTACTTCTCTCTCTTTTTTTTGGATAGAAAATTGTAGTTCGTGTTGTCGCTGTTGGAACATTGCGGAACACGACTAGCATGCCTAAAAGTGTGTGAAGCAGCAAAAATGCACATCACCAAAATTAAAGATAGGATGAGAGAGATCGATGACTTCCATTATTATTTTTGTTGGCAGGATTTACACAGAGAGAGAGAGAGAGAGAGAGAGAGAGGGAGGGAAATTGCTTATATTTATTTATGATAGAAATCATCGGGTAGTGCGTGATGTGGGCGCGCGCGCGCGCGCGCGTATATATGTATAAATACACACACACACACACACATATATATAAATAAAAATAGGAGGTGGTGGTCTCGTCTCACCTCCTCTCTTCTCAAATCGTCGTCGTTATTATCTGGGTTTGGGATTTACTTGATTGCATTTCCCAAAACACCCTCCTCATCTTTTCTCAACAACCAATCCATCCGTCCGTCCATAAATCCTCCTCTTCCTTCCTTCCTTCCTTCCTTCCATTACCCTGCTCTATCTTCATCAAATTCATTCTAATTCAATTTTATTTATCAGTATTTTTTCTTCAAAATCACAATAAAAGAAGAAGATGGCGATGCGGGAGCTTGTAACGGGAGGAGCAGCTTGTGCGGTTCCAGGTTCTTCTTCTTCATCTAATCCTCTCGGTGCTCTCGCCAACGCTCTTATCGGTTCCTCTTCTAAGACGCGGGTTGTTCTTGTTTTTTTTCAATTCCCTTTTCTTCTATCAATTCATCTTCCTCTAGGCTAGACTCTGCCACTACTTCTGTGTTTTTTTCTTCTAAATTTTCTTTTTTTAGGTGCTTGTTGAATGGATTAGTTGCAAGCTAATAGTCCTCATTTTTGGTGATTTGACTTTTTTTGTTCTTGAAAAAAAAATAAAATAGGAAAGGGTAAAGGAAATCCCAACCTCAACAACCACAGGTACAGAGCCTCCTTTCTACCAGGATGCCACAGCTGAGGACCGTTTGAGAGCACTTCCAGGAGACGACTTTGATCACTCCTTTTCTCATCATCCCACTCCTCAGGTCTCTTCTTCCTTTTCCTTCTTCTCCTTTCTTTAAAAATAATAATAATAAAATTGTCTAACTTTGTCTTCTATTATTATATTGGTTTAGAGTTCAGAGTTTCTTCGTGGCTTTCGCTCTGCTGATCAGAATGGATTTGCTGATGCCTGGGAAGATATTCATCGCTCTGGTCCTCCTCCTCCCCCTGCTCTATTGGATCACCGCTTACCTCCTCCTCAATTCCAACCACCTCTCGAAGGTAACTTACCTATCTTTACTCATAGTTAATTGCCTAGTTTGAAGCCTGTGATGATTCATAATAATCTAGATGATGAGATGCAAGTGGCCAACAATAATAGATAATCAAAACAGTAAAGGCAAATTTTAATTTTCATTAAACAGTGCATCCAAGACTGTTCAAGTAGGACAGATTGCGAGTAATGCCAAGTAAATGGGTAAGGACTGAGTAGTGGAACTTTCAAAACCCATTTATCTATTGCAAGTTTTGCATATCAGTATACATATTACACCAGGAAAGCCCTCAAAATGGATGCCATTGCGATCAAGGAATGGAACTAAAATGTATGCTCTCATCATTTAATTTACATGAATTATCATGAACTAAAGTTAGAATCTAAAGGATACGTCTCTCACTAGGATGCCACAGCTGTCCTCCTTTGTGTGCATTTGTGAACTAAAGTTAGAATGTAAAGGATACTTCTTTCACTAGGATGCCACAGCTGTCCTCCTTTGTGTGCATTTAGATAGAATAGGGTCTGCGATACCATGCTTGATGTGACTTCACTTGGAGAATATAAGGGTAACAAAAGATGAACCATTTCAACATTGAATAAAATCTTCTAGAACTTTTATTTACGTTTAACTTGTTTCAGTGTTTTCACAATTTTTTTTTGTGAACCAAGCAAACACCGCAGGAGCTATTTATTTACCAACTAGGAAAAATCTCACATGAGCATGGCTTTTTGGTGTATGTTTTCTACTTTTCATATGCAGGACCACCCCAAAGAGTGTTGTCAAACTTTTTGCACTCCTTTGTGGGCAGTAGCCATGGTGGAATTCCGTTTCGTCCTGCTCCACTACCAGCATTGGGATTGTCTGAAGGTGACAAACAATGCATACGTGATCGTAGCAGCATAATGGCCCGACATTTTTTTGCTGATAAGAGTGAAGATTTTATCAATGCACAGGTCCGCTGCCTTTTCTTTGTCCACGGAAAGCTAATGCGATTACTAGCTTTACTTCCAATTGTCATTTTGCTTTAACATCAATCCTGATTGCATTAGCAAAACTGCAATTGTACTCTGACTATGTTGTATCTGTAGGTGAATGCACTTCTGTCTTCATTAGATATTGATGGTGATGTGCGGGCTAAGGGACCTTTAGCTGGCAGATTCCGAGAGCTAGAGGATTACTGGAATGAGTCTCAAGGTGCTCTGAGACCTGGTCCTCCTCAATCTGATGGATGGGTTGCAGAATTTAGCCAACACAGAATAGACCATGGTGATCCTAATGCTTGGGCTCACTCGTTTGAACAGCAGCATGGTGCTAATAGCTGGGCCTCTGAGTTTGAGCAGGTAATAAGGGATTAAACATATCAATTTAGTCACCGCATGACAAAATTCAAGAACCCTCTCAATCCTAGATCCATCAATCAATGGTACAATTAAGTTACAAATCCATGAAAATGTGTTAAAAATATTGGGCTATTTTACTCACCAGTGAATTTAACCTTGTTTCCATTTTATGTTTCTGGCAACTGGTGTCATTCACCTGTTATTTTCGTGTTTTTTGTTTAATTGTAATTTTATGACTCATTAAACTCTTTTTTTCTTTTGTTTGTTTATTTATTTTTTCTGAAAAAAAAACTATGCAATAAAACGTTTTTGTTGGTTACTCTGTTCTTCATTTTGCCCTAATTATTGATTCTTTGGAGAGTTCTGATCTTCATGATTATATTGTTATGCGGTATTTTATCCCTTCCCCTTTGCCAATCATGATGTTTGTAGTCATGGACTTCTTAACTGCACAATTGATTAGTTATTGCCTTTATTCTTTTGTTATAATTTCTGTATCAGTGTACAAATCAGTGGCAATTGCTCGGGCTTGCAATTTATTTATCTTGTTTTTATTGGTTTTAGGAACAACGACTGGTCTCAGCAGCAGATCAAATGGGAGGTGCAAATATCTCAAACTTAGCTGCAATGGAGCAGACTCGTATGCTTGCACACACACTAGCTCAAAACAACGACCCCAAATTTCAGGTTCATATGCTTTACTTTAACTTAAGTTTTTCCACATGGCTTGCAAGTTCTTTCTTGGTCCCAAAATCTCCTAGTTTTTGCATTGATAGTATACATTATGAGCTAGCCGCTAAGTGGGGATACAAGCACTCTTGGATTAAATATGCTAGCATTGCATGATAAAGACTTAATTTGTTATTTATTTGTGCTTTAATTTTTTTTTTATATTGCACTGTTACTTATGCTGAAATGTTAGTCATGTGTGATGAGCCGTGCAGAATTCTAAGTTTCTTCAATTTGTCTCAAAGATGAGTCGTGGAGAACTTATTATTGATGATAATCAAGTCAAGCCAGCTGCACTGTCTTCATCAGGAGATTGGGCAACAGAATATCAGCAACAATATACTGCAGGTCCTTCCTGGGTTGATGAATATGCAGGCAATCAGGCAAGTGTTTACTTTTGCAAGCATGATCAAGGATTTTTTTTCCTGCTTTTTTCACTCATTGCTGCCCTCTCTCTTGCTCTCTCAAACAAAAAGAAAAAAAAACAGTTGTATCAATTTATATATGGACCTAGTTATTGACAGCAGTATCACATGTGATAGCAATTCTATATTTTTGGAATAGCTTATTCTTGTCACTGATTTGCTTGTTCAGAAATTGGCAGTACCAAACTGTGTCAAAGTCTGTAAAATAATACTTCTGTGGACAATAAATTCGAGGCAAACCTTTCAATTTGATTCAACTTTAATCTCATGTTTAGGGTTTCTATTTACATTTCGAATATAGATTGACCACCGCGCTTAACATGCATCAATATTTAAAGGGAAGAGAACTCGTGACACATAAAGCCATAGGAATCTACAACTTTGAGGCAATGAAAGCCTTTTTTGATTTTGTGTCCTTTTTGGCGTTACAGGGAAGAATTGTGAAAAGGAATTTGTGGAATGAAACTCAAATAGAGTACTTATTGATGGGAATGTACCATTAGTTGCCTCGATTCTTTCACTTTCAAGTGGCTCAAATTTCTGTAATTGATAGATACAGTTTTATGTGCCCTGATCTCCTTTTCTTTTCATTTATTTTTTCTTCTTGCAGCTTTCTTAAACAAGCCACCGGTTATGTATTTCTATATCAGTTTGCCTCTATCTAATAAAATTCTCCCATCTAATTTGAGTGTTTTTCAGCTTTCTCATGGACCTGATCAATGGGCGAAAGAGTTTGCAGCTGAAAGAGAGCAAAGTGGACCTGTTGATGAACAGTGGGTAAATGAATTCTCAAAGTTGCATGTTAATGACTGGGCAGATGAATTTGGACGGCAGGTTGGAGAAGGGGCTTTTGGAGAGAGTTCGGCTGATAATTGGGCAGATGCGTATGATGAGTGAGTATAATAGACATTGTTGAAAGGTTTATTTCTTGCATGGGTAAATTAAATATTACTAAACGGATTATGTCTATTAACTGGATATATCAGATTGAATTTTTGTGTGCTTACTCGTGACTCAATTCTAAAATGGAAGTGATATTTAATCTAGTGTGTAGTGGTGTATGGTTCTCCTTTATGCATGGAGAAGCTGCGTAGGATTTAGCATCCCAATTTTTAGAGTTGAAACTGATCATGTTTTGTTACCTTTCTTATACCAATTCTGTCATGTTTTGACTTTAACATTGAACGGTGTTTTTTATATTTTATTTTTTAAAATATCATTGTTGGTTGTCAAGGTCTACATAATGTTAGTACTTCTTATGTCCCATTATCTTTTTCCAATTTTGCAATTTTTAGTTGTCCCATCTTATTTGGCCATTTTGAAAGTCAGTTTTATAAATGTCAAATTTCCTATGGTGTGCTTTAGTGCCTTTTAATTTACAACACTAAGAATGCAAGAGTAGTTAGGGAACTTACGGAGCAAAAGGAATAACATGCTAAATTCAACATCAGTTAATGATTGTTGGTGTTTCCTTAAAATTTTTGTTTTTGGCAAAAGGGCCAATATTAATGGGATGGAGGGAGTAATTTTTGCCCCAGATGAGATGCAAGCAAGCTCCATTTCTTTCTTGGAAGTTTTGATTTGGTGTTACACTTTCTTGGTGATTTGTTTTAGTTATAATTATTAAAATTAAACAGTAACAGTTATTAGCAAAAATTGTGTATGGTTAAATCAAGGTTCAAATTCTCATCTCTGCATCATATCTTTTTTTTCTTTGTATTCTTGTAACCATGTCATTTTCAATATTGGCATAACCTGCAGATGCTCACGCTGGATGTTACTGGTCCACTTCCCTGCCTATCTATTTCTGGTGGCATCGATTCTTTTTGTGATCATATAAATGCTTTTGAAAAATTCAGTCATAATAAAATCTGATATAGGCACATTTGTTACAATTCTCATTATGCATTATTCTATTGATAAGTTTTTCAGTTTTTCCTTGCTCATTATTAAGAATACCGTTGTCTAGAGTAGTTCAAATGATCCTGTCTATCTTTTTGCTGTCTAGTTGCTTGAGTGAATTGCTTTCTTTTCATGTATAGTAACTTGTAATATCTTACAGGTACCTAAATGAGCAAGTAGTTGCCAAGCAGAAGTCAGATGCTTCAAGGGGCGTTTATGTGTTTTCAGACATGAATCCTTATGTTGGTCATCCGAACCCTTTGAAAGAAGGCCAGGAACTATTCCGCAAGGGGCTTTTGAGTGAAGCAGTGCTTGCTTTAGAGGCTGAAGTTTTGAAAAACCCAGATAATGCTGAAGGTTGGAGGCTGCTTGGAATAGCACATGCAGAGAATGATGATGATCAACAGGTTGGGATATTTTCTGTGTTACAATTGGTAGATTAGAATAAGTTTCTAGAGGTCTTATTTATAGTTGATTTCTCATTCTCTTCAAGAACTTGGTGAAACAGTTTCTACTAGATCTGCTTGTTTATAGTTGAATGAGACCTACAATATACTTGGTTCAGTAGTCATGTAAGATTTTGTGTTGAGCAAATGATTTTGTTTGAACTGTTTATATTTCTGAGAATTCTTGTTTTGATCTAATTAAAATTTTATGCTGCAGGAACTGGAAAATAAAAGTATGACTAGTGATGAATCTGTATGTTATTTTGTTTGGATGTGTTAGGTGCCTTATTTATAGCTTGTAATTAGGTGTCGAATTGAATAATTTGTAGATCAAATTGATTTTAATTGGATTTTTATGGTGGGTTTAAAAACCTTTGCTAATCATTCATGGAGTCCTGTTAGCTGTGATTTCAATGTAGAATAGTGCATATGAATCTGATTAAATATCAATACAGGCTATTGCAGCCATGATGCGTGCTCATGAGGCCGGTCCTACAAATCTTGAAGTTCTTCTTGCTCTAGGCGTGAGCCATACAAATGGTTGGTCATTGCTCCTTATATTTACAACTTATATTTTAGCTTAAATTTGTTTGACATTCTTAGGTATGCTTTTATAAAGAATGTATCATAATAGAACCCCACCCCCGATCAAATTCTATTTTTTCCATTATGATTTGTATCAAAACTCTGGAAATAGAGATTCTTTATGAATTTAATAGTTTTTGAAGTACTGAATTTAGGTGGGTCAATAACTTGCCTTCAACATTTCAGAGTTGGAGCAGGCAGCTGCATTGAAATATTTATATGGATGGCTACGACATCATCCAAAGTATGGAACACTTGCCAATCCAGAGCTTTCTGATTCTTTGTATTATGCAGATGTAAGTGTTGCAGAAATACCTTTGTTTCTTTAATAAGAAGGGTGGATTTTTTTTTTACGCACATTAATTGCTTTTATCTTTTGTTTCAATTTCCTTTTCCTTTTCTATTTGAATTTTTTGCTGACTTTTGGAGTGATCATCAAAATTCTCACTCCACAACATGCAGGTTGCTAGATTATTCAATGAAGCTGCTGAGATGTCACCCGAGGATGCTGACGTGCACATAGTACTTGGTGTCCTGTACAATTTGTCACGGGAATATGACAAAGCCATTTCTTCTTTCCAGAGAGCTTTGAAACTCAAGCCTCAGGATTACTCTCTTTGGAACAAGCTTGGTGCAACACAAGCCAACAGTGTTCAGAGTGCTGATGCGATATTGGCTTATCAGCAGGTATATCTCTATGCAACTAAAATCAATTGTTTGTTTAGATTAATTCGGTCATTTTTTCATATCTCACAGAACATAAGCACTTTTCCTGAAGAAATTATATTGCTATTCCAACATATCATCCTATACTTTTGATTCCATGGGCTGATAGGATTTTTAGGTTTTCCATGTTAAGCTTGTGTTGTCAAATTAGTGTGCATTTTAGGGAAGTTCAAGTGTCTTTCAAAGGATTAAGTTTTTTTTTTCCTTTGTTAAGCTTGTTTCCTAGTATTTTGTTTCCTAAAAATAGCTTCCCCCCCCATAAAAGCCTCTGTCCTGTAAATTTCTGGTTGCACAGCATTCTATGCTGTTTTCCCACACTTTCTTGTTTCATGTTTGTGGCTTTTCACATCTTCATCTTTGTAGATTAACAAGCATGACAATAATTGCACCTTTTTTTATTTGTCAGCTATGGTGATTTTGCATTTTGGTTCGGCATCATGTTTTCCAAGATTTCTTTCAGTTGTCAACTCCTTTGTGTTGTTTCCTGATTAAATTTATTTGTTGATTGTTCATCTCTATTCTCTTCCAGGCACTTGATCTGAAGCCTAACTATGTCCGAGCATGGGCGAACATGGGAATCAGTTATGCCAACCAGGTGTTTACCTCTGCTTCATTGTTCACGACTCCATTATTAGTGCCATCTTTGGCATTTGTTAGACAGTAGTTTCCCTTTGCTTAGTTGCTTTTATAGCTTTCATGAGATAAGTAAACATTACAACCTCATTTCTTATTTTTTATTTATGTATTTAGAGATTTACAAGTCCTGCTTAGAAGCTATATTTGTCCTTTATAGTCAGAATTATTTCACCATAAAAAAAAAGAACCTGTGTAGTTGGAATGCCTGAGCTTAGTAATTTGTAGATTTTTGCAAGAAGTGAACTACCACTATCAGACATGTGAGATATTTTTTTGCCTCTAGGGTATGCATGAGGATTCCATCCGTTACTATGTTCGGGCACTTGCTATGAATCCCAAGGCAGATAATGCTTGGCAATATTTGAGAATTTCTTTAAGGTATGACGGAGAAAGTAAGGTTTTTCTTAATAGTTCTGAAATTCAATGCATTCATATATCTTATCCTTGTTTTTACCTTGCAGCTGTGCTTCTAGGAATGACATGTTTGAAGCTTGTGATTCTCGAAATATTGATGTTCTACAGAAGGAGTTCCCGCTATAATATGTTTATTTGTGTCAGCATTTAATGAATAATAGGGTCAATGAAGCTCTGATGGGATTCCAAAGCCTTCCCGTTTGCGCCATTAAAAGGCTACGAACGCTCATGGGAGGATGCGCGGTGCTTGAAACTCATGTATGGATTATTGGAGCTGTTGCTGAAGATTACTCTGTTTAGGAAGTTGGAAAATCATAAATGGATTATTGGAGCTAACTCAAACAAATACTTGTATAAATTTGAAACCCAGTACCTGGGTATAACTCATGATTCTTAATCACTGGGATAATTAAAACCAGGAACGAAAATAAATACAATGCAAGTGCATGATCTCAATCAAGGTAAAGAAAAAAAGAAAAGGAAGTTTCCCAAGCCATTGCTGTTAGGGACGGAATTTTATGAAAGCAACAATTCTTTTTCCCCAGATGCCGGCATATTCTTTTGACGCCGTGTGGATATTTTACTTAATTTTTTTTGCTCAATATTTCCAATTTTTTTTACGGTTTAGAAGCCATGAAAACTTGCGCCCTAATTCTTATAACTTGGTTGCACATTCAAAAATTGTAAAAGAAGGAAAGCAAAGCGAAGGGTGGTTAAATAATCAGGTAGGCAAGCGTGTGTGATTAGCAGTGGTCTGAACCGTACAAGAATCCAGCTCGTGACCGGTCTTCCTTGAAGCTTGTTGGTTAATTAATTAACGAATCCATCGGTCATTACAAGGATTCATATGCTTGAAGCTTGTGCGGGTATTGTGATATTTTTTCAGATTTATTTTTATTTTTAACACTAGTATATTAAAATTATTAAAAAAATACTAAAAAAAATACTAACTTAATATTTTATTAGATAAAAAAAAACTTAAAAATAAAAAGCTAAAAAAAACAAATACACAATTAGGGTTTGGGGCTTGAGGTTTGGGTTTACGGTTTTGGGTTTGGGGTTTTGGTTTGGGGTTTTGGGTTTCAAGATTCAGTTTCGGGTTTCGGGGTTCGGGGTCCGGGGGTTGGGGTTGGTTTCGGGTTTCGGGTTTTCGGTTCGGGTTTTGGTTTTGGGGTCTGGGTTCAGGGTTCAGGGTTTCGGGGTTCGGGGTTCGGGGTTTCGGGATTGGGTTCGGGTTCCGGCTCCCGGCTCCGGGTTTTAGGGTTTAAGGTTTAGGGTTTATGGTTTATGGTTAAGAGTTTAGTTTTTAAATCCAAGGCCCGGGTTCCAGGTTTTGACTCGGTCACCGGGTCGCCCGGGTCAATTCCTATTTTAAAAAAATTCAAAACGACATCGTTTTAGTAAAAAAAAAAAACAAAAGTCAACGGGTTGCAATCGGATTTTGGACCGGGTTTCGCCTGGTCACTGGGTTAACAAGCCAGGTCGGCCGGGTCACACCGGGTCATGAATTTTCCTATTTTTTCTTTAACCCGGCTCGGTTCCAGCCCCGGGTCGCCCCGCCGGGCCGAACCGGGTTTCAAAACTAAGTTTTAGGGTTTAGGGTTTAAGGTTTAGGGTTTTAGGGTTTAATGTTTTAGGTTTAGAGGTATAGGGTTTAGTGGTTTAGGGTTAGGGTTTAGGGTTTTTAGGGTTTAGGGTTTAGGGTTAGAAGAGGGTTTAGGGTTTAGGGTTTTAGGGGTTTGGGGTTTGGGTTTTGGGGTTTCGGGTTTCGGGGTTTGGGGTTCGG
>Ga0307515_10023358_pt1 | contig 10839 bp, 5 predicted proteins | sample 17_EM_MG_FD_194513 | JGI IMG/M metagenome (GOLD analysis project Ga0307515, IMG submission 194513) | Populus trichocarpa ectomycorrhiza microbial communities from riparian zone in the Pacific Northwest, United States - 17_EM | ecosystem: Host-associated > Plants > Roots > Unclassified | place...
TGTAAGTTTATTTTTTATCCTGATCTCATGTTACAAGTGGTGAGTTAGTCGAGTTAACTTGAGTTGACTTGTTTTTTTTCCTAATTTTTTTTATTATTTTTTTTAATTTCATCATTTGTATTAAATCATTTGCCTTTGAGCTTTGTTATTTTTCACTTCTCTTTCTGTTTTGTTATTTCAATAGCGGGTTGATCAAGTTAATCTACGTCAGCTTACATTTCCTTTCGCAATGTTTTTTTTTTCTTTAACTTTGGTCGTTTTTGTTAGGTACTTCTTTTGAATAATTTTTTTTATCCTGATCTCATGTTGTTGGTGGCGTGTTAGTTGAGTTAACCCGAATTTACACTTTTTTTCCCTTGATTTTTTCTTGATTTTTTTTTTCAATTTTATCATTTTGCATAAAAGTATTTGCCCTTGAGCTTTGTCATTTTTTCACTTTTATTTCTTTTTAGTTATTCTGAGTGCGGGTTGGTAAAGTTAACCTTAGCTGGCTTAGGGTTTTTTTGATGTTTTTTTTTAACTTTTTTTTTACTAGGTCCTTCTTTTGAAATTCTTTTTTATTTTTATTTTAATCTTGATCTCATATCATGGTTTGTGGGTTTGCTAAGTTACCCCGAGTTGACTAGGGTTTTCGTTTTTGGCATTATATTTTTTGAATTTTTTTTTGTTTTAATATTTGACATTAAGTTATTAGACCTTGAACTTTGCAATTTCTTTTTGCTTCTTTCTACGAGTTTTTCCAATCTTATATTTTAAGTCATGTTTTAGTTAATTTAACCCGAGTTGTCTTTGATTATCCACACTTGAATATCACATTTTAGCATTTAAAAAAGTTTGGCCCTATCCACAACATAATGTGGGCCACCTATCCAATTAGTTCTATTTTTTACATCTCAAGATGCTTATAAATCAAATCTAGAAAATAAATTTCACTGGTTTCTGACCGATGCAGTATCATGTTTTCTTTCTCCAACAATTTAAAGAACCAGCACTCCATAACTATACACATCAGACTTGTATGAAACTCCTCCAAAGTTTCTGCATAATACTTCTGGTGTGATGTATCCAACAGTCCCTCTTGCGACCACCCTCCATCGAAACCTTACTTTTCCCTGCTCTTGCATAGTTTTGAGAGACCAAAATCAGAAATCTTTGGACAAAAACCTTCACTGAGAAGAACTCTGTTGATTTCCAATAGCAGGTCATACGGTACTTTAATTTCCAAAGGATGGTCTGTAGGTTGAGATCCTTGACCACATATAAACTTATCTAGACATCCATTAGGCATGTATTCATAGATCGAAGCTCTTTTAGTCCTATCATAACAAATTATACCCCATAAGAGTAACTATGTTTACATGGGAAGTTCTACTAATGCATGCAACATCATTAATAAATTCCTGTCCTCCAGCTTTTGATTTATTTAGAACTTTTGACTGCCACAAGAGAATCAACTGGCAACTTCCCCTTATAAACACCACCACATCCTCCTTGACCAAATTTTCCGTTGAATGAGTCGGTCATTTTCTTGAATTCTGAATATGAATATCTCTTTGGAGTAAGAGATTGATAATTCACCATGAATGCCTCAATCTTTTGATTGTCCTTTGTATTCTTCCACCACCAGAGAGTCATTGGCTTGGTCGTAGATAATCCATCCATCGTATCACAACTATATAGACTCCTAATATCACTGCCACAGTAGCTGGTATGACTGTAAAAAAGATGATGGGAGAACCTCATGACAGATAATCAACGATTATTAAAGGGAAGGGATGTAATGTCAATATAATTTTTTTAATTAAGTCTTCAAATAACTGTAGAAATCGTCCTTAATTCAGAACCTAATCCATTAAAGAGTTGCTAAACACTTTGTTAATACATATTTGCCCATGTTGCTTAACCAAACACTAACATTGTTTAAAACAAAAAAATTTCCTGATCGAAGTAGGAAAACAAATTCGAGCACACAAAGCTTTCCTTGTACACTACGGATAAGTCAGCCGAAAAAGGTAATGCACATACATTAGAGAGAGAGAGAGATTTCCAATACTTGTAAGAAAACCAGCAACCTAAACAGGAAACCCAGAGGAGGTCTGTCCGTACGAAAGACTGATTTCTTTCACATTCCATGCAAGAGAGGGATAAAAGAGCACAAGACGTTCACTATATTTTGTTGTGCTGCTTTGTTGTGAAGAAAGGTCTGCCTAATTGCCACCAATTTGCTGGCAAGTGGAACGTCTTGGTGCATCAAGCCTTGTTTAAACCAAGAACAGATCAGTTATGGCCACTTGCTTAGTCCTTTTACGTCTTCTTTTCTCGCTTCTTGTTATTTGGGGTAAGTTTCTTTCTTGTTTTAACTATTTTTTATGCCTGCATTGTTCTGTTTGGTTTCCTGGAAAAGTACTGAAAGAAAATAAAAGAAAAACTTAAACTTGTGGGTTACCTAATTGAGTAGTATAATTCTTTGGCTTCATTGAACTGCTTTTTTTTTTTACTCAGCATATTGTTTTACTTTTACACTGTATTTTATTCAAGCATGAAAACACAGAGGTTTTCTAATTTCAATTTCGTGATAAAATTAGTGGGATTACGTGCTACTTCTTTGTTTTTGTATTTGGATTACTTTTTTTTTTTTTTTTTGTATTTCTTCTCTTGATTGTGTTCTTATTATGAATTGGGATTTAGAATTTTAGTGAAACTGAAGCTTAATGTCAATTATGATGAATTGATGATGTCATGATAGTAATATTTATTTTTACTCTATATATTTTCAGAAAAAGTTTCCTTTTCTGTGTCATGAGATTTTCTTAAAAAATATTCATTCTTTTCTGTTAATTTTTTAACCAAAGATTTTTATTTTCTTTTTGTTATGATATTTGATGATTCTTGTGCTTATTCCTCTCTTTTTTTGCTGCACCTTTCTTGATTTTAGTTTTGTTCACATAATTAAAAACTCTGTTTGTCACTCTTTTCTCAGGTTCAGCTGTCCAAATCCATGGCGTTGAACTTGGGATTAACTATGGTCAGATTGCCAACGATCTCCCATCACCCACTCTCGCAGCTGTGCTGCTTCAATCTCTCAACGTCCATAGGGTAAAACTATTTGATGCTGATCTCAATGTCCTAATTGCCTTTTCCAATTCTAATATTGAGCTCACTATTGGACTTGGCAATGAGGACATTCAAAAAATGACTGTTCCCACAGAAGCTGAAAATTGGATTCAACAGAATGTTCAGCCCCATATCCCTCAAACCAAAATCACTTGCATCGCTGTCGGAAACGAGGTCTTCAGCAGTAATGATGCCCAGTTAATGTTCAACCTTCTCCCAGCAATGAAAATGATTCATAAAACTCTTGTGAATCTTGGATTAGATAAACAAGTGATGATCACTACTCCACATTCTTTTAACATCTTGGAAAATTCCTATCCTCCTTCATGTGGCACTTTTCGAGAAGATCTTGCTGAATACATCAAGCCTTTATTGAGTTTTCTTTCTCAAATCAAGTCGCCTTTCTTTATCAATGCGTATCCATTTTTTGCATACAAGGCTGACCCGACTCAGATTTCTCTGGACTATGTACTTTTCCAGCCTAACAAAGGGATGAAAGATCCAAATACTAATTTGCTTTATGATAACATGTTGTATGCTCAAGTAGATGCCGTGTATTCAGCAATGAAAGCAATGGGGCACACGGATATTGAAGTTAAGATTTCAGAAACAGGCTGGCCATCAAAGGGTGACCCTGATGAGGTGGGATCAACACCAGAAAATGCAAGGCTATATCATAGTAATTTGATCAAAAGAATTCAGGAGAAGCAAGGTACACCGGCAAAACCATCAGTCCCGATAGAAGTATATGTTTCCGCACTCTTTAACGAGGATTTAAAAACTGGTCCAACATCTGAAAGGAACTATGGACTCTTCTATCCTGATTGTTCCCCGGTTTATAATATTGGATTGCAGGATCATTTTCCTACAAATGGAGTAGTTTATTCTTCAGCAGCATCCAATATAAATGTAAGTCACATTTTCTCTCATCATTACTAATTAGTGTTTTGGTTGAAGTATAATTAAAGCTGAATTGCATTTTGAATGATTCTGCAGGCATTGTCTGTCTTCAGCTTGCTGATCTTTGTTATGGCGTACTTAATCCTTGCTTAGGACCATATCGGAGGATGGGGGGAGAGATCAACAACAAAAGCATATATAATGGTGGATAATTAACAGCTAATTACTGCTGTTAGGCTTCTTTTTTATATATAATTATAAGTAATTGTAGCATCTTCAACACTCCTTATATAATCATTTGCTTATTTGCTTGGTTTATTTATTATTTTTTAAAAATATGATATTTCATCCTTTGCCTTAAATAATTTTTTATGAACTTTTCTTTCTTTTTATATTTTTTAATTAAGATTCTGTATGTTAGTTGGTTAACGTAATATAAAAATAAAGAATATATACACCCATATTCAATTAAATACTTAGTCCCATACCAAAGGAGTATTTTATTAATTTATTTGACTTTAGTAATTTATCATGTCTTATGTCCATAAAATATTTCACAATGTTTATTCCATTAAGAATAGTAGAATATGTATCAAAATAAAAATTAGATGCAAAAAGAAAGAAAGTTTAAAATATGGAGCACATTAAAAAATAAAGAAAAAGAATATAAACCATGTTATGAATCTTTTAATTTGATGAGTCAAGAACTACATCACGTTCTTAGTGTCAACATTAGTTGATTTTATCAAATACATTGTAAGTAGTATAACATATGATTTCATCAAATTATTTTAAGTGTATTCTATTTGATTAAATTTCAAAAACTCACGGACTGAATTTTTTTTATATTTTTTTGTTAGTTTAGATAAAATTAAGAGGAAAATTGATTCATAATTGAAATCTCAAGGTGGACATTGATAAACTTGAAATCTTAGACGGAAAAACTAGATTCACAGGGATAAATTAAAATTAACCTTTTAAGAAATAAGAAACAAGGAGGGGCGTTATACTCTCCTTCAGGTCCTATTAATAAAAAAGTGAATTAGTTATATAATTTTTTTTTAGTTTAAGTTATTTTAGTATCTAAAATTATATATGAAAATGACAACAATAAACTTGACCATTAAAAAAAAAAAAGAGGGGTTACATTAGAAAGTACAAATTATAAAAGAAATTAAAACACTAGGGGTTTTGAACATCCTGTTGACTGCATTATTCATTCATATAATGTTTTTTTTTTTAATTTTGATTATTAAACTTTATTTTCTTACAACTTTATCATTCCAAGTTATATTAGCATTGTTAAATTAAAAATCAATATTACAAGAAAAAATCTTAGATATTAGTTATAAGATTAGAAAAATAAGGGGAAAAAAAGAAGAACCCACTATTCAAAAAGCTTGGAAAATGGAGCAGAAAAAAAGGTTATAGTTACGAATATGATGAACCAAGACATTGTTGAGAAGAAATGGGATTCCATTTTCACAGAGAAAGGAGGCAAGAAAACATTTCTGTGTTGGAGAGCTAATTGGCCACTATTTCACTTTACATTACGTCAGAAATGGTTTATAATTTACTATTTACAATTACATTACATCAGTACACTTTGTTATAACTTATTTCTGAATTATTCCCCTTAATTTATCTTCTTTTTTTTAATAATAAATAATAAATAATAATAGCAAAGAGACCGGCGATGAGGAAAAAATTAATTAGCTAAGGAAGGATTTCATATATGCATAAAATTAAGCTGTAATTTTGGACAAAGTCGGAAGCCTGATCGTATCCCGTTGTGCCCAAAACTTAAGAGACAATGCAGATTCAATGTCAAATTAAATGATTATTGGACGAATTTGCATAAAAATTAAGTCCAATGATATAATTAGATTTTTAATAAGTCAATTTAATTTAATCATAGGACAAATTAAAAGTTTATTTATGTTTAAGAATTAATTTGGGTCCAATTAAAGGATTTAATTAGGTGCAAGGTCTTAATTATACTTTAAATGGGTCAAATTAATTTTTTTAGGGACTTAATTGATGAAAAATTAAGTTTAGGAGCACAATTTAAGCTTAATAGAGAATATTGAAATTTTAGAGAGCCAAATTTAATTTTTTTAAAAGTCAATTGGTTCAAATTAGGGGTAAAATCGCAACAAAATCAAAGTTTTGGGATCAATTAAGGGCTAAATTGAAGAAATTTGCAGTCAATGACCATTTTAAAAAGGCACCGAACTCTGGGGATAAATTTGAATGAAATCAGGGATGAAATTAAAGAGATTTGAAAGTTTAATGGTCAATTAGGGGCTAATTGAAGAAATCTAAGACCAAGGACTAATGTGGAAAGGCGCTAGTATTCGGGGTTGATATTGAAGTTCGAAAGGGATAAAATTGTGTAAAATTGAAAGTTTGAAGCCAATCAGAGTTGTAATTGAGAGAAATCATAAATCAAGGGATTGAATTGAACTTTACCAAAATGACGTTGTTTTGGTAAAGTTAATCTTCTTCTTCATTTTTGTCTGAAAAGACTACTTAGGGGGCTACTTTTCAGGGGCATTTAATGTTTCATCTCTCCATCAATTTTGACAAAACTTGCATGAAAATGATGGTCTAACATTTGACTACACCTCAATATGGTCCTTTCTGGTCAATTGACAGTACAACGGTCATGACGTCGGCCCAAAAAGGCCAACCCAGGCAGTCTTCAACTGCCAAATTTGATAGTTCATGATGGTCACTTTAAGCCAATGGTTAGGATCCTCCCGGTTCGAATCAAATACCAAGATTTGTTCCCAAAAGAAACAAAATATTCCTCTTCCACCCCCTATAAATAGGGGTGGATTCCAATCAATGAGCACCAAGAAATCAATATGACAAGTTGGCAAAAAAATCATCTCTTCCCTGTTTTTTTCTGCAATTTTATTCTCTTTGTCGTGATCTCAGCCACTTCTCCTCCTCATTTGTTGCGTCCTCAGCCACTACAATCTCAGCACCACCTAGAGCCGCCGACATGACCACCAGCCATCCACCTTAACATCAAAAGTGGCCACTGCAAACTCCTTCCTCTCCGCCACAGACTTTCTTCCAGCAACCAGCTCTACCACCAGTCGTTGGCGTCTCCACCCACAACTCTATCATTAGTCGATAGCAGGACCAACCGACCTCTCCTTCAATGCCAGGTAAACCCCTTCTCTCTTCTTCTCCTTCTTCTTATTTTCCCTGCTAGCATCATCCCTGCATGCAGAACGAAAATTCATTCTGCATACAGGAGACAAATTAATTAACTCATAAGCTGGGTTGGACCCGTGTTAACCCAGCCCATACAGCTCGGTTGGGTTTAGCACAACCCAAAAAAACAAAAGAAAAGGGAAGGATGTTGGGCCGACAGTCAGCCCAACCCGACTAAGTCGGGCTAGACCCGTCCTAGCCTAGTTTGGATGGCTAGGTCGGGTCCAGCCCAATATATTTAATAAAAAAATAATATTAAATATAAAAAAAAACTTCAAATTTTTGAAAGGGCATTTTAAAAATATTTGTGGTCTCCCTGCATGTTTTTCCAATAAGTTTGGATAATATTGGTTGTATATTTACATTGTAAGATACAGATCTGATATTAAAAATATTCGGTTTCCTCCGAAACTTTTAAAAAATAAAAAATAAATCAAAAATTTTAAAAATAAAATTTCATTTCAAAAAACAAAAAAATATTTTGTTTTTGTGCATATGTCCAAATTCTAAAAGTTTTTCATGCATACTTTTTGAAAACAGAGTTGTTTTTATCATAATTTAAAAATGCAAAAATAGATATCGTAATCAGTTTATGATTATTCGTTAGAGTTTGGTCAAAATATCAAAAACCATTCACCAATCATTTTGTTCACTTTATATTTGAAGTGTTAGGTTTTAGCTGTAGACTTTAATATTTTAGAATGTAAAATTACACAGTAGAGTATACTTTCAGGTATTAATTATACAAAGAAATAAATGCGATGTTAAAATTTAGACCTTAGAATGATTAGGATTTCACCCGATAAGGTAGAAACTTTCTCATGAAAGGAGATCTATATTGAACCTTAGATAAGACCAATGGACAAAAATATGACTTAGAATAACAATCAAACAACAATGCAACTTACCTTAGGTAGGTTGCACTAGGGGTGATGCGTTTTCCCCTTACACAACCAGTCCCTTACCTGGACTCTCGCAAACCAAAAGTTTCATGGTAACCATAATACTAAGTGGCGACTCCTGAACCTTATAATCATAATGTTATGATTATTCCCAAAACCTCTTTTCACCGCACTCTCGGAAGACAAATGTTGTCTTTCTCAACGCTATGCACGCGAGCTGCGACACACTTTGCACTAGGATACTTAAAGTCCACTCATAGATAGAACTAAAAGATACTAAAATGCCACGTTATGATGGCCACTGGAGGCTTACATGGTCTTTAATTTCAGGGCCCGTGGGATTAGTCGAGGTGCACGCAAGCTGGCCCGGACACCCACGTTAAACTAAAAAAAAAAAAATACTAAAATGCTTACCAAATATGTAGTACTGTAACTTGGTCTAAGAAGGAAAACGAAAACAACCTAGAGCATGTCACCTTGCTCCGTTAATTTTGTCTTGGTCTTGATCCTGAAGCAGTTTGGATTTTGGAATACAACCTCAATCCTAAAAGTTATCTAGTTTTATTACATGATGATCTAAAATATCAAAAGTATAATCATTTCATTTTCCAACTATAGTTCTTCTATTCCGTGCAGAGTTTCAAAGGCTAGAATCCTAATGGCTCAAAATGCCTTCATCATGGAAGGAGTCCCTCTAAAATGATGCAGAGATTTTTTCTGAACTTACAACTTAATGTTAATGGATATAATTTTTAATTCAGTTATTAGATTGTACTGAAAAATTAATAGAAGATTTCATAGACCTTGTTTCTATAGGGTTAAAATTTTATAGCAAATAGAGATCGAGAAGACCTTTTGATAATTCCCAGAAGCTATTGTTCGAGATTTGCTATATTTTTTTTATTTTATTTAGAACTCTTCTATTATTTGAAATGGGGAATGAAGAATGAAAAAAGCCATGATTAGAAATATGCCTTATGGCAGTGACTTTTAATTTAAACTTATGTATGTAGTGATGGCAATGGCTAGAAAGTGTTTAAAGGCACGAGCTGCCTGTAATGAGAAGAATTAATGAATATGGATGATGTAAAACATGAACCAAAATTATCACATTGAATTGATGAGTACATGGTTGATGAACAGTGCATGTTATAAGTGTTGAGATAAATTAATGATTGTCTAGTGCAGGAAACATATAGGTCTCAAACAATGAAATGGGTCATTGAATACAGTCCATGTAAATTCCAAGCAGTGATTATTCAAATAAATCTATGAATGTACAACAACTTAAGGCATGAAATGATGACCATTAAAATGAATAAACAATCATGGTTGATGTAAACGGCAAGCTAAGATTATGAGAATAAATCAATGAAGTTATAGTTGATGTAAAGCATGCATTATGAATACTGAAATAAATGGGTGAATATAGTAGATGTAAGGTATGAATTTTGAGTTCCAAAATGACTTGGGGGGTCCAAGTGATACATGTAAAATAATGGGCTATGATGATTATTGAATCGGGTAAATGAATATGGTTATTATAGAGTAAAAACCATGATCAAGATAAAGGCGAGTGAAAGGTAGTGAATAGGGTAAATCAGTGGTTATTCCAAGGCATAAACTATGAATAGCGAAATGGATTAATGAATCCGGAAGTTGAATTAAAGTACGGGTAAAGGAAATTGGATGGATATGATTTTCTATATGTTGGCCTCTGAACTTGTTAAACCCTTGGTTCGTAGGCTTGTTTCACTGTCTCTATAATGTATTCTAGATCTACCTTACTTGGAGACCGATTCATTTCTAGGTTACTTAGGATTATTATTTCACCAACATCCCTCGATGGTGAACTCCTATGATTAGTAAACTTAGCTTTTGAACTACTTCCCACTTCCTCTGTCACTAAAGTCAGTCCTTCCTTGATTTATTCTTGGTTCAAAATAATGGTTATTCCTTGCATTTTCTTAAAAACTAATCATATATCTCTCTTCAAGTATTTTATTAGCTTCTTCCACTCTACGTTCAAATATTATATATCTCTCTTCATTGCTCATAAATCTGTGTTCTTCCTCTTAATTTCCTTTCCCTGCCTTTTGAAAGATTGACTCTCTATTTCGTTTTTCAACAGAGACTTCTACCGAAACTTTTTTTTCTTTTAGGTTTTCTAGTAATTTTAATCTTTTTGGTGCCATTATTTCGAAGAAAAAAAAAATGACACTCACTGTGGTCGTCACTTGTTTAGGTTTCTCTTATGACTACCTTAAATAAGAAAACTTTGAACCTTAAATTTAAATACTAAGAGTTAATCACTTAATGAAATTTTACATTTAACTAACAATTCCGAACTTATAAACAAATTGAAATTATAACACTTAAATGTTGATGATAAGAGATAACTGAGATTTAAGAACAAAGAAATTGATTTCAAATACAATTTACTTTCATATAGTTATTCTTGATCTGTTGATCAATCTACTTGATAAACAGATTTTGTAGATATTGTGAACTTAATTGAATTGCAAAGAAAATATTGTTGTTGTTGTTGAATTATCCTTGTTATCTTGTTTTTTTTTCCTTGTGCCTTGCTTTAAATAGGAAAAACATGAATAATCGCTTGTTAACTTTTCACTTTCTCCATTTCATCTTTATTTTTAGAACATTATATTATGTGGGCTTCTTATGCCCATGTTAC
>Ga0307515_10023360_pt1 | contig 10839 bp, 8 predicted proteins | sample 17_EM_MG_FD_194513 | JGI IMG/M metagenome (GOLD analysis project Ga0307515, IMG submission 194513) | Populus trichocarpa ectomycorrhiza microbial communities from riparian zone in the Pacific Northwest, United States - 17_EM | ecosystem: Host-associated > Plants > Roots > Unclassified | place...
GAGTTGCATATAAATAGCAGTACTTTGGAGATTGTGAGAGTACCATCCTCCAGCCCAGCAGCAACCACCTTCCCACTTCCCATCTACCACACCACAACAACCATGAGCAGAGAAGCCCTCAGACCTCGGAACCTTAATTTCAACTACCTACCCCCACTACTTATACTCTCATCACCACCATCCTCACCAAAAAATGTTGAAAACAAAGTGCCAAGGGTCGCATCATGGACGATCACTCTGGTCCAAAGCGCACCTCCTCCTAACCACCACCACCACCTACAGTGGTACAGCATCGACTTGTCATTATACCTGATGTGTCTTCACCTGCTACTGAAGCTCTACCTGCAATGCTCAACCTTGACGATAATTATAGCTCCTCAGACGAAGCATATATTGAGCCAGCCGGGTCGATCACCGCTGATCACTCGGCCAAGCGGCGCAAGAAAATGTTACAGATGTACATGATGTTACAGGTCTGATACACGGTCACGGCTGCAGGGGCTGATGCCTCCTGTATATATCTCGAGTCTTTCTCCTTCTCTCTTCTCTGTACCATAGAATACATGCACATGGTTCTCCCCAACTTCCATATCGTAACAGAAAACACTCAAAAAACCAATTCAAAATTTGACAGATCTTCCTAAGCTTTCCACAGTTGACCCTTTACAACTGATTGTCCCTCCTCACGAAGCATGGAACCGATTGCCCATTGTGTTCTCTGAGCTGGATGCCATTACTCCAATTCAAATCTTCAATCTCTTTCTTACCAACTCCATTATGGGTAGTGTTAGCAACGGGTCCGGGTAACCCACCAGCGGTCCGGGTTTGGACTGCCAAAACGGATCAGTTCGGTTCCAGACCCTTCCAAAAACCCTACCCACTGACTCTTGGCGGGGCCAAACCCGGACACGTACCTGTCAAAATGCAGGTTCCGCCGGATTTGACTTGACCGATTAGTTCCAATCTCTGGTTCTGCGTTTCGGGTTTCACATTTACAGTTGAATTCAGATATGCTACTGTTAATTGTAAAATATCGACATTGGTATGTCACGGTTTATTTTCAAGGTATTGGCCGCCTTAATGAGCAAAACGAACAGACTCATGTGCCCTACTACATCCTGGAAATGAGTGTCAACGGAGCGTCAATGATTTTTGGTCATGCATCTTCAGTAACATGAGTGGCACTTGATCACACCAGGATATATGACCTTACGTGACGCGTAACTCATAGAGAAGTTGTTTTTGGGACAGTAATTCATAGCATATGTGATGCGTGGCACTATGAATGTCCTATGGACCTACATGTTGACTAGATCACTATGATACGCATGCGATTTTGTGCGCTGGATACTATACACCACTGCATACAACAAACTTGAAAGCAAGCTGCCAGATGCACTTCATTGCTCGCTCCCAAGTACACTCCTGATTGCACTCAATTGCACACTCACAGCCTGCTTGACTGTACACGCCCAATTGCTCTCGATGGCACACTCCCAGCCTGCTTGACTTACGCTCTCAAGTAAGCTCTCAAGACGCTCCCAAGTACACTCCCGGGCATGCTCTCAATGATGCTCCCATTTCCTCTCGATGGCACACTTCCCAGCCTGCCTGACTTACGCTCTCCAGTAAGCTCTCAAGACACTCCCAAGTACACTCCCGGGCATGCTCTCAAAGACGCTCCCAATTGCTCTCGATGGCACACTCCAATCTTGCATGACTGTACGCTCTCAAGATGCTCTCAAGCACACTCCCGAGAATGCTCTCAAGGATGCTCCCAACTGCACTCGATTGCACTCTCCCAGCCTGCTTGACTGTACGCTCCCAAGTAAGCTCTCAAGACACTCCCAAGTACACCTCCCAGTCACTCTCAAGTACTCTCCCAATTGCACTCGATGGTACACTCCCAATCTCACCTGACTGTATGCTCCCATGTATGCTCCTGCATGCTCAATCTAGAGACTTGCTGAGTTGCAGACGCCAGGCACCGGGAGGCGTGAGGCTGGGGGTGTATGGCAGGCAGTATTTGGTGGGTGGTGGGCGGCGTGTGGAGTGCGGCATGTGGCAGGTGGCATGCGGCGTATGTTGGCCGAAATCATGACGTCGGTTGATAGTATAGTCCGAACATTATCTTTAGTGCGGCCACCATGACAAGATCTCACGATGCCTTACGGTCATGGTGTTGACAATTGCAGTCTTAGATACTGCAGGAAAGGTAGGTGATTGGATCTCGGGGAGAGCAGATCTCCAACTCAGATTTTCCGACGGAATCTGCTGCCCACTTCCCACCAATTGTGGGCGTCTGTGTGCACATTTGGTCCGGGGCTGATGGTGATGATGGTGATGGTGATGATGGTGATGGTGATGATGGTGATGGTGATGATGGTGATGGTGATGATGGTGATGGTGATGATGGTGACGGTGATGGTGTTGGTGATGGTAATTATAGTACCAGAAGCACTTAGACAAGTAGATTGGCTATGTCAACATTAGCATCAAAGCTTCCACAGACTTAGAGCCTTCTACTAGCCAAAGCTTCCACAGACCTAGAGCCTTCTATTAGCCAACGCTTCCACAAACTCAGAGTTTTCCATCAGCCAAAAGCTTCCTGTTGTGGTGAAATGGCGGAGCTAGCAGGCAGAGAGCCCATCATCTACACTCCGCTGCACCTCTCGCGACATGCAAAGGGAATTTGTGAGACAGAGCGGTTCTGGCTCGAGGAGCTTAGGAAGAGGGTGAGACGATATGATGCTACCTGGCCCCAAAGAACTACGCAATTGCGTGGATCTACGAATCCAGGGAAGCACAAGTGTGATCAAAAGATGGGAAAGCTAGAGTGTGTAATTCGTTGTATAATGAGATGAGATGATACAGAATGAGATGCATGATCTGTCTACCCCAGGGTCTTCCAAAAATATACTGCCTGTTGCTCCGTTCATCTCTGTTACCCCTGTATCTCCGTCCGCCCCCGTCGCCCAGTCCATCTCCCTCATCCCTGTATCTCCATTCACCCGCCGTAGCTCAGTCCGCTGCCTACCTGAGGGGCGGTGGTGGTGAAAAATGGATTGTCCCGCCACACCGTGGAAAACCCCACTTCTCCCGAATATGCTCCTTCATGCACCCTCCAGAGACTTGTTGAGTTGCAACGCCAGCCACCGGGAGGAGTGAGGCAGGTGGCCTGTGGCATGTGGCAGGTGGTGGGTAGCATGTGGCCGGCGGTTGAAATCATGACGTTGGTCTATATCATAGTCTGAATCTTATCTTGAGTGCGCCCACCGCGACGAAATCTCATGATGCCTCACGACCATGGTGTTGACAATTGCAGCCTTAGATTCTGTAGGAATGGTAGACAACTAGATCTTGGGGAGAGCAGATCTCCGACTCAGATTTTCCAGCGGAATCTGCTGCTTGCTTCCCACGGTGTGTGGGCGTATGTGCGCGCATTTAGGCTGGGGCTGATGGTGATGATGGCGATGGTGATGATGGAGACGGTAATGACGGCGATGGTGATGGTGTCAGTGATGGTGATCATAGTACCAGAAGCACTGAGACAAGTAGGTTGGCTACGTCAATGTTAGCATCACAGCTTCTACTGACGTAGAGCCTTCTATTAGCCAAAGCTTCGTCAGACTCAGAGCCTTCTACTAGCCAAAGCTTCCACAGACCTAGAGCCTTCTATTAGCCAAAGCTTCCACAAACTCAGAGTTTGCTATCGGCCAAAGGCTTCCAGTGGAGGAAAACTCTACTCCTCCCGAAGCGTGGCTCTCTCAAGCAGGCTCTCAAGCAAGCTCTCAAGCAGGCTCTCAAGCAGGCTCTGAAGTAGGCTCTAGAGCAGGCTCTCATGCAGACTCGCAGCGATAGTGTGTACAGTGCCGGTATAATGGGCAGGCAGTAAAGAGAAGTATAGGTCCATCTCTGGCCGGCAGCCGTATATAGTTTCATAGGCCCATGGGCACATCTCTATGAATCGACTATAGATGACTAAAAGCTGTGCGTCATGCAGGGGTCCACGGGAAGCTTGCTATGAGCTGCGCATAGCGCACCCTATAGTCGATTTGCACTTTTGCCGATGCACAAGCATCCATAAACAAGGATATGGCAGCCTTTATTGGCAGATATGTACGGGATATTCCCGCCACATCCTCCAGGACAGTAACAACTTATTTCATTTACAGAGCTACCACTAAGTATTCTTGAGCCTTTTAGCATACAAAAACAGTCAAAACGATGTATACAGACCATAATGGCCACATCGCGCTGTGATTAACCATAATGGAAGGCCAACAACCGTTGACACTCTGTTGATGCTCATTTTCAAGATGGGGCAGGGAGCATGTCCCTCTCTGTATTGCCTATAAAGGCAGCCAATACTCCGTTTATAACTATTTGCAACCTGTCGCCCCCCAGATTACCCAAGATATACGACCAACCATCGTGTTACGGGGGTATTTAAGCCACGTAATTAATACAACATTTATTAGACTAAATACAGCCGCCTAAATACAAAACTCTTTCCTTGTCTTTCCCAAGACTCAACCTCTTATCTAGTTCCTCTAGAAAGAGCTCACCACTCGGCCACGTCCGTCCAAAGTCGCTCTTCGCTGAACTCTTCGAGGGGTAACAACCCTGTAGCGATGTACCAGTGAACTTCGTATCCGATACCGAGTGTAACGGCATAGTATGAAAGTTCTTGGGAGATGTGGGTTGAACGCCGCTCGTTGAAGAACAAGATTTGATCTCCAATAGTTTTGACGACCCGTTTTTGTGCGTATTGAGATTGTGTCAACTTGAACAAACACATAAAGGGAGTATTCACGTAAGTGAAGTAAAGAAGTAATTTTGAATGTTTGTAGATAGAATTCTTAATAATATTTTAAGGTGTTCTTCGCTTGTAATGTCTGACTGTGGATTGCTGCTAGAGCTTGGTTCTTCTCATGGTCGGGGACAATGTGAGATCTTATATAGTCGAGCCTTCAGGTCAAGTTTGCCTTTGGGTTATCGCCATGACACATAGTTTGCTTGATAGCTTATCATTGATATCATCTTAAGTGACTCATTGATATTGCCACGAATTCCCTCAAGGTTATCGTGTTCATGCATGAGGTGTTTCAAAGCGTTACGCCCCCACTATGGATCATCCTCACGTTATGATATCATGCGCACTAAGATGACAACTCATAACTTCAACTTGGACATCTTGCTTCCCATTCGTTCAGTAGTTGGAACATCTGATGACATATAGTCCTATCAGTGCTTATCGCAATTTATAATAACTCCGGGTTATTAAATGCCTCACCTTTTAATTTGGCTATTCGGCAATGCGTTCAGATATTTAATCGGCGACCAACCAATACTCTGCCAACGTAGATTATGACACGTCAACCTAGCACTACTGACTAGTATGACGTTGCAATGCATACTGACTCAACCCAATGAGCAGGTTTGCTTCTGGCCTCTTATCTTCAGTCAATGTCATTAATCCCTCAGATACAGCATGCGTAGGTCTCGGTGCTTCCGTAGACCGAGGAGCGTTACAGGATGATTCCTTGTCGCTGTGCGACAACGCCCGTAAATCCCTACTTACTAGTATTTTGCTTATCATCTGCTGCACACGTAACTCTGCAAATTTGCAATGTAACTGTGTGTTGCCCCACTAGATAAGATATAGTAAATGTGGCCAATAACTATGCGCACTGCTGAACGTTTTTTACTTCCCAGTAAAGGCGTCATAGTTGCGTCATCATATTTGAATCTGCCAGTGCAAGCTGACTTGTCACTAATTGATCGACATGTGGCTCAAGTGTAATCCCGCTAAAGATCACTTGACTGACAACCATTGTGATGCTCTCATAGGTACGTGTTATGCAATTAACTATCTACTAACCAATCCACTGATGTATCATTACCGCTGCTAGGCTGAACCCCTAACAAATCGTTGACGCTAGTCTTAGCTATGGTTCCAACCCGCTAGAATGGTTCCGGGTTAAGGTTGGAACCGGAACCGAACCGTTGCAACGGGCTTCACCACACGAAAACCCGGACCATTGCAATTGGGCCCGTTTTACCACCAAAAACCCTGCATTTCAACATCACAAATTTGGCTCCAATTAAGTAATTGAGTTTTGATTGTATCATGACATCATCAGTATGTAGATGGTGCAGTTCTAGCCGCTCTTTCACTTCCCGATCTCAGATGTGTGATCCGAACAATATTCATTGAGTGGCTATCGAAAACCCGCTAATTTCGCTTGAAATTTGCCCATATTTCACAACCACTCTACAAATATGAGTCAGATCGCAAACCTGAACGCGGGAGGTGAAAGAGCAGGTAGAACTGCAAAATCTACATACTAATCATGTTACGATATGATCATGACTCAAATACTTAATTGAAACCAAAGTTGTAGGAACCGCAAAGTTGGAACTGTGGGCCGGTTCCAATCCGGCCAAAAAACTGCTGATTTATGTCTGGTCCGGGTAACAACCCCACCAAGACAGAGCGTGGCGGGTTTTTGGCCAGGTCTGGAACCGAACAGAACCGAACCGCCGGTCAAAACCCAGACCACTGGCTGGCTACCAAGACCCATTGCTAACACTAGTTGACACTCTGTTGACACTCATTTTCCAGATGGGGCAGGGAGGGTATTGCAATCTGTTTTGCCTATAAAGGCAGCCCATAATTCTTGTATGAATGTCTGCAACCTATTGGCGGTGTGATTACCCAGGTCGCATGACCAAAAATTGTTGATGCTCCATTGACGCTCATTTTCAAGATGAGGTAGGGAGCGTGGTGTTATAATTTTCGCCAATAAAGGTGGCCAATACTAAGATTATGTATAACCACGACCGAATCAATTTTTAATTACCAGACTTACATAACCTAAAATCGGTGACGCTCCGTTGACGCTCATTTTGCCACGGGTGTATCCACAATATGCAATCATTTGATTTGGAGTAGTCCATCATTCACATTGTTTTGGCAGCCATTCTAGCGTTTTCATTTACTTTCTTCCTGATCACTACACTGTTCTTTAATAATACTGTAACACCGGGAGATTCACCCTAGGTCCTAATCAATAAAAGCCCCTAATGAGTTCCGGACTGATGAAGAAGAAGATGAATAAGGCTTCACTCAGGATGCATATAAGGATTAATACCCAACGAACACAGGGTAACTGTTCAGTTCTCCGTTCCCGATAGATAGTATCAACTAAAGAGTATCGTCTTAAGCTATCAGTATGCTGATGTACACGACTTTAGGAGAGCCTGAAAGAAGTATCATCTGAACCACCACACTATCGTGATGACTCTCGGACTTCTAATGGATGCTAGAGTATTGTCTTAACAACCAGCACTTATGCTCGAGGACTGACTGTCCAAGAATTCGACGACTCCAAGTATCGACTTGTCTTATAAAAAACAGCAAAGTAGTTTTGCCTCAGCAGAAGGAGTAGTGCCGACAAAAGAGTATCCTAACAAAAGTATCCTCTGAATCACTACACTATCGGGCTGATCCTCAGACTTCCTTCGGACTCAGAAGTATTGTCTCGCTCTCTTCCCAATCAACGGCTTGCTTTAATGAACGTAGTAAGAATAACCAAGTATAAAGAGTGATAGATATATCTGTGATATATAACTGAATAATGAACATACAACTCTGGACTTCTACGGAGAAGTATCGTTGTTGACTTCGATGCAGAACTAATAGATAATACACGGGAATAAAGTCAAGGCTTGACCTCCAGGCCGAGAAGGTCAACATCAGCAAAAACAAAATTTGCTTTATTAAACTTAATCAGGTTATTGTAGCCACAAACCCCAAAAAATGAAATTGAGATTTCCCTGACATATGGCGTTGCTCTAATGATTCTGAATGTTCAAGGAGTAGTTGCAATCGTTTCATGAACCTCAGAAACCTCACCCCAGAAGGTGGAAATTAATCATTTCAATGCACATTTTACTCCTTTCACGTCACAAATTCACAATTGCAATTTCCGAACCACAGATTGCTGGTATACAAGTTCTCCTTAAACTAAAATCTATCTCTGACACTAAAGTCTAGGGTCACACACAAACACCTACTAGGCTGCAATCTAAGGGGGGCAGCACTGGATGGCAATGTGGTAAAATAGCGGAGCTAGAAGACAGAAAGCCCATCAACACTCTGCCACACCTCTGGCAGCATTCAAAAGGAATTCGTGAGAAAGAGTGTAAGTGGGTGAGATGGCCTGATACTACCCGGCCATGAGGATCCACGCAATTGTGTGGATCTACAAAATCTCGGAAAGCGCAAGTGAGAGGAACGGCACAGAGAGATAGAGTGTGTAATTCGTTGTATGATGATAAGATGAGTTACCGTATTCAATATACCCCTGTGTTGTTACACCATGTTATGGTACTGGACGAGCTGAATCGATGGAGCCAACTGGTGAGTCAATCGGAGTTGATCTCCAAAAGATCGAAGGGGGTCAGCCTGGCCGGAGGAGCAAGAGGAGATGGAGGAGTAGAGCAGCGAATTGAGAGTCAATAATGGACATACACCAGCGTCCTTGCAAGGTCTCAATGTACTCGATGAGACGAATCGATTGAGCATACCAGCGAGTCAATCAGAGCTGATCTGCAAAAGTTCGAAACGGGTCAGACCTGGAGGAGCAGGAAGCACATTGGATCGAAAGTCAATGATGGACGTACCCCAGCACCCTGGCACCCGCTCAATGTACTCGACGAGCCGAGTCGAATGAGTCTACCAGTGAGTCAATCGGAGTTGATCTGCAAAAGATTGAAGGGGGTCAGCCCTGCAGGATGAGGAGGAGGAGGAGTAGAGCAGCGAATTGAGAGTCAATAATGGATGTACTGCAGCGTCCTTGCAAGGTCTTAATGTACTCGACGAGACGAATCGACTGAGCCTACCAGCGAGTCAATCAGAGTTGATCTGGAAAAGTTCGAAAGGGGTCTGCCCTGGAGACTGCAGAAGCAGTAGAGCAGCGAATCGAGAGCTAATAATGAATGTATCCCAGCGTCCTTACACGATCTTGATGTACTCGACGAGCCGAATCGACCGATTCTACCAGCAAGTCAATCGGAGTTGATCTGGAAAGGTTCAAATGGGGTCAGCACTGGAGGTTGAGTAGAACATCAAATCGAGTGCCAATAATGCATGTACTCCAGAACCCTTGCACCGTCTTGATGTACCCAACGAGGCGAACTGATTGAGCCTACCTGTGAATGAAGCACGGTTGATTTGTACAATTTTGAACTTGACGATGGTCAGCAGTAGAGAAGAAGGTAGCGAACAAGCATCGTGTAGCGAATTAATAAATTGTGATGGCCTTGGTGATGGCCTTGGTGATGCAACTGAAGGAAGGAGCAAGTAAACTAAAGCTTCAGGGGTAGAAATGGTTGTCAGGGTGATGGGGATGATGATGGTGATGGTGATGATGATGGTGATGGTGATGGTGATGGTGATGGTGATCATGCTGCAACTACAGTTCAAGCAAATGAACTATGGTTGCAGGGGTTCAAGGTTAGTAAGACTAATCTCCAAGTGCAAAATCAGCAACGTGCAATCAGCAGTGGGATTTCACATATCAAGCATTGCGATTGGTCATCGCAACGATGAAATGAAGCTTCCAGAAACATGATTGAAGAAAATGCAGTTGCAACCTATTTCATGATTATGGGAAACCTGGCTGATGTCGGTGCGAGGGTCCGGTTTCGGAAAGCAATTTCGCATTTTGCTGATGAATAGGTATCCGTAGATAGATCTTGTTGTAGATATCGGTATGGATATTCTTCCTCCATGTTGGTATCGCTGATTATATATCGGGTGATCCACACCCTTAACAATTGTAAGACTGCGAAAGCCTACTTCAGAGTTTTCATACATAACTGCCTCATCATCTTTTGCCTCTACCATTGATAGTTGAGATCTAACTCCCAGGAGTATTAACTACGTCATCAAGGTAATGTGCTCGTATTGTGACACTATTGCTATTGGCGATAACTCGAATGGATACGAGCTTATCTGATGCCAATTATCCAAGAATAGATTCGTGTCACCAAGAGCCAGTGAGAGTGCCCTCTGATATACCCACCGAGTACATAATGGTTTAACAATCGCGGCAAATGACAGAACACTTAATTTGACTATACATTATTGGAGCCAAATATACAGTGATCTGCAACAGAGTAGTTTTGCCATATATCAAACGGAGAGTATCCTGCGCCACTTGGGACGTATGAATCGTAAGTCCTATTCGCCCAAACACAGAGAGTGTGGTCAAACTAAGGGTTGATTCATATAAGTCTATTCGGTCAACAGGACTCCGATATTTGGATTATTGGTTAATGACTTATCTCTCATATGACACTGCATATCTCGTAATGCCACGGTGGTAGTGTTAGCAACGGTTCCAGTTTTGGACCCGGCCGGTTTTATAGGTCTGCGTGGCAACAGCCTTACCCCATCAAAAATCGACGATTTTTTAAGCGCACCATTGCATTATGGCTACAAATATTAATCAGAGAGTTTAGTGTATGGTACATAAAATGTGTAGCTTCGTACGGCGCATCTTTTGGCCGTCTCCGATTTTTGATATCTTCAAGTCCCAGCAAGCGGTAGCCCAAAAACCTCGTTTTTGGGCCGAAAATGGCAATAATTTCAAAGCAGTTTGCTGAGTTTTGAAGATATCAAAAATCGGAGACAACCAAAAGATGCGCCATCCAAAGCTGCATATTTCATATACCAAACACTAAATTAGGTGATGAATATTCATGGACTTAATTGAGGGAACCGTTTGGTACAAACCCGGACCGAACCGGCTGGGGCCGGGTTTTGTT
>Ga0307515_10023361_pt1 | contig 10839 bp, 10 predicted proteins | sample 17_EM_MG_FD_194513 | JGI IMG/M metagenome (GOLD analysis project Ga0307515, IMG submission 194513) | Populus trichocarpa ectomycorrhiza microbial communities from riparian zone in the Pacific Northwest, United States - 17_EM | ecosystem: Host-associated > Plants > Roots > Unclassified | place...
CCTATGGCTTCAGCCGCACCCCGGAGCAGGAACTGATCGCGATCGCGGCGCGCACCGCCCGCCGGGCCCGGATCGCCTTCCTGATGCTGCCCGGAGTCGGTGTCACCGATGACATCCTGGTGGCGGCGGACAACGGCGCCTCGATCTGCCGGATCGCCACCCACTGCACCGAGGCCGACGTCGCCGTCCAGCATTTCGGGCTGGCCCGCGACCGCGGCCTGGAAACGGTCGGTTTCCTGATGATGGCGCACTCCCAGCCGCCGGAGGCGTTGGCCGCGCAGGCCCGGATCATGGCCGACGCGGGCTGTCAGTGCGTCTACGTCGTGGATTCGGCCGGCGCGCTGGTCCTGGATCAGGTCGGCGACCGGGTCGCCGCGCTGGTCGCGGAGCTGGGCGACGACGCGCAGGTCGGCTTCCACGGCCACGAGAATCTCGGCCTGGGCGTGGCGAACTCGGTGCTGGCCGCGCGGGCGGGTGCAGCCCAGATCGACGGCAGCACCCGGCGGTTCGGGGCGGGCGCGGGCAACACGCCGGTCGAGGCTTTCGTTGGGGTCTGCGACAAACTCGGCCTGCGTACCGGGATCGATTTCTTCTCCATTGTGGACGTCGCCGAGGACGTGGTGCGGCCGGTCATGCCGGGGGAGTGCACGCTGGATCGACTGGCGCTGATCCTGGGCTACGCGGGCGTGTACTCCAGCTTCCTCAAGCATGCCTTCACCCTGGCCGAGCGATACCAGGTCTCCGGCGCCGAGATCCTGGTGCGAGCCGGTGCCCGGCGGCTGGTCGGCGGGCAGGAGGATCAGCTGATCGGCATCGCGGTCGAGCTGCACGCCGAGGCCGCCGCCCTCACGAGTAACTGATGCCCACCTCGTCCGTGCGCGGCAAGGCCTGGCAGGCAAGGGTGTAGCCCTCGGCGAAATCCTCCTCCTCGAGCACCTCGTTGTGCAGCAACTCGACCTCGCCGCGCACCACCCGGCAGGCGCAGGCTCCGCAGGTGCCCTGCCGGCAGGAGTAGGGCGGGTTGAGGCCGCCGGCGATCAGCAGATCCAGCAGGCGGGTGCGAGCCGGCCAGGGCAGCCGGTAGGTCTGCCCGTTCAGCTCCACCTCCGCCAGGGCGATCCGCTCGTCGTCCGGATGCGGTCCGGCCGGCACGGCGTCGGTCTCGGGGCCCGACTGGAAACGCTCCACGTGGATGCGCGCCGCGGGCACCCCGACCCGGCGCAAAGCCCGGCAGGCAACCGCCAAATACGGTTCAGGACCACAGGCAAAGGCCTCCCTTCCCGCGTACGGGCGCAGCAGCGGCTCCAGCGCGGCGGCGGTCGGCGGGCCCTGCACGGCGTCGAACCAGTGCGTTACCCGCAGGCGATCCGGATGCTGCTCCGCCAGCCGGTCCAGCTCGGCGGCGAAGATGACCGACCGCTCGTCCCGGTTGGCGTAAAGCAGCGCGACGTGTCCCCGCCCCCGCGCCAGGGCGGACTTGATGATGGAGATGACCGGGGTGATGCCGCTGCCACCGGCCAGCAACAGCAGATCGCCGTCGAGGTCGGGCGGGACGAACAAGCCGGCGGGCACCATCAGCTCCAGCTCGCTGCCGGCCGCGACGTGGTCGCAGATCCAGTTGGAGACGTAACCGTCCAGCACCCGCTTGACGGTGATCTTCGGCGCCGGGTCGGTGTGCGGCGAACTGGACAGGGAGTAACACCGGGCCACCCCGGCGGCGTCGCCACCCGGGACGCGGACGGTGAGGAACTGCCCCGGCTGGTAGGCGAACCGGTCGCCCAGCGCGGGCGGCAGCTCCAGCACCAGCGAGCGGGCGTCCGGCGTCTCCTCGATGACCTCGGCCACCCGTACGCGATGGTAGGGCTCCGGCACGGCTACTGCCTTGCCGCGGCGGGGGCGTCGAGCCGGTTCAGGTCCGCGGTCCGGTTGATGGTCTCGAGCAGGCGGCCGCAGCCGGGCGCGAGCGCGGTCGGCTTGCCAAGGGCCCGCCAGGCGGCGAACTCGACGCATTCCTCGACCGCGCGCCGGCTCCACTGCACGCTCGTGTGCATCGGGCTGTTCTTCTTCGCCCGGACCGTAACCCCGCAACCGTCACAGGTCACCGGAGTCAAACCACCCTCCAGATATTCGGCGCGCTCGCTCATGATTGCCCCGTGGTGGCCTCGCGGCGGGCAAGGTTCGCCGCGACTTCGGCCTCCCAGGTCTGTACCGCTTGGGCGGTGTCTACCTCGAACTCGAAGCGGGCCACCATGTCGTCCGTGACGTCAGCAGCGTCCACATAGAACTGTTGATACCAGCGGCGGAGTTGATACACCGGGCCGTCGTCCGCGCAGAGCAGGGGATTGTCGATGCGGCTCTTGTGCCGCCAGATCTCCACGTCTTGCAGGAATCCGACGCCGATTCCCTTCGCCATCTTGCCGGCGACCTTCTGCGCCTGGTCGGCGCTCAGGCCGGGGAGGCGTTTGACGATGATGCCCCATTGCAGGCGAAACGAGGTCGGGCTGACCGGGTAGTGGCAGTTGATCAGCACCGACTCGACCGTGACGCCGTGGTAGTCATGCCAGAGTTTGTCGATCATGTAGGACGGCCCGAAGTAGGTCGCCTCGGAGCTCAGGGCGATCTCGGTGTCGCTGTAGGCGGAGCCGGTCTGCGCGTCCGGCCGCCCCCGGGTCCGCAGATACTGCGTGACGATGTGGCCTTCCATGACGTTCTTGAAGAACGTGGGGAAGGCGAAGTGGATGTAGAAGAAGTGCGCCATGTCCACCACGTTGTCGATGACCTCGCGGGTGTCGGCCCCCTCGATGAGCACCGAATCCCAGGTCCAGTCGCTCCACTGGTCGGAGAAAGCGCCCTCGATCCGCGGAATGGTGACCTCCGGCGGTGGCGCCGCGCCCTCCGGGTCGTGCCAGACGAACAACTGTCGATTCTCCTCCAGGGTCAGCCAGGCCCTGGTCCGCGCCCGGGGCGGCACCCGGCGCGCGTAAGGAACCTGGGCGCATTGGCCGTTGCCGCCCCAGCGCCAGTCGTGAAAGGGACAGGCCACCTCGTCGCCCTTGATCGTCCCCATGCTCAGATCCCCGCCCATGTGCCGGCAGTACGCGTCCAGCACCTTCAGCGCGCCCGTGGAGTCGGCGAACACCACGAGCTTGGTGCCGAACGCCTCGACCGCATGCGGGCCGCCGTCTCGGAATGTGTCCGCCAAGCCCAGGCAGTGCCAGCCGCGGGCGAATCTGGCCGGCGGCCGACCGGCGTCGATGGTCCGTACGGCGTCCGGGTTGCTCATGAGACCCCCCACTCGGGTTACAAAGGTAGAACGAGTTGCAGGCTGGGTGGCTCGCCGTGCGGACTCTTCCCACCGGCCATCGGGCGCGGCTAAACTAGAACGCGTTCTACTATAGTTCCCAGCAGGGTAGCCAGCCACAGCGGGTTTCCGCGAGGAGAAATCATGAACGAAGGTTCGGCCGCGGTCATCGCCGGAGTTCGAGAGCTTCTGCCGGTGTTGCGTGAGCGGGCGCAGGAGACCGAGGACCGGCGGGCACTGTCGGCGGAGACGGTCAAGTCGTTGACCGAGACCGGCTTCTTCCGGCTGCTGCAACCGGTCAGGTTCGGCGGTCTCGAGGCCGAGCCGGTCACCTTCCTCGAGGCGGTGCGACTGATCGCCGCCGCCTGCGGCTCCACCGGCTGGGTCGCCTCGGTGATGGGCGTGCACAACTGGCAGCTGGCGCTCTTCCCCGACCAGGCCCAACAGGAGGTCTGGGCGCAGGACCCCGCCACCCGGATGTCCTCGTCGTACGCGCCGACGGGCAAGGTGTCCGCCGTCGACGGCGGCTATCGGCTGAGCGGGCGGTGGAGCTTCTCCTCCGGCTGCGACCACGCCACCTGGGTGCTGCTCGGCGGGATCGTGCCCCCGGCGGCCAGCGGCGCACCGGCCGACTTCTGCACCTTCCTGGTGCCGGCCGCCGACTACCGGATCGACGACGTGTGGAACACGGTCGGGCTGCGCGGCAGCGGCAGCAACGACATCGTCATCGAGGAGGCGTTCGTCCCGGCGTACCGGGCGCTGAGTTTCAACGACACCGCGAAGTGTGTCTGCCCGGGTCAGCAGGTCAATCCGGGCCCGCTCTACCGCATCCCGTACGGTTCGCTGTTCCCGTACGCGATCACCACTCCGATCCTCGGGATGGCGACCGGGGCCTACGACGCGCATGTGGAGTACACCCGGGGCCGGGTGCGTGCCTCCTACGTCGGTGTGAAGGCGGCCGAGGACCCGTTCGCACAGGTCCGGGTCGCCCGGGCGGCCAGCGACCTGGATTCGGCCTGGCTGGCGCTGGCGACGAACATGCGGGAGCTGATGGAGTACGCCACGGCCGGTGCGAAGATCCCGATGCCGGTGCGCCTGCGGACCCGCCGCGACCAGGTCCGCGGCACCGAGCAGGCGATCAGCGCGGTGGACCTGCTGTTCGAGAATTCGGGCGGCCGGGCGATCGCGGTGGGCACCCCGATCCAGCGGTTCTGGCGGGACGCGCACGCCGGCCGAGTGCACGCGATCAACGACCCGGAACGGGCGCTGTCCATGTACGGCCGCGGTGAGTTCGGTCTGCCCCTCGCCGACGCGATGCTCTGAGGATTTCGATGACTACCACGGCGCTGGGTTTCGAGTCGTCGAGCCGGACGGTGCGGCTGGGCGAGGCGAGCGTGCACTATCACGACGCGGGCAGCGACGGCCGGACGCCGGTCGTGCTGCTGCACGGCGGGGGGCCGGGCGCCTCCGCGTGGAGCAACTTCGGGGCCAACGTGCCGGTTCTCGCGGCGCACCGGCGGATTCTCGCGGTGGACCAGCCGGGCTTCGGCCGCTCGCTCGGCGGGGAGGTCACCGGCCACTTTTTCACGCACGCGGCGGATACCCTGGCCGCGCTGCTCGACGAGTTGGGCGTTGAGCGGGTGCACCTGATCGGCAACTCGCTCGGCGGCGGCACCGCGGTCCGGTTCGCCCTGCGGCACCGGGCCCGCGCCGACCGGCTGATCCTGATGGGGCCGGGCGGGCTCAGCCTCAACGTCTTCGCGCCGGATCCGACCGAGGGCGTCCGCCGGCTGATGGAGTTCGGCGCCCCGCCGGGGCCGAGCCGGGAAAAGCTGGCCGCCTTCCTGCGCACCCTCGTGTTCGACCAGCGGCTGGTCACCGACGAGCTGATCGACGAGCGTTATCGGGCGGCCAGCGAGCCGGCCGCGTTGCTGGCCATGCGGTCGATGGGCGCGTCCTTCACCGATCCGGCCCGCTTCGAGGAGGGGCTGCTCTGGCGCGAGGCACACCGGCTGGCCAACCGGGTGCTGCTGATCTGGGGCCGGGAGGACCGGGTCAACCCGCTGGACGGCGCGCTCGTCGCGCTGAAGCTGATCAGGCGGGCCCAATTGCACGTCTTCGGCGGCTGCGGGCACTGGGCCCAGTTGGAGAAATTCGACGAGTTCAACCGGTTGGCGATCGACTTTCTGGAAGGGGATACACCGTGAGCCTCATTCGCTCGCTGGGCTATCTGCGTATCGAGGCCACCGACATCGACGCCTGGCGCACCTTCGGGGTCAAGGTGCTCGGCATGACGGAGGGCCGCGGTCCCGCCCCGGGCGCCCTGTATCTGCGGATGGACGACTTTCCCGCCCGGCTGATCGTGCTGCCCGGCGAGCGGGATCGGCTGATCGCCACCGGCTGGGAGCTGGCCGACCAGTGGGAGCTGGCGCGGGCGACCCGGGTCTTGGAGGAGGCCGGCGTGGCCGTGAAGCCGGCCAGCGGCGAGGAACTGGCCGATCGCCGGGTGGCCGGGCTGATCCAGGTCGACGACCCGTTCGGCAACACCCTGGAGTTGTTTTGCGGGACGGCGTTGGACAATCGGCCGGCGGTTTCCGCGTACGGGACGCGGTTTGTCACCGGGGAGATGGGCACCGGGCATGTGGTGCTCCCGGCCACCGATGACGCCGCCGCGTTGCGTTTCTACGGGGAGTTGCTCGGGTTCCAGCTGCGCGACTCGATGCGGCTGATCCCCGAGACCATCGGCCTGCCGCCCAGCCCTGATCCATTGTGGATGCGCTTCTTCGGCTGCAACCCGCGGCACCACAGTCTCGCCGTGGCGCCCCTCCCGGCCGGCTCCGGGCTGATCCACCTCATGATCGAGGTCGAGACGCTGGATGAGGTCGGCCGCGCCATCGACCGGTGCCAGCGCAACGGCGCCCCGCTGGTGTCGTCGCTGGGCCGGCACGCCAACGATTTCATGGTCTCGTTCTACCTGCGTACGCCCAGCGGGTTTGACATTGAATATGGAACGGGTGGGCTGGTGCTCGATGAGGCGACCTGGGTGGCCCGGCAGACCACGGCGCACAGCCTTTGGGGCCACCGTTTCACCCGTGGCATGCACTGAGCCGATCATGCCGTCGATGTCACCTGTGATAGACGAGGCGCTGTTTCGGCGTACCCTCGGCCATTTTTGCTCCGGCGTGACCGTGGTGACCAGTGTGGACGATGGGGTCCCGGTTGGGTTCGCCTGCCAGTCGTTCGCCGCGCTGTCGCTGGATCCGCCGCTGGTGTTGTTCTGCCCGCGAGCGACGTCGGCCAGCTGGCGGCGGATCGAGCGGAGCGGGCACTTCGGCGTCAACGTGCTGACCGAGCAGCAGCGGGACCTGTCCCGGGTCTTCGGCACCAGCGTCGCGGAGAAGTTCACCGGCCTCGCCTGGTCCCTCTCGCCGGGCGGGGCGCCGATCCTGGACGGGGTGCTCACCTGGGCGGACGCCACAATTGAGAACGTGCATACGGCCGGCGACCATCAGGTCGTGATCGGCCGGGTGACCGCCCTCGGCGAGTGCGGAACGTCGCGCCCGCTGCTGTTCTACCGTGGCCGCTACACCGTCACCGCGGCCCAGTCGCCGCACGAGCCGCTCGAGGTTGTCGACACCCTGCTCGCCTGGCCCCGGCACACCGACTGGATCTGACCCGCGTCACAGGTTGATCGCGGTGCCGCCGAGGCGCTCCAGGTGGGCCTGCGGCGAGCCGAGGAGGTGAGCGGCGCCGTGCGCCCGCTTGAAGTAGAGCTGAGCGTCGTGTTCCCAGGTGATGCCGATCCCGCCGTGCATTTGGATCATCTCGGCGGCGACCGTGGTCAGCGTCTCCGAGCAGTAGACCTTGGCCACCGCGGCGCGGACGGTCAGGGTCTCGCCGGTGGCGTAGCAGGCCGAGCGGGCGCTCTCCACCAGGACGTACAGGTCGGCCAGCCGGTGCTGGAGGGCCTGGAAACCGCCGATGGCCTGGCCGAACTGCACGCGCTGCTTCGTGTAGGCGACGGTCAGCTCCAGCGCGCGGGCCGCCGCACCGACCTGCTCGGCGCCGAGCGCTAGGCAGGCGATATCGCGCAGCCGCTCCACCGGGAAGCGGCCGCCGACCGGCCGTCCGTGCGCGCCGCGCAGCGCGATCCGGGCCAGCCGCCGGGTGATATCCAGGGCCGGGGTCGCCGTCCGGTCGACGCCGGGGTCGGCGGTGTCCAGCTCGTACAGCCGGAGGCCGGCGGGGGAGTGGGCCACGGCCAGCAGGGTGTCGGCGTGGTCGCCGTCGAGGACGTAGTGCGCCTCGCCGTCCAGCACGCCGGCCTCGGTGGCCCGGCAGGCCACCTCGTCGGCGGACCAGGCACCGGTACGGCCGGTCCAGGCCAACGTGGCGATCCGCTCGCCGGTGGCGATGCCGGGCAGCAGGCGTTCGCAGGCGTCGTCGTCGCCCGCCAGCAGGAGCGCCTGCGCGGCGATGACCGCCGAGCCGAGCATCGGTGTCGGGGCCAGGACCCGGCCCAGTTCCTCGAGCGCGAGCTGCGCCTCGGCCAGCCCGGCCCCGGCTCCGCCGTACTTCTCGGGAATCGCCAGCCCGGCGACGCCGACCTCGCCGCACAGCCGGGCCCACAGGCCGTGGTCGTAGCCGCGCGCCGAGCGGACCGCGGCGCCGCCGCAATGCCGGGTCAGCAGGGCGCGCAGCACCTCGCGCAGCGCGGCGGCGGCGTCCATCAGGAGACCGCGCCGTCGGCGAGGGCGGCCATGATCCGGGCCCGGTGCGCGGCGGGGCTGCCCCACGCCGGGATCAGCGCCCGGATCTTGGTCAGCTGCCGGGCGACGCCGCCTTCCATGGTGTAGCCGATCGCGCCGTGCACCTGCAGCGCGGCGCGTGCCGCGCGCTGGGCGGCCTCCGCGCAGGCGACCTTGGCGGCGGAGGTGTCCCGCCCGGCCGTCGCGGCGTCGCCGCCGAGCGCGACCGCGGCCGCGTACAGCAGCGGCCGGGCGAACTCCAGGCCGATCGCGACGTCGGCGAGCCGGTGCTTGACCGCCTGGAACTGCCCGATCGCCCGGCCGAACTGCACCCGTTGGCCGGCATATCGCACGCTCGTGTCCAGCAGCGCGTGGCCCGCGCCGAGCAACTGCGCGGCGCAGGCCAGCGCGCCGAGGTCGAGGGCCCGGGCGCGGGCGTGGGCGACCGCGGGACCGGAGGCCAGCAGGGCACCCGCGCGCAGCCCGAAGACCCGCCGGGTCTCGTCCACCGACGGCCACTCGTTTTCCGGTACGCCGAGGCGCAGTTCCTCCCCGTCGGCCAGGAGCACCAGGCCGGCCACGTCGGCGTCGGCGGCGTAGGGCAATTGTGGCGGCGCGCCGAGCGTGGCGATCGTCGCGCCGGCGGCGAGCTCGGGCAGCCGCTCGGTGCTGCCCAAGCGGGACAGCAGGGTGGGCACCGCGGCGATCGACTCGGCCACCGGGCCGGGCAGGGCGTGGTAGCCGAGCGCCTCGCAGGCGATGACCAGGTCGACCGGATCCGCCGCCAGCCCGCCGAAATTGGGGGGTATCGCGAGCGCGGTGACGCCGAGGCCGGCCAGCCGGCGCCAGACGGCCAACCCCGGGGCCGGGTTGCCGGCCGCCCAGTCGCGGTTGACCGCCGTCAGGTCGCTCGCGGCGAGCAGGTCACCGATGGCCCCGGCGAACTGGCGCTGTTCCGGGCTCGCGGCGAGGTTCATCGTGGCTCGCGGGGCAGGCCGAGCAGCCGTTCGGCGATGACGGTGCGCTGAATCTCGTTGGTGCCGGCGTAGATCGGGCCGGCCAGGGCGAACAGGTAGCCGGCGAGCCAGTCGCCGGGCAGTTCCGCTTGCGGGCCGAGCAGTTCCAGCGCGGTTTCGTGCAGCGCGATGTCCAATTCGGACCAGAACACCTTGGTCAGGCTGGCCGCGAACGGCGAGGCTTGCCCGGGCGGCGCGCCGGCCGCGGCGAAACCGTGCAACCGGTACGCCTGCGCGGCGATCCAGGCGTCGACCACCCGGTCCCGCAGGGCGCCGTCGGCCGGGTCACCGGCCTTCTGCCACAGGTCGACCAGGCGCCGGGCCGCCGCGCTGAAGCGCCCAGGGCTGCGCAGCGAGATCCCGCGCTCGTGGCCGGCGGTGCTCATCGCCACCCGCCAGCCGGCACCGACCTCGCCGAGCACGTCGCAATCGGGCACGAACACGCCGTCGAGGAAGATTTCGGCGAAACCGTTGTCGCCGCCGAGTTGCCGGATCGGGCGCACCGTCACCCCGTCGGCCCGCAGATCGAACAGCAGATACGTCAGCCCGCGATGCGGCCCCGCGGCGGGGTCGGTGCGAAACAGCCCGAACGCGCGATCCGCGCAGCAGGCGCGAGAGCTCCAGGTCTTCTGCCCGGACAGCAGCCAGCCGCCGTCGGTGGGCACCGCGCGGGAGCGGATCGCGGCCAGGTCGCTGCCTGCCCCGGGTTCCGACCAGGCCTGCGCCCAGACGTCGTCCGAGCGCGCCATCCTCGGCAGCAGCCGGTCACGTTGCGCGGCGGTGCCGTGCGTGAACAGGGTCGGCGCCAACAGAAACAGCCCGTTCTGGTTGATCCGTACGGGCCCACCGGCGGCGTGATACTCCTCCTCGAACAGCAACCGGTGCAGCGCCGACGCGTCCCGGCCGCCGTACTCGGCGGGCCAGGCCACCACCGAGAGCCCGGCCTGCGCCAGCTTGCGTTCCCAGGCGCGGTGCGCGGCGTTGCCCTCGGGGGTGTCCACCGGCGGCAACGGGCCCGGCGGAACGTTGGCCGCCAGCCAGCCGCGCACCTCCGCTTGGAACGTACGGGCCGCGCCGTCGAGGTCGAGATTCACGGCGTGTTCTTCATGGTGTGCGCGTCCATTCCGGCGAGGGAATCGCCGGCCGTCTCGGCGTTGTGCGCGTGGGCGAGGTGGTGCAGGCCGAAAACCGCCTCCATCCCGGTCCGCAGACCCATCTGGTCCTCGCACTGGTTGACCGCGCGCTTGGCGAGCGAGAGCCCGAACCGGGGCATGGTGGCGATCCGGTCGGCGAGGGCGAAGGTCCGCGTTTCCAACTCGGCGCGCGGCACCACATCGTTGACCATGCCGACCTCGTACGCCCGGCGGGCACCGAAGCGGTCGCCGGTGAACAGGACCTGTTTGGCGAGCCGCGGTCCGAGCATCCACGGGTGGGCGAAATACTCCACGCCCGGGATGCCCATCCGCAGCACCGGATCCGCGAAGAAGGCGTCCTCGGCCGCGACGATCAGATCGCAGCACCAGGCCAGCATCAGCCCGCCTGCGATGCAGGCACCCTGCACCATGGCGATGGTCGGCTTGGGAATCTCCCGCCAGCGCCGGCACATGCCGAGATACACCTCGGCCTCCCGGGCGTACCGGCCGTCGGCACCGGGCGCGCCCACATGATCCCACCAGAGCACGGCCCGGCGGGGAAAGCTGCGCTGCACGTCGCGCCCCGGCGTGCCGATGTCGTGGCCGGCCGAGAAGTGCTCGCCCGAGCCGGCCAGCACGAT
>Ga0307515_10023362_pt1 | contig 10838 bp, 15 predicted proteins | sample 17_EM_MG_FD_194513 | JGI IMG/M metagenome (GOLD analysis project Ga0307515, IMG submission 194513) | Populus trichocarpa ectomycorrhiza microbial communities from riparian zone in the Pacific Northwest, United States - 17_EM | ecosystem: Host-associated > Plants > Roots > Unclassified | place...
GGCGATGATCCACTGGGCCATGATCGACAATATGAGCCGCACCCTGACCGCAGAAAACACCCAAACCTGGCACGACCCCACCCCCGAGACCGGGCAAATCACCAACTAATCGCATTAGATGCCCTCTAAGACGTTGTGGTTGGTCTGGAAGTGGAAGGTGAAGCTCAGCAGCGGTTCGCCGAGCGTCCCGGCCGCCACCTGCCGGTGTTGGTGGCGACGTACTGGACGATGGCTTCGCAGCCGTGCTCGGCCAGCCGTTGGTCCAGGTTCTCGAAGAAGCGGTCTTGCAGTGTGCGGGCCATGCTGTGCCTTTCTCGGCGATCCGGGGTCCCCGGCGCGGCCGTGGGTGGCTGCGCCGGTGGGATTCATCAGACCGGCGGGTACTTCCCGTGGTTGGACTCCAGCCGTCGTCGGAGCGGCCACCGTCCGGATATCACTGCGAGCGCGGCCTCTCGTACGGCAGCGGCGCTTGCGGCGCACTGGTGCGATTGGGGCCGGCCGTGGCACGGCAGTATTCGGTGACCCGGTCGGTGATGGCGGTGTCGGCGCCGTGGTGGTAGGCGTCGAGCGCCTCCTGCTGTTCGGCGGCGGTCAGCTCGTTCCATCGGGGCCCGCTGTCGTCGACCGCGGCGCTGTAGAAGTCGGGCTCGCCGTCGGTGGTGGGTAGGTCGACGGTGGGCAGGGTGTCCAGGACCGCGGGGTCGCCGTCGTCGATGCCGGTCAGAATCTTTCGGGCGGTGCCAGCGGTGTCGCCGCCGGCGCGTCCGCCGACGGTGTCCTGCGCCCACCAGTCGACCGCCGAGCGTCCGGCCTCAGCGCCGACGAGACGCAGCGCGTCGAGGACCTGACCCCAACGGGAGTGGCCGTGGCCGGTACCGTCCGCCGAGGGGTCGCTGGTGGAGGATGTGTCGGGGCCGGGTTCGGCGATCACGCGGACGCGGTCGCCTGCGTCCAGGCACATCGATAGTTCGGAGCCGCTGTCCCAGGACACGGCGACCATCTGCTGCTGCGGGTGGAAGGCTGTCACGGTGCCCTTGTCACCGGGATGAAGATCGGTGTACGGGTCGTCGGTGTGGACCAGCACGATGCGCTGGCCGCTGCGGTAGGTCATCGCGTCTCCGTCTCAGCGGTGGCGGTTGTGCGGGGGCCGGTCGTCGGGGACCGGCTCGGTTGAGTTGCTCGGGTCTCGCCGGGCGCCCGGTGCCGGTCGCGGGACGCGGTGCTGCTGCTCGTGGGCTGCGGGCGGGATCGCTGTGGTGTCGTGTCTGCCGCGGGCTGAAACGCTGAGGGTCAGGCCGAAGCGGCTGCCGTCGGACAACTCGAGGTACACACCGCGGTCGAGCGTCAGAACACCGGCGTCGGCGTAGGTTTCCGCGCTGCGGACGTAGATCGGGTCTCCGTCGCCGTCGACCAGGGCGGCGGTGCCGGCGTCGCTGCTCAGCGCGTGAAGGTCGTCGCTGGTCAGCAGGTATCGGATGACGGCTTGCAGGACGGTCTCGTGATCGAATTCGGGCTCGTCGGCGTCGTCGAACGCCATGGCGGAACCTCTCTTCTGATGAGTGCTTCGATGGCGGGGTGGGTGGCGACATGCAGTAGCCAGCCGCGACGGGTGCACGGCGGTGTTGTCACGCGTGTGGCGGCGATCCGGCCGTCCGTGGTGGAGTCGTGGTCGCGCCGGCACGCACGCGGAGCACGCGGAACATGTGCTGATGGGCGCCGGCGAGCGGCTCGGCCAGGTCGGAGACCCGGGCGATGATCTCCTGCAGGTGGCGTGCAGCGCCGAGGCATGCCCCGGCCGCGCTGGGGTCGCCGTAGGGGTTGTCGGCGCCCGGCAGCGGCGGCGCGATCATGTCCGGGTCGGCGGCGATCTCGCGGACGGCGTCCTCGACACCGCGCAGGACGGTGGGTAACAGCTGGGCGCAGACGGTCAGGGACGCGAGCAGATGCGCCACGGTGCCCGGATCCATCGGTTCGCCGACCAGCTGGTGCAGCTCCAGGTACACCGTGCGCAGCAGGTCCGCCGCGCCGGTCACGGTCCGCGACGTCCGCGGCGTTTGCGGTGGACATAGCCGCCAGCAGGCGGCGAGTGCCTGCTCGGTGGTGAAGACCTGGGTGCGGTAGGGGCCGACGTCGGTAGCCAGGTCGACCACAGGTGGTGGACCGTCGATCCACCGGGCCGGGCGGACGAGGGTCGGCACGGGTGCCTCCAGCACCCAGACCATGTTCTCGCCGCCGATGGTGTGGGCGATGACGGGGACCGCGGGCGGATCGAGCTCTCGGCTCGCCACCCGCAGGGCGACCCGCAGGATCGCCACGCTGAACGCCGCGAACTCAGGTTGGAGGCGGGCGAAGTCCCCGCCACGGGCATGGTGGTACACGCGCAGCAGTCGCACGTTGCTTTCCTTTCGCACAGGGGGTTTGTATGACGCGACCAGCCCGGCCAGGGCACCGCCGGAGGCGGCACCGGCGAACATCGAGCCGGTCACGGGCGAATCGGTGGCAGGTAGCTGTGGGCTCCCGGTGGCGCTGGTACCGCACGTCCGCTCTGCGGCCACCCGCGCAGCAGCGGTGCGTGCGCACGGCGCGGCGCAGCGGATCCTTGGGACGGCCACAACCGGCGCCGTGCAGGTTGGTCGATGTCTTCGGGCGCGCGAGGCGGTGTCTGGTGCCTCGCCTCTACGCCGCTGCCAGGACGCCGATTTGGGGTGCGGGCGGCGGCGCCAGGGCCGTGGGTGCCGGCAGCGGCGGCCGGGTGAACCAGCCGAACCCGCTGCCGGGCACCGTGGCACGACCGCGAGCCGAGACGGTACGAGCCGCACGAGCAGCCAATGGCGGCGTAGCGCCTTCCGCAACGGCGTGCGGCTGCGGTACTTCTCGACTCGGTGCGGCCAGGCGCATGGCCGCTCGGGCGGCTACCGAGGCGGGACAGGCCTCGCGGTGCTGGGCGCATTGCAGGTTGCGGCAGCGGCCGTCGCGGCCGGGTTGGTGGGCGGCGAGCACGTCGATGGCCGGCCGCCACAGCAGCGGATCGGTGACATCCAGCGGGACACTGGTGTCGTCGCTGATGCGGTAACGGCGCGGGTCGGACACGATGGGCGCCTTTCGTCGCAACGGTTCACTCAACTCGGTGACCGCCCGTGCGACCCGCGACGGGGAAATCTGCGATGCGCGTCGGGGCCGGATGACGACCGACGATGATCGACGCGCATCGCTGCTCAGAGATCAAGTGCCCTGAAGGGGCACCGTTCACGATCCGGTGCCGCCGTCGTGTGATGGCGAGCGATGGGTGGCGGCGACTCGGGGATCAGTGCCGGGTCACGCCTGCGACGGCTCCGGCAGGGGTGGTTGCTGACGCGGCGTACCTGCGTGCGCTCATCGAACGACCCTGTTGATGTAGGCGGGAGTGTTCACCGGTACCGGCTCAATCCCGAGGATCCAGACGCGTGGCATGCGCTGTGTCCCTACCACAGGCCGCGCGTCGAACAGCAACTGGTCGCCGTCCTCGCCGAGGTAGACCATGACCGCCGTGCGGTCGCGGCGCTGAGTCTCGCTTCGGTACCGCAGCCGGTAGCGCTCGCCCGGCGCCATCGATGCGGTGCCGCGGTCGTCGTCCATCAGGGCTTCCTTTCGGTGGGCGGTCGGAAAAGGACTGCTCGTTGGCGGCTACAGCGGCCCGCCCGCTTCCCTGTGCACGGCGCCGATCCGCACCGCGACGTGCGGCACGACGGCGTCACCCGGCAGTGCGCGTGTATCGCCATCCAGTCGCTCGTCGGATGTGGATGGGCCGAGCCCCGGGAAGGCGGTTGCCGCAGGCGGGAAGATTCCGAGGTGGTGAGCGGGTGGGTCGGTTTACGCGATTGTGGTGGTGTCGGCCGGCAGGGTGAGCCATCCGCTGCCTCGCCAGATCTCCCACCGGCCGTCGCCGGCTTCTCGGGCCAGGTCCGTACCGAGCCGGGTCAACGCGGCCCATCCGCGCGGGATCGCCCGGACCGCGCGGATGGTGCGGGTCGAGCCGTCCTCCGCGACGCGTCGCACCACGGTGCCGCCGTCCGCCGCTGCCTGGGCGAGGGCGGCGCCCAGCAGCGCCTCGTCGGCCAAGGCGGTGAGCAGCCGCGGCAGGCCGACAGGTTCATCTCGCCGGCGACAACCGCTCAGGTAGCCGGCCATCTGCTCCGGCCCGAACACCCCGTGGGTCAACAACAGGTCGACGTCGCCGCCGGCGCCGTCACAGCCCACCGTGCCGACCCGCCGGCCGTCCCACGTGAGGGCGGCGACGTACGCCGTACCGGCTGCGGCGGGCCATTGCCGCAGCAGCTCCAGGCGCAGCCGGGCGTGCGGCAGCCGCAGCTGCGAGGTGTGGGCCAGCGTCACGAACTCCTGGTGCTCGCCGGGGGCGGGCAGGTCGCCTGCGATGCGGTCGCACCGGTACGGGTGGACCGCCTCCCAGCACCAGGTCCCGCCCATCACCACGTATCGGCCGTCGTTGTCGGGCGTGATGCGCTCGACGGCCTCCGGGTCGTCGGACAGGACCCGCTGGTCGGCGACGATGGTGTCGCCGTCGAAGGACAACACCGCGAACTCGGCGTCGACCCGGCCGTCCAGGTCCTGCTCGGCGACCCCGGTGGCCCGCAGCCTCTGCTGTTCCCGGCCGCGTTGATCCTGCAGGTCGGCGACGATCGCCTCAGCGACGGCCCGGGTGCAGGAGAACACCGCCCACCCGTTCCAGGTGTCGATCAGGGTGCCGACGAATCCGATCCGCGCGTAGTCCGGGCCCGCGCCACCGTCAGTCCACATCCACTCGCCGGAGAACACCCCGACACCGCCGAGACGCACCTGATCGGGATCCATCTCGCGCAGGTCGCGACCGCCCGCGGCGGGCACGAGGGCCTGGCGACAACGCAGCAGGGCGGCGTCCCGGACAGCGGTGTCGAACCCGTCGCGGTACGCCCAGGCAGCCTGCTCCCATTCGTCAGTGCTCACCGGCTGCCACAAGGCGGGCTGGGCGCCGCCGAGCAGATCGGACAGTTGCCAGTCGGCCAGCGGTTGCGAGTACGTGCTGCTGTCGGAGCCTGGCAGCGTTTCCGCCGCGTCGGGGTCGCTGTCGGTGATGGCGGCCAGCACGCGCCGCGCCGTCGTCCTGTGCCCTGGGACGTGCTCGTCGAGCGTGTCGGCCGTCCAATGGTCGACAGCCCGCAGGCCGTCGAGCCTTCCTCGGCTGGTCACGGCCGCCAGCACCCGGTCCCAGGCCTCAGCGGTGATCGCGGCTGGGGCGGCGAGGACGTCGAGGCGGTCCCCGGAGTCGAGGTGGACCTGCGACACGGTGCCGTTGTCCCAGCCGACGTGGACGACCTGCCGGCCGCTGCCGAAGGCACGCACGACGCCGCGCTCGCCGGGCCGCTGCGGGTGGTTCGGGTCGGTGGTGTGGGCCAGCGCGACGCGCTGGCCGGGTTGGTAGTGGTTCACGGATCTCTCCTTCTTCTTGTCACGATGTGCGGGCTGGCGGTCGCAAGGCGACGGGAATCGCCGGGCCGCGGGGCGTGGGGGCACGGCTCATCTCGGCGTTGCCGTGTCGTCTTGATCCCGCGGAGTCGGTTGACGGGGCCGGGCGGGTTCACCTGCCTGGCCGGTAGGGCGATGTCGAGTCATCTGGACACCGAACGCACGCGCAGCACGTTCGCGAGGGCTGTGGTGAACGCCGGGGTTCGTCCATTGCCGTGGAAGGACCCGGGACGCGTCGGGTTGCTGGGCGAGGCGTCCCGGGCCCTGCGGCTACGAAACGACGGCCCGCCTTTCGGCGGGCCGTAATCTCTGTTCTGCGGTGCCGCCGGCAAGGACCGGGTTGGAGCTCAGCTCAGCTGGTCCCGGGTGTGGGGACCGAGCCGTCCAAGCTCCAGGTGGCGCCGACGCGGGCCGGGAAGCGGCCGGCGTTGGTGTAATGGCAGCGAAATGGCGGCTGATAGGGCTCGTCGGTGCGGGAGCGCCGGCCGATGATCTGGACGGGAACACCCCGGGTGCCCGTGGGCCGGTACTCGTAACGCTCGGACAGCATGTTGACGTAGTCGACCTCCGCGGCGTACGGCACGTAGAGGCCCCGTAGGACGGTTCCGCCGAGCCGATCACAGCAGGACACCACCTCCGGGTACCAGCCGGTCATGACGGCGGTGACGAGGTGGCCGCAGGCGAGGCCGAACTCGAACACGCACATCCGGTGTTGTTCCCCGTTGTCCGCGACGGCTGAGCCGACAGGGTTCGGGAGGTTCCCGGGTGGTGTGCAGGGCCGGCAGATGGGGCCGAGGTCGCGTTGATACCCGCCGTCGCATGCTTCGCACACGATGCGCAGGCAGGATCGGCATTCGCCGCATGCGAGGCTCCGCAGGCTGGTGCCGCAGAACCCGCACCGGCCGGTCCGGCAGGAATCGCTGTGGTGACCGGGGCGGTGGTGGTGGCACGGATGGTCATGCATGGTGACCGCGGCGCAGGTGCTCGTAGACGGTGGAGGCGCTCAGCGATTGTCCGGTGAGGTTGGCCGGGGTGTCGATGCGTCGCCAGCTGACGCGCTCGCATGCCAGCCACGTGGTGTGGCCCTCGATGGTGATGGCGTCACCGGTCGCCAGCGAGCGCAGTCGCAGCAGCCGGTAGATGCAGACGATGAGGAAGTCCGCCTCCGCCTCGGCCGCCGCGCGGCCGGTCTCCAGGTGCTCGAGGTCTGAGTTGAAAACCTGGTAGGCCCAGTCGGCTGACTGCTCCGGGTCGGTTGCGGTGGGCAGGTGACGCCAGTGGGAGATGACCCGGGTGAGTGCGTGGCCGGGTTCGTACGGCAAGAACCCGCGGTCGGTGTTGTGGCAGACGGTGATGAGGTGCAGCGTCATGGAGGAACCTTTCGGCAGTGGCTGAGCAGATTCATGCCGCGACCGGCGGCGAGGTGAGGCGGCCCGCGCAGGGCGGACGCGCGTCGGCTCCGGCAGCGAACGGCTTCGCCGCTGCGGCCCATGAGCCCGGGAGGCCGGCGCTGGCGGGGCAGGCGAGGTAGCGCAGTTGGCTCGCGCGGCGCTGGTCGGCGGTCGTCCGGAAGGCCTGACGCAGGCGCAGCGCCGGCATCCAGCGCATGACCGCTCACGTGCCGGCGGAACTACGTCCTGCGAGAAGTGCGCGATCCGGTCATGCAGCCGTACGAGGATCGGCCGGCGGCAGAGGCCGCCAGGTGTCGCGACGCAGATCTCAACGCAAGGGTTTCAGGCAGGTGGCGCGGACGCCCGAGCCCGGTCGCACGCGGCGTCGTTCAGGTCAGGTGCGCTTGGATGCGGTGTTGGGGTGCGCGCCACGCTCCACGAGCTTGCGCAGGGCCTTGCGTACCGTGGCCAGGGTTGTCTCGGCGTCGTCGACGGCCTGTCCGCGAGTTCGCTGGTCGTGGCGGCGATCGATCGCCTGTTCGATCTGGTGGAGGCCGGTGATGAAGGTCAGCCGTGCCTGTTCGCCGCGGTCGGCGTCGTTCTGCAGATGCTGCCATTCGCGCGCGTGTTGGGCGGCGATGTTCTCGAGGTCGGGTCGGGTGGACAGGACGTCGGCGGGGACCAGGCTCATGGCCGCTGCGAGCCGTCGGCTGCCGTCGATGCGTTCGTGGTCGGCGCGGATGCGTTCTCGTCCCGCGATGTCGCGGTAGTGCTCGATGACGTCGGCGCTGGTCGGTCCGTGCACGGGCGCCACCCCGTGCCAGCCTTCGGCGAGCCACCGTGTCAGCCAGGCGTGCAGGTCCTCGACCTGGGCGCGGGAGAGCAGGACGGACTTGCCGTAGGTGTCGTAGACGGCGCCGCCGATACCGATGTGGACTTCGTCGGTGCCCATGGCGACGCCGCGGGGTGCCACCGCGAGCATGGTGCGGGTGCCGATCTGATGAAGTTCGAGGTGATTACTACGCTGCATCTGAGGTTTCCCTTCGTCGACTCGTACGGAGTTGAACTGTTTTTGGGTGCACGCCGCCGAGACGCGGTGCCGCGCGCATTTCTGCGGCAATGGCGCAAGAGACCAGCTGCTGTTTCTGGCGGCACGCCGGTATCGCGGGCGTGCGGTGCTCTTACCTATTCCTGCCGCAGAATGGATTGCCCGGAATCGTCACAGCTCGGCGAGATATTCGCGGGCGACTACCCGGATAGGCGATGCGATGCCCTCGCTGGAACGGCTTGCACTCAGGGCGGCCGGGGCATGCGTGCCGTGGCGGCTCAGTGAGGATCTGGTCATGCGCTCATAGCGTCGCCTGGCGTAAAGACCCAGGATCGGCGAGCTGCGGCAGTCCGTTCTGTGTGCGGATTGCTTAGGCGTGCTCGTTGGGCGACCAGGGGCGATGGTCGCCTTCCTGTTCGGGCACATCGATGATCACTGGGGCGGTCTGCGGTGGTATCCAGATGGTGACTGCGGTTCCGACCGCGCGGTGCCCTTCGGCGCGGATGCGTGCCGCCGACACCGTTGTTGCGCCCGTCCAAAACCAGCCGGGTCGCGTCCACGGCTGCACGTGCTTGCCGAATTGGGCGCGGGCGTCCGCCAGGCTCAGTACGTCACCGTTAGCCGTCCAGGTATAGCGGACCATCAGCATCTCGCAGCCCTGTTTCTCGGATGAATTCATCGCACTCACCATCGGTTCTCCCTGTCATGGGTGTTTATGGAATCTGTCGGGGCTTCTCAGGTCGGCTCGTGGCGAACCGTGCCGCGCGTAGTCGCTGCCTCGCCTGACCAGAATGTGCCTGACCTCGCCGGTGCCCGCCCGCTACACCTTGCGGGTGACGTGCGCGCCGAACATCGGGTCGGTGGTCACCGAAGAGCCGCAGCGCAGGCAACTAGTGCTGGTGTCCACGCCGTAGCCGAGCATCGACGGCATCTCGTGTTGTTCGACCTCGTCGAGCGCTCCGCAGGCGGTGCAGACGATCATTTCGGGCGATCGACGGTGACGGTGCAAAGCGGGTCCGTGGTTTCCGCGGATCGGCAGCCCGTGCAGGTGACGATGCCGCGTTCCCCGTCCGGTCCGGATTCGGTGCCCCGGCGGTGCCGGGTGGTGAAGGCGAGCTGGTCGACCGCGCCGCAGTGGGTGCAGGTCCATGCCGCGCCGGTGTGGTGGCTGGCCACGGTGAACAGGTCGGTGTCGGTGACGGCCATCCGGTGACGGCTGAACAGCAGCCAGGTGGCCGGCCACGGGTTGTGCTGGTACGGGATGTAGACGCTGACGCCGGCGTGGTCGGGTTCCAGCAAAGTCAGCTGTTCCATGTCGAGGGGCGGGACCTCGCCGAGTCGGCCACGGTGCAGGTAGCTGCGGTCGACCCGGCGCGGGTCGACCATCGCTGCGGCCATCGCCGCCGTGTCGCCCTGGTAGATCTCGCGCCAATCGCGGCGCAGCTGGGCAAGCAGCTCAGTGATGTACGGGCCGTACTGGTGGTAGACCGCGTGGTAGCGGCCTCGGCCCTTGTTGACGCCGGTGAACGTTCGTTGCCCCATGACAGTGGACCTCCGAAGAAGGGGTGTGGGTTGGGGGTGTCTGTGCGGATGTGCCTGGATGACTCGCCGACACGGCGCGCTCGTCGACGCGCGTGGTGCTGGTCGTGGTGAACAGGCGGCTACGCGGACCGCTTGTGTGAGCTAGCGCGGAGCGGTGGCGGTGCGGTAGGCGCTCCGGGTTTCGACGAGCCAGTGGTGCGCCTCGGCGTGCTGCGCGGTGAGGAGGTCGATGTCCAGGCCGGTGGGCTGCAGCTCGCCGTGTGGGTTTACGGGCGCCGCCGGTGTCCGACGTGGCGGTGAACGCGGGTTGCGGACGCCGGCGTGCGCGGCGCGACTTCAAGATGGTTGCGTGCAGTCGCGTCTTGAGCGTGGGGGCCAAGTTCGACGGGTCCGAATCGAGCGAAACCAGTTCGTCACCGTGCTTGCTGTGCCGCTCGATCCTCGTCGCGGTGCCGCAGCTCATCCCAGGTGGCTCGTTGGCGTTGATGGGCGACGCCACCGGTGAACTCGATTCCCTCTGCCACCAGTGCCCGACGGCAGTCCTCGGGTCCGCGTCCATCGCAGTCACGCCAGCTGGGGCTGATGACTCCGCCATCGCTGAGCACCCGTTGCGGGTGCGGAAAGCCTGGATGGGTCATGGCCGCCTGCTTGACCAGGTCCGTGGCCCCGAGGTTCCCGCCAACGGCCAGCGAGATATCACCGTAGGTCGCCCACTCACCACAGCGAATCAGGGCAGCGACGCCCGCGAAAGCGGCGCTGCGGTTGCGATATCGAGGAGCCAGCCGCCAACGGGTGACGGTGGACCCCGCGACTCTCTCGACGATCCCTGCGCGCTCCATCTTTTGGAGCATCGCGTGCGTGTTGGGTCCGGAGTAGACGATCGCTTCCGCGATGTACGCCGTCTTCATGCCGCTTTCCGCGTCCAGGCCGGGCAGGTCCACGACCTGTCGCTGGCGTGAACCACGAAGGATCGGCAGGCCGGCAACTGCGGAGGCGGCACCGACAGGAATCGGAGAACCCGCGTCCAACACATCCGCAAGATCACTCAGTGCTTGCGCCTGCGCCCTGAGGAGTTGTGAAACCGTGCCAAGTCCTTCAATCATGTGCACTCCCGTCGGGTTAGTTGATGAACACCAGCCAGGCTGAGCCGTCACCATGGACAACCGGAATTTCGGTCTGGAATTCAGGCCAGCATCGCCGGGCCGGCCACGGCGATAGGCGGTTGCTTTTTCGTGACTGGATAGGTCGTTGGGTGGGTCGGGTGTCTGATGTGGAGGCTGGTAGGTTGACCGGCTATGTCCGCTCAACCGCCGCCGTCGTATGACGATCTGGCGGCGATGGTGGTGGATCTGACGGCT
>Ga0307515_10023363_pt1 | contig 10837 bp, 5 predicted proteins | sample 17_EM_MG_FD_194513 | JGI IMG/M metagenome (GOLD analysis project Ga0307515, IMG submission 194513) | Populus trichocarpa ectomycorrhiza microbial communities from riparian zone in the Pacific Northwest, United States - 17_EM | ecosystem: Host-associated > Plants > Roots > Unclassified | place...
AGTTAAGCGTAATAGATAGAGCTATTAAGCTTCTATATCCGTATAGCGGACGACCTAGTTAAATTAAGGTATTAAAACGGGTAATATATAGGCGGAGGGACTTGTTCCTGGCGGTGAAGATATTATAGGGTAAGAGTATAATAATGCAGGCGATTCTATTACTAATTCAAGCTTCTGTTGCTATTATTATATTACCTTTAAATATAATTAGAGAGGAGCAGCTATTAAAGATATGGGCTATTCTAGAAGTAAATCCCGTATTTATATATGCGGAGGTAATAAAAGCGTATGCGGATATCCTAAAACATATTAAGGCGGGTTGGTTTACGTATGTTCTAGTATTGCTAGAGTTGCTATTAAGTAAACGGTTCCACTATATCCTTACTTAGCCTGATTTTTGCTTACATATTTTCTTAGTTATAATTAATAAGTATTATTTAGTTGCTAACTAGGGTAAGAGCTTCTAGCCCCATTATATATAGCTCTTTAAGGTCTAATTACTGCTTAGTCTAACAGTGTCGTGGTTTATATATACTGCAATACTTAATAAGGAGACGTATACGAAGGTAATAAAGCTAGTAGGGTTTTATTAGAGTATAACGGATCTTAAACGAATAAATATTAATTAGCCTGACCTATCTATTATTAGGGGCTATATTAAGAGGAGGGATAAGAATAATTATAAGGTACTATTCTTTGTTATTAAAGAGGCATTTAAGGAGGCGGTAGTAGAGGAGGATTATACACCCGTAACCCTTGGCCAGATATCCGTAGGGTCTAGTAAGATATCCGTATTATCTAGCTAAACGCCTATAGCGTCTAGTAGGATATCCGCATCTTCTAGTTAAATATCCGCTACCTCTATTTATTAACCAGTTAGGCGGATCTAAAATCCGGTAAAAGGTACTATACAGCTAAAGGGACGAAAGGTTCTAAGTCCCGAATTAATTCCTAAGATAATTATCTTTCTTTATACCAAAAATTATATCCGTAGGTGTATAAATATAATCCGTTTGTAGCTTATAACTAAGGGCTATACTATAAAGTAGGCTAAAATAGCAGTGCGGAGTTATTATGTGATATTATCCGAACGTAACAAGAGTAGGGAGTATTAAAATTTCTATATAAAAGACTTACCTACCTGCATTCTTATTACGTCGGACGCCCTAGCCTATAGTGCGGATATTCCAGATATTATCCGTTCTATTATATACGGTTATTATTCTAATAAAAGCCTAAATATAATACTGTAGCGATTTAGACGGGCCGCCTAACGCAATAGTGTTACCGGATATGTAATTATCCTTATTAAAGACTGGTATAAGGGCGCTCTTATAGATATTACACTGCTAAAGCGAAAGTCTTAAAAACCTATAGCCCCTCTATCTACCCAACTCGGCCGTGACTTTATTACTACTAGGATGGCGATATAGGAGGATAGGGCAGCGGATTTCGCCAGCGATCTGGCTTTATTTGTTATAATTAACAGTAATATTATCTTATAGGTATCTGCCTAGGAGAAGAAGGATTAAATACTTAATAAGAATATAATATTATTAGCCCTACTAATTAAGTATATAGAAAAACAGAAGAGGGCGAAGACTGATATAGAGAAACGGGCGGTACTTTTAGATATATTATACGAGCTCGCGAATAAAGCTACTAGATGTCTACGTAATATTCTACTTAAGCTGTATAAGGAGACGAGTCCGTTATCTAGAGGTTTACGCTGTTGCTCTAATTACGACAATTCGTTATAGGCTTATAAGGAGTATAATATTGTCGTACTATATACTAGAAATATTACGAAGAGTAAGTACTTAAAGGATCTATTTATAAGTGTTAAGAAGTGGATTAAAGGATAGCTTAATATGATATACTAGGATACAGTTTAGAGTCTAATTTCCAGTTATATTATATCCAATAATTAAATCCGTATGCTCTATATCTAACCTCCGCTAACTTATAAGGGCCTTAAGCGGATATTGCCTAAATAGGATTACAGCTTCCTAGGAGATAAAGTGGACGTGCTTATCCGCTTTATTTATAAGGAAGAAATATAATATTTTAGTAATAGTATCTTATAGGCTGCGTCGCAATCTAGTAGATGTATTACCGTATCTGGAAGCTCGTCACAAACGCCTCTGCTATTAGTGGGTCAAAGGGGACCCGTTAGTGTATTAACTATAAAGAGTACTGGTCTTAATTAACTGTTGCAAACCGAAGTATTACCGCCCTTATAGCTATTATTAGCATCTAGCTCGCAAACGGATATTACTAAGTCTTAAATATCTTAGCTTATATTAACCTAAGACTTACAGGCGAACTGGTCCTAAACTACGCATACCACTTTATTGCAGTTATCTTAACAGCTATATATTTAGCCCTTAGAGCAATCCGGATATTAAAGCCTATAGCGCAGTATTAAATCTAAATCCTTAGGGCAGTCTGAGTATTAGAGCTTATAGTACAATACTAAGTCTTAACTTTTAGATAAGCCTAAGGTTTAATATTTATAACACAGCACTAGATCTCCAATTATAAAAAATCCCAAGGTTTAAGATCTGTAGCGTAGCACCAGTTCCTAGGTAGTAGGAAATCCGGAAATTTAGAATTCGTAATATAGTATTAGATCTCCGCTCCTAAAAAATCCTAAGGCTTAGGATTTAAGTTATAATACTAAATCTCCGCTTCTAGGAAACTCTAAGGCCTAGGGTTTATAGGCTAATGCTTAATCTCCGCCCTCTAAACTGGGCGCAGTTCAGAATTCGCGTACTAATGCTTGATCCCCGCCTTCTAAATTAGGTGCGGCTTAGAGTTTATAGCCTAATGTTTAATCTCCGCTCTCTAAGCTACGCGCAGCTCAGAACCTATAGCCTAGTACTTGATCTCCGCCCTTGGTTTTGGATGTAACGCAGCTATTAGGTCTACCTCGCAGTAAGAGAAAATAAAAGGACGTGTCTGCGTACTTTAAAAGTAAGAAATCCGCTTACTAAGTAAACCTAATATCCGCTTATAACCCTTCTCTAGCACCTTAGCCAAGTAGTAATTCTATATTAATATTACTTCACAAGTTAACTAGACAGCGCCTACTTAGTTTAATTAGTAGCAACTTAATAGTAAAGGATTTGCGCGTTACAAATAAGCGTATATAAGGTAGTTAATGTTTACTACGGTGAGTTATAGCGGCGATTATTTGTTAGCGAGCTAATTTAATAAAATCGGCAGCGCGGATATTTACCTTTAATTAACCTCCGCACCTCTTCTTCTACTAACCTTCCACCTCACAGCACCGCACCGCAAACTTTACCGTTGTTGTTTCATCTACTATCCATTAGCATGCCACTATCTATAGTGCCTTTATTTATACTTCTAAATACGTCCAACAGCTATTTAGTTGAGGAACTTAATATGCGCGACGTTGACGATAAAATAATTAAAGACGCTTTTAAGGACGCTTTTTCTTTCACTAATCCTTTAGGGTCTCTACCTGAAGGGTAAGCTTTCTAATACTAAATTATGCCTATAGCTAATATAATTTTAGGAAATATATACTAAAGCACTCTTTGTTGGATATAGCAGAGCACCATAATAATGCTATTACGAAATCCGCTAGAAATCCGCTTACCTTTTTACTGCCTACCTCTTTGCCGCCTACCTCTTTGCCGCGTACCTTTAAGCCGCTTATTTCTCCGCCTGCTGCCTCTAAAAAGTTTAATTATTATCGTGCTTCTGCTTTTTTTAAGAGGCAGGCTAATAGAATTGCTGCGTAAAATGTTGAGTATAAGATAGCCTTTAAATCGTATGTGTTAGCTATACTATTTTAGTGTCTTATCTATTAATTTACCTCTTATAGTAACCTAATAGAAATGTTAGAGATTTTAGATAATAATAAAAGGAGCAATTTTAATAACGCCGACTCTCCCAAAAGCTCTCCTCTATCCTCTTATAATCTCTATAGCCCTTATAAGCTCCGCATAACCTAAGCCACGACGTTAAATATTAACACGAACGAGCGCCTTCCTATTTAAGTGCCGTTAGTAAATAAATGGTACACCCCAAAAGCTGGTGCTTAGGAAAATATAAAAGAAGCTCGTTAGCGGATATATACCCACGTCCAGAATATTAAGGGTAACTCTGGTATGCTGCGCAATCCGCTATACGCTCTATGTGTTAAGCAAGACTATAAATGTCGCGTTTACAAGCAGAACTCTAGGCCTTATTTTAGAGGTGCATGCTTAAGATGTCGCTTAAGTAGCAGGTTGTGTAAAAAGGTACGTATTAATAGTATACTACTATCCTATCAGCTAACACGTATATAGGATAGTTTGCTAATATTAGAGCCAGTTACACCTTAGCGCAAAAAACGTACGTAATTAGCTTCTACTAGTAGTCCAGCTAGAACGCCTACTAAGAAGGTATAATATCCGCATTTTAACAATATGGATATTGCTGATATTTGTATAGCTTCGCACCCACACCATCCCCCCTCTAGAGACCTCCCCTCCCCCTAAGACTTCCACTTATAGCAATGTATATAGCCGTAAAGGCACCCACTCTATTACTACTCCTTTTACTCTTTTACTAATTCCTAGTACGCCTAGTGCTACTTTTAGTACTATTACTCCTACTAGTATGGAAAATATTAGGGTGTATTTAGCAATTGCTATTTCTGCGCGCGTTAATATAGTTTATAAATAGGTGGCTAAGGTAGTAAAAGATGTTCGGGCTATAAACCACCGGTTAAATAAGCTTAAAGGTTCTCTAAGTGAGATAAAGAATAAGCTTGCGTTTATAAGGCGTGGTATTACTGCACTTATATACAACGCTAGGTTACTGGATATAGAACTTAAGTAGATATAGGTTGGCTATTACTACGGATTAGCTATTATTACAGGTTTAGAGTAATAAAATAGTAACTCTTACCTCTCTGCTGCTACGTACGTAGGAATTAAGTCTCTGCCTTATATTTAATAGATATCCTTAATTAATATTATAATATCCGCATAAGCTGAGATAACAATATCCACATAAGCTAAAATGAAGATATTTATATCCGCGCACCATTAATGTTTACTAAGGTAAGTCACTATAGCAGCAATTATTTGTTAGTAAGCTAATTTAATAAAATTAGCAGCGTAGATATTTACCTTAATTAACCTCCGCACTTCTTCTTCCTCTACTAACCTTCTACCTCATAGCACCGCACCACGAACTTTATTATTGTTATTTTATATACTGTCCCTTAGAATACTATGATCTATAATGCCTTTATTTACACCTCTAAACGATATTAATATAAATAATAGCAACTAGGCGGTTAAGGAACTTAATATGCGCGACGTTAACGATAAGGAGTTTAATGCTATTAAGCACGCTATAGCTACTCTTACCAAGCCTTTAGGCTCTGTTTTTAAAGAGTAAGCTTTCTAATACTAAATTGTGCCTATAGCTAATATGATTTTAGGAAATATATACTGAGGCGCTCTTTATAGGATTTAGTAGATAATAACAATAAGAATAGAGCAAAATCCGCTAAAAACCTACTTACCTTTTTACTAGATACCTTTCCGCTGCCTGCATCTTTGCTATAGGCTACTTTGCCATCTACTACTTTACCGTCCGCCTCTCTACCGCCGCCGCCTAATGCTTCTAAAAAGAGGCTTGATAAGGCTCATTTATCTTCTTTTCTTAGAAAGCGGGCTAAAAAGGCTGCTAATACGAATATAAAGCTTAAGATAGCTATTAAATCGTATATGTTAGTTATACTATTTTAGTGTCTTATCTACTAATTTACCTCTTATAGTGACCCAAACACTGTATATAAGGTTTCTTCGGATAGTAAATCTTTAGATAGCGACAAAGATGAAGACCTTAATGACGCTGACTCTCGCAATCTTTGTAGCCCTTATAATCTCCGCAGCCTTTAAAATCTTAGCAGCCCTCGCAATCTTTGTAGTACTTCTAATATAAATAAGCGCCTTCCTATCTAAGTACCGTTAGCGAATAAATAGTACACTCTAAAAGCTAGTGTTTGGGATAATATAAAGGAAAGTCGCCAGTGGATATTAACACACGTCCAGAATATTAAGGGTAGCTTTAGTAAGCTGCGTAATCCGCTATATACTCTATATAAGAAGTATAGCTATAAATATTACGTTTATAAGAAGGACTCTAGGCCACATTTTGGGGGCGCGTGCTTAAGATGTTGTATAGGTAATAGGCCGTGCGGAAAGGTACGTGCTAATAGTATACTATTATTCTGTCAGCTAATACGCGTATAGGGAAGTTTACTAAATCTGGAGCCGGTTATACCTTAGGGCAGAAAACGTGCGCAATTAGCTTCTGCTAGTAGTCTAGTTAAAACACCTACTAAGAAGGTATGCTATCCGCATCTTAATAATACGGATATTGCTGATATCCGTATAGCTTCGTTCTCGCACTATCCCCACCCGCGCCACTACGCCTCCCCCTACTAAGACCTCCCCTCCTATTAAGACTCCCACTTACAGCAGTACGTACGGCCGTAGGGGTACCCGCTCTACTGCCGCTCCTCTAACCCTTTTAGTAATTACTAGCACGCCGGGTGCTGCTATTACTACTACCGCTTCCGCTAGCGCCGGGTCTATTAGGGTATATTTAGCAATTGCTATTTCTGCGCGCGTTAATATAGTTCGTAAATAGGTAACTAATATAGTAAAAGATATTCGAGCTATAGATCGCCGGTTTAATAAGTTTAAAGATTCTCTAAGTAAAATAAAGGATAAGCTTGCGTTCCTAAGGTATGGTATTATTACACTTATACGCAATACTAGGCTACTAGATATTAAATATGGGTAGATATAAGTTAGCTGTTACTGTAGGTTAGCTATTATTGCCAGTTTACGATAATAAAATAGTAGCTTATACCTTTTTACTACTACATTTGTAGGAATTAAGTCTCTGCCTTATATTTAATAGATATACTTAATTAATATTATAATATCTGCATAAGCTAAGATGACGATATCCGTATAAGCTAAGATGACGATATCCGCATAAGCTAAGATAAAGATATTTATATATCTGCACTATAAAATAGCCTACTGCTACGTTATATACTACGCACTAAGAAGATTATATACTGGCTAGAGTTAATATTAATAAAAAGAACTCGATTAATATAAAGATAGAAACGTACCATAAGCCTAAGCATTTAAAAGTCCTCCGGCATATTATCTGTAGCCTTATTAAATTTATCCTTATAAGGGTTATATAGTAAACCGCTAATATAAGACATCCGTATATTAAAATCAGTAATGCCGCCCTATAAGAGCTGCTCTAATCTAAGTTAAAGAATAGTAGGTGCCTTAAACCTAACGTCCGTACACGCTGACGCACAATAGAAGTATATCCGCAATTAAAACAATAAATTACTGTTACTCTTAGTATTTATTAAGTAAGTTATATACCAACTATTATATATATTAGTAGAGGTATAGGTGTAACATTAGGACAATAAACTATGTAAATATATTTAGCAGCTTCTCCTAGTACCTTTATATTCTCGTTAATATTACCAAAGCTGTATATAAGGGGATTAAATAGCAAACCGGCTGCAGTTAATAGGAAGGCGTTAAATGTATTTACGCCGTCCTTCGCGAGTTTCTTATATCTATGCTGTAGAATTAAAGGAGCCTTAAAATCCGCCGAGCGCCGCCTATATTATATGATTAAATCCTTCCTAATCTAATCTGCAAGATAGCGGATATCTAGCGCTAGAGACTTAGTCGTATGTTTACTGTTTATACGTTTACTAAATATACGCTTAAAAATATCGCGGAGCGTGCTAGTGTAACTTATTATAAGAACACTCTATTTAAACAGCTTATCTATACCAAATATTAAATTCCCGCGCGTCCAGAGCAACTCCTTAAGTTAAAGATTTAGCAGTTTATTAAGGCGATCCGTCTTAAAGAAGCTATTTAGCCGCCCTTAGAGGTTAACTAAACTATTAGTAAGGATAGCCCGTTAAAGCACTAGATTGTAAGCGCTTGTTCTAACTAGTTACTATAGGATTAGTATATCGTATATATAGTTCTTTAATAAGCTTTTAGCGAAGTATAAGTAAAGGCGGGGGATTATACGCTTTAGTAGTCCAATATCCGTATACTTAATGGCGTATTTTAGAAGCTTATAAGTATTAATAACCTATAGGAACCGGATATGATTGAAGAACTTCATATTATGGTTATTAGCGGCGGAGCTTAATGTACCCGCAGAGGATGACGTCGCTGCTGGCTAACGTACGTTGGTAGGTAGCTCTGAATAATTAGACGTGCGCTAATTTACATTGCGGCATACATCTCTTAAAAAAGCTGCTGTGTGGATATCCTTAACATACTCTAGAAATTACTGCGGAGATAGGTTTCGTATATATTACTCGGCCTCACCATCTGCCTTAATATTACACTTATTGTGGATATAGAGCAGGAATAATGTAATAACACGAGCGTTAAAGCTTTGGAGGATCAGCTCTTCCATATAATAAAACAGGGCCTTTTCCCTAGGAATATTGCGCCGACCTAGGTGATTTATATGGGTGTAGAGCGCTAAAAACTGCTACGCGGCTTACTTACCCCTATAGAATGTACGTATAACCATATACAGGAAGTTTAATCGCACATGCTATAGCCCTGGAATAGGCAATACCCACTTATAGCTATTATACGCACCTTCCGCCTTAACCCGCTCCTCTTTATATAATTAGATAAGCTTTACGGTCTTCTGATCTCCGTATACTAGGAATAGCCAGTTATTAAAAGCGGTTTCGCGATTATACTGCAGTTAATCCAGAAAGATATTCTCTATTATGCGATAATTGCTATTAATAGAAGCCTTACTATCTAAAATAGGTCCTAAAGTTATATACTCTGTCCTTTTATAAGGGAGAACATTAACTGCTAGTATACGCGGATATTTAATATCCGCGTTAGAGTTAAATATACTATTAACCGCAGTAGGATACGCGCATTAGATAGCGTCCGCAATAAAACTTATAAATATCCGCTTTTGGAGGTCGTTAAACTTATTCCTAGCTATATTAATAACCTTATCTAGCTTAAGTTAACGGGTGTTATTTAACATCGACTGCTTAAGGCCCCCTTTAGGCATGCATACTCCGCGTAAGATCTTTCCTATAGTGTATAAATTAAACTCGCTAATCTCGCCAATAACCTAATATTAAGTCTTTTAGTAATAGTTAAAGTTATTATAGATAATGTAGATATTATTATGAATAGATAAAGACTTAATTAGTTTCTTAAAGGTTATTAGCGCTAAAAGTACTAGCAGAATTAATAGGACCTTCCTTAGAACGTTTAGCTAGCCTAAGCTTTTTAGTATTAAGAGTTATATAACTATTAATTAGACTAAGGCCATATAGGAAAAATAGCATACGGCGCTTTATACTAAGCGCCTAAAGATATAAACTAAGTAGACGGGCAAAACCGTTTGCGAAGTTTTAGGTGAACCCTAGGAGGAATATAGAAGTAACTATAACTATACGTCCGCTATGCGGATCTTAACTGCGTTCCTCTCTATTTAGTGCGGATATCCCCTTAATAAGCTAGAACAGCAGCGGACTATGCTGCTGAATAAACTTGGCTGCATTCTTAAGGTTAATATCCTAAAACTCTATATTTGGAGTCTATATGTTAAAGGGGCCGCGTTATAATTGTAGTTGGCGAAGCTCTTTTTAAATATAGCGGATAGTACAGGTTACCAGCGTTGTATAAATATTAGCCCTATTAATAAGTTCTTCTTATATTTCCCTATCCTCTAGTAAAGTAATAAGTAGGTCCCCTACTTTCTTCTTTTTTCTATTACCTCTATGCCCGTTCTCGCTTTCTAAGAACTTAAAGACCAGCCTATAAAAAGACTAGCCCTATTAATATAGAAGGTCCCTAACAATATTAACCTTCTCTTTCTTTAATATCTTTGTCTGACTAGTAGGTAGAATATCCGCTAGTTGCGGAGAGGGCTGGCGGCATAGGCGTTTAGTGTTGGTGTTTACTACGTGGCTTAGTGGTACAGAGGTGGAATTAGAGCCTCTGTGGTAACGAATTCCTTTTAACGTTGCGCGTATATAAGGAGCTAAAGATCTTATAACTTATAGAGTAGGCTTTTCTCTATAATTTGGTGTGATTTTTATATCAATAGGTATTATAGGAGGGTAGATTAATTTCGTTAAAGTTAATAAGGTCTTCTTATATAAACGGTGTTTAGGTTTTCCTACAAATCTCGCCAAAGTCCCTCAGACTAAGAAAACGATTACCGTCCTAAATCAGCTTAGCGGACGGTGCGGATATTCCAATATCCGCAATCGATTTCTTGGTCTGAGCTTCTGAGGTAAAGCTAAAAGGCCTAATTTTGGCAAGCCAGCAAGCCGAATAAGGCCCAGCTTGCTTGCTTGCTTGCCCGCTTGATAGAAAATATATATATAAGTTTAGTAGTTAAAAGTCGAATCTAATAATAACTTTAGGTGCAAATACTGCAAACAAATCCCGTTTATTTATTTTTCCGTGCTGAGCTTTTTTGCCGAGGTACATAGACAAGCCTCTCACGTGTGCAATCACGTGCCTCCCGCGCACGCCCCCTAGATCCTCCCCCGAAGCCTGCCTCCCTTCGAAGCCTGCCTCCCTTAGAGCCTCCCTCAAAGGCTTCGTGATAACCACCCCTGCGCAACTACATCGTACAATCACTACAAGTCGTGGCCGCGGAGGAGCTTTTGGGTGGTTTATAGCCTTAATTTTGTATACAACACCAAAATTCTATGCGAAATCAATCAAGTGGCCAA
>Ga0307515_10023364_pt1 | contig 10837 bp, 4 predicted proteins | sample 17_EM_MG_FD_194513 | JGI IMG/M metagenome (GOLD analysis project Ga0307515, IMG submission 194513) | Populus trichocarpa ectomycorrhiza microbial communities from riparian zone in the Pacific Northwest, United States - 17_EM | ecosystem: Host-associated > Plants > Roots > Unclassified | place...
TTCTATTCTTAAGTAGGACAAAAATAGCTACTGGGAAGTGGCTAAGAGCAGAAGGATCTCTAGAAGGAGGCAACTCCTACTAAAAGTCCTAGTAGATAGACCATAGAAAGCAAAAGGATAGAAATAAACTATAAAAAGGACAGGGACAGGCGTTAGGATTATTTAGGATTTTATTCCAATTTTTTCTATTATTTTCCTATTGTTTTCTCACTACCTAATAGTTGTTAGCAACCTAGTATCTTACGAGGAAGCTGTAAATCCCTAGTTTAGGGATTTATAAACTACTAGGACATAGCTACTAGTACATGTTAAGCTGCCTAGAAAGGATTCATGTATATAGAACTATAGCGCCATAGCCTAAAGGCTGCATGCGCAGTATTGTACGTATTATAAAAAAACGTAAAAAAAAAAAAAAAAAAAACCGGGTAAAGATTAGCAAAGCAGAAATTGGAAACCCAAGATTATATTTTGGGCAAATAAAACACTATTACTTTTCGTTTTTTTTAAAAAACGACGTATAAAACTTGTCGCTTTCTACGTTTATATAAACAGCACTATAGTTATAGGGTCTACTATACACCGTTTAAAATAGACATAACTAACTTATTGGGGTATAAAGATAGTCTTAATAATAAAGGCGAGTACTATAGGAAAGTGGGATTAATATGCTTACTAAATAAACCGCAGTTGTATACTCTTTACGCATGGAAATCCGGAAGCTTTGTGATATAGAGTAATAGCATTACGATTATATTATAAAAAGCTTAGATACGATTAAAAGACAGCTATATTTTGGCTAAGAACTAAAAGATAGAGGCAATGGAGAAGGTACTTCTATTAATAGTAACAGTTATACCTTCTAATAATCTTCTGTATCTAATCAATTATATAGCATTAGAACCCTTAATAGAAGGCAAGACGATTTTTAAGTTACTTGTAAAAGGGATTAGTAGATATATTTTTTAAGCCCTAATTTGAGAAGCTTCTTTAAAGGAAAAGGGTAGTAATTGGAAAACTATTCTAGCAAGTGTAGGCATAAAGCAGGTCCTAAGAAAGTACCAATAGTAGATATATAAAAATAAAAATGACTTTAATACTATAAAGAAGAAGCTGTTTCTATATAAAAAGCCCTATAGACCTAGCATACCGGACAAGTCCCTATATAATAGATCCTACAGGCTTAAAGAACTAGAGAAATTCCTATAAAAGAAGTCTAACGAATTTGGCGACAAGTAGAAGTCCTATTACACTTCCTCCTAACCCTTTCCCACTATACTAGTAGAGGTACATAATCCCACTTAGCAGATTGCAATAGATGGAATAAGCGCTAAAGAGTATACACTAGATATTATTCTTTAACTCTTTAATATATAAATCCATAAGCCCACTAACCTTAAACACGACTGGTACTTACTTAAAATATAAGTATTTAAGCTTAGAAAGAAACTTATAGAGTTTAGGGTTATTATTACATATTAGTTATCCTTTATTGGTGATACGGCGAATAAAATCTTCTACCCGTATTAAGAAACTTAAGAGATTATCATAAATTGTATAAAGCTCGGAAGAGGTCAAGCTAAGAAAGACGAAAGCGTGGATTTTAGAACGTAGATAGACTACTAGGCGTTCTATAAGCATTCTACAATTTCTTATTAAATTTCTACTTTATCCTTCTATATAGCATTATACTTACAAAGTCTTACCTGCTGAATTACGCCAAATCCTAAGTTCTCTATTGTTACTTAATAATCCATTATTATTACCCCAGTTTAGTTTATCAATATTAGTAGTATCGGTTCGCCCTTCTACTAGGTTACTCTAGCGTAATTTATTAATAGGGTGGCCAGAAGTCCGCAGCTTATCACTATCGTTCTAAACCACTATCTCTTTATTACTATCTTTATTACTATCCTCTTCCTATCCTTAATTATTATTACCGGAGAAGTTAGTGGTAGGTTAATTACTAGGTGTGAAATATATAAAGCTAAAGTAGCTAGGGTATCTAGGGTATACACAGATCGTCTCCTAAGCTTTTCCTGCAGGCCTATGAAAATTATTAGCAATCCGATTTAGGTTTGTCTAAGGCATTATATATAATAGGACTTATTTAACGAGCACAGAAAAGAACTATATTTTAGTAAAGCTTAGTATTTAAAGAAAAGGTAGCTTAATCTAAGGACATTTAGAGGTAAGGCGAATGCTACCTTTATAATATATCCTCTACTGCTTAGCAGAGCTAAGACCAAACTTAAAAAGGGAGGTCAATATTGCCCGAATAAGGCGAAGTATATTAGCAGCCCCTTTACCCTAAATCTGGCGCGTAATATCCATTAGTTATAATTACACCTTACTTAGCGTGCTGTCTGCGCCTAAAATCGTAGGCCGCTAGACTGAATCTAACGGTGGCTGTTTAAATTAAAGGAGGCATTACTAGGGGTAATTATTGGCTAAGCTGTTACTAAATATGAATATCCGACTAAAACATATTATATTAGTGCGGAAGAATTAACGCACTAGTCTCTAGATTTGTGAGCAGTGCTTAGCTGTCATTGCTTATTAGATTATAAGTAGTCTCGATAATCTAAATTTGCTAAATTTGAATTTTTATCTCCGTTTCTCCCAATTTGGCCTTCTCTTGTTGGGTATCTTATACTGCGTTTTAATGGAGTCTTTTAAGATCTCTAACCTTGTTTTGTAGCTACTAATTCTTATCTCTCTCTATAGTTAACTCCCGTTTATACTATCTTCTTATATCTCCCTTGGAATTTCTCTCTTTCTATAACTCTCTTTTCAGGCTTTTAATCTCAGCACGTAAGTGGCGCTTAATATCCTTAAGCCGTTCCACTTTTTGCTTCTCTTAGGCTAATAAGTCTCCTTATAATACAGCTAGAGGAGCTCTAGGGATATAGTTGGCGTCAATATACCTACAGAAAGAAGTTAACGTTTCTAGGAAATCAAACTTCGAATTATTAGTAAGTATTTAGATTTTGATATCCAACGCCATGCCTATTAGGTGCTACTTTTAAGAAAGCTATAACACAAGTCACGCTTAGCATAAAATGAGGTTATTTTAGTACCTTAAACGCAGTCTGTAAAGAAGATTAATAAAACGAATAAAGAGGACTAATCTTTAACATGGTCATCCTTAAAAGGTCGGCCATAGCGACAATCGCTAAGTAACTTTGCCTTAGAGGTGAACTGAGGAAGCTGTCGTTCTTTATAGGAATGCTTTATTGACTTTAGCACTTGCGTAACCTAAGATATAGGTTTACTAATATTATCCCCGCAACCAGGCTTTGCTTACTTAAGAAAATGGATAGTAAGTTCCCTATTAGGATCCTATTTCTATAGTTTAAGGGCCCGATCTATACAAAAACCTTAAATAACGGCAAGATTTCCTAGTTTATGCCAAAGAGCTAGACTTAGCTCTTTAACGACGGGTTTTTGTTTACCCTTCTCCTTTTTAGGAATTATAAAATAACGCATACAAAATGCCTATAGCGTAACATAACCCAACTATCTATCCCCCTTAAATGTTGTTGGGGATAGCGGTGTTATCTAGTCTTCTAGATATTTAACATTGAGATTTTCGGGACGAAAATAGACAGCTAAAAGCTACGCTAGATAGTACGTTTTTGTTTAGAGCCCAGGAGTTGTTTAAGGATAGTATAGCAAGGTTTAAGATACTTTAAATTTTCGAAACAACTATGTAGAGTAGGAATTAAGCAAGAAACTAATAAAATGTTTTTAAGAAGCGAATCCCTCTTATAAGAGTCTGTAATAGTAGGAAATATTGTTTTTAATTACATCTAACTTTTAATGGAAATCCGGTCTCTTTTGGAGAGAGCAGGTGCGCAAAGCTAGTGCTCTTATTAATATCGAATATTAATTACTGAATTTTCAATATTAAATATTGAAGATTTTTAGAGTTGAGGTGGTAAAAATAAGGCAAGATATATTAGTAAATGACTCTCGGGCCTCCTTACAATACGTACGTATTTAAAATTCATTAGGTAAACCTATTGTTGGTATACTTTAATATAGTGTAATAGATGTAATATACGTGCAGTGCGATGTGTAATTGGATTCTTGAGGTTCTATTCTATAATATAGTGTTAATACATATACGCGTCTCGCGTAGGTTACGTGCTATATACGTAATACGTAAAACGAATATATACCGACACCTATAGAAGGTAAAAATTACCAAACATTAAATTAGATCTTGTAAGTTATCGCGCACAACATCGTCAATTTTAATAATTTTTATACCCCCTAGAGCTCAACCCTCCCCCTCCCCATACACTCTACCTTTAATTAATGCCATCTACTAACGCAACTGAGGACAATAATATATCTTCCTCCGCTATTTCTAAGCTTAATTCTAATTGATTTATCCACTCTAGCGGCGACGACGACGCGTTAAGCGACCTTACCCCAAATATAAACTCCCCAAAAGTCGCCTTGTAAAAGCGCTAGTTATTTACCTCTATATAGCAGCTTACCCGCGATCTTCTCCCTTATAAAGCTATTCACGATGGCAAGAATCGCATATAGTATTGCTTAATGTGGGGAGGGAGGCTATGGCGATAAATGTGGCATAAGAGACTTTGGAGGCCTTAGCAGAATCTAGAGAGCAGCTAATATCTACTACACCACGCCAAGGATTGCGGAGGTGACGATAGTAGTAAGAGAGTAGTCGCGAGAGAGTAACTATTTTAAAGCTTTACTAGAGCCTAGGGGCGTACGGAGCCTACTTTTAAATAAAACACTATACTAAGACTATACTATATTTAATATTTAATATTAAATTAATATTTTTCAATATTGAATTAATTTTCAATATTAATATTAATACGGCCTTTTATAAATATTAAATATTAATAAGAGCACTGCGCAAAGCTCCAGTTTCTATACTGTAAGGGCATTAATAGCAGAAAATAAGATGTTCAAAGTATTACGGGGTAGAATAGTTTTATAGGGTAGAATAGTTTTACGGCCTAGAATTTAATTCTAGATAATTAAAATATACTTAAGATAATTGAGGATCTCCTAAATATGTATAAGTAAGAGCACACCTATATAGATTAGAAATATACCTCGTCACACTTTAAACCTAAAAAACGATATAAAGTGCCTAGCTAAATTGGGTAAAAGAGTTCCGGCATATTATTAAGTGTGTAAAATGTATCTTAAAAGCGCCTGTTCTTTAACAGCTGCCGTAAATCTTTCTCTTTTGTGGGTGTAAGCCGACTCTACTATCGGTTCTCCAATTTATTATCGTTTCTTTAACAATAATATAAGATCTTGTAAAATATTTCTCCGTCTAAAAAGGGCTACTCATTTCTAAAGGCCTCTATAATATTTGTTAAAGCATTTAAAGAGAGTTCTAGAAATCGCGTTAGATACTTAAGGGGGTATAAATATTAAAACTTATATTTAGAGTAAAGCTTAACAGTTTACTATTAATTATTTAAATTTAGAACTTGCTTAGCAGCTGTTAGATAACTTATATAGAGCTATTCATTGATAAAATGGGTTGATTGATTAATGATCTTGATCTTGTCTTAATCGTTACTTAACCTAGGGCCCCTAGGCTTAGACGAAGATATTTACAATGCACGTGACCCGTGCACGTCCTACGCCTTTGAGAATACAGATTATCTAACATACCCCCTTAGCTTTAACCTGGTCGAGGACGAAGCTAGCCACCTTCTCGTATCCGTCCATGCGTTAATTAAACCGTAATCTCATCTAAATCCTTCCGTCTTGCTTTGATACTGTCCCTTAGGTCCTCCAGTTGCTTCTCCTTATTCAGCCGCTCCTTAATATCCACCATTCCGATCATATTAACGAAGCTCTTAAACCTCTGCTTGGGCAGGGCCTTCGTGAGTCCATCAGCAATCATCTCCTTTGTCGCTGTCCATTGAAGTCGTACTCGTCTCATTGCGTATTCCTGACGTAGCCAGTATCAATAAATATTAACGTGTCGGAGCTTCGTGATCAGCTTTGCCGTATCTTCTATAATTAGTTAGAGCGTCTAGGTATTGTTACATTTAATAATTAAGGGCTCGTTTAGCTGTAACGTTATTGCTTTAAATAGCCTGCTAATAAAGATAGCTTCCTTTACTATCTGTAATAGGGCTAACAACTCGGCTTCTGTACTTAACGTCGTAACCATACCCTGCTTATTTGCTCTCCAGGCAATCGGCCCCCCGAATAGCTTTATAATGTATCCTTACAAGCTCTTTCTATCGACGGAGTTATCCGCGAATGATACATCGCTGGCACAGATAAATGATTACGCTTTACTTCTACCGTCTCTTCCGTCGTCTCGTCCTTGGTCACGTATTCCTTTATCTCTCCCTCTACCGTTCGTTCCTTCCTTATCTCCTCCATAGTAGATTACTCTGCTCCTCGTGCTATATAGGTACTAGATAACTCTGTCTACCGCTTAATAGTGCTCTTGGCTTAGGTCCTAATTAAACCTTACTAGCCATAATACTGCAAAGGCAATATCTAGACGCGTTATAGTAGCTGCATAAAGTACTAAACCTAGTTTTCTCTAATATAGTATCATAGAAGCTGGTAAGGATATAGGACGGACTAATAGGTCTGTATCGGGGGACGGACGCGTCAGACGGATTATACGGTAATTGGTAGAGAGGAGTTCTAATTCTGCCATAGGAGTGTCTGGAAGACGCCCTCTAAGATCTATCTCATACTAGTTAGCTATCTTCTCAATATAGGCTTCCTGGGATAGCTATAGGAGCCTCTAGCTACAATCGCGTAGCATATAGATTCCTAGGAACCATTTTAGCTCGCCAAGGGTACTTATCTAGTATTCCTTACTCAGCTCCTTAATTGCTTCTTAAGCTTTCTTCTTATCTATCTTTTAGTAGCAGAAGACAATATTATTAACATAGAAGAAGACAATTATTCTACCTTTTAGCATAACACACGGCTCCTGGGGTACTTCTTTAAAACCCAATTCGTTTAATAAGCTTGTGAGATTCTTCTGCTATAATAGTGGTGATCGTCGTAGTCCGTACAGGGCTTTTCTTAAGCGCAGTACTTTGTCTATTTTTCCTTTATTAAACCCTAGCGGTAGCTTTATATAGACAACCTCGTTAAGATCGTAATGGACAAACGCATTAACTATATTTATCTGTGTTGTCTCTAGGTTGAATTTTATAGTGATCGCTATAAGGGTTCGGAAGGTTATACTAGCTAATGTAGTAGCTCTTATAGGTAGGTCTCCTAGGGCCTGTTAATTTCCGTAGACTACTAAGCGTGCCTTACATTTCTAGAGAAATCTATACTTGTCCGTCTTATAGACGAACACCCACATTAAGCTAAGGACCTGCTATCCCTTTGCGTGCTTCTTATCTGTTTCTTAAAACGACCTCATTTAATAATAAGATTGGAGATAGGCTCGTTAAGCCTCTTAGGACTAATCTTAAAGAGGATGCTTATTAAGGTCCTAAATTAACTAGGGTGGCGGAGGTAAGTTCTTCCTATATAATCTAACATCGCGTATTCTGCCTAATTTTAGCTTACTATCGTTAAGTCAACTGTTAAGGTTAAACTTCCTTCCTGCTAAGAAGGCGCCGTAATAGGCTAACGTAATCCTTTTAGTAACAAAGTCTTCAAACCTATTATCACTGGCTTCCTTAAACAAGTCTTTAACTAAGTCGTTGGATACCCCCTAAGTATTAAACGCATCTCCTACTCAATAAGCGACGTCTTAATTAGTACCTTATACATCTAACTTCGTAGGATACTCAACGTAAAAGGCACATGGAGATTCTTCGTCTTTTTCTGTTGGAGGTGGTATACAGTATGTATCTTTGAGAGCTCTTACAAGCTTGAGATCTGCTAACTTATCAAAGGCTTAAACTGGCTCATTATCGACGTTATCATCTTCCTCTTAACTTAACAGTTTAAGTACTTCTTCGTTATCTTCTAGAAGAACCTTATTCTTAGTCAGGGTATCAAAAAGTTAAATCTTCTTAATCAGCGTGTCTAACTTAGCGTATAGGTCCTTTAAGATGTCCATTCGCTTACCGTCAAAGAACGTCTTCTCGTTAAAGATAACGTCCCTAATAGAGATGACGATACCTTTATATAGGATCCAGATCCTATAGATATTGGTAGAGTTATAGCCAATAAGGTAGCTGATATGGGCTCACAGATCTAGCTTGCTCAGCCTTTTCTTCTTCAGCTCAGCGTCTGACATTATCGCGTACGCCCTACAGCTGTAGGCTTTTAGGTGCGCTAGTTGCGGCTTTCTTGACCTATTGGCTAGGAAGGTATAGAACTTCTTATATAGCGATTTCCAGCTATTGCTTTTCAGTGGCGTTCAATCTCAAAGGTACACTACGCAGTTAACTATCTCGTTCTATAGGTCGTGTGGTAAATTAGCAGCAATTCTCATTACTCGTAATCTCTCAATAATTACACCCCCTAAGCGTTCGGCGGTACCGTTCTAAGCTTAGGTATATAGCGCCGAAGGCTTAAATATAATTCCTTAAGTCCGTAGCCATTTAAGGGTTCTTCTTTTCCCTAGCTCGTTGTCTAATCTAATAGTATTAACCTTAAGGTTATACCTTAGACAAATCCATTAGGTAAAATCTTTAAGCACTCGTAGTGTCTCCTTCTCTTCGCCATACGTCATTATAAAATACAGGAAGGTTCTTCCTAAGAAGGTGTTATAGATGAACATAACTCATACAAATCCAGCATACGCTTCCTTAAGGTTAGTTTAGTCAATATAGAGGTTAAGATAAGGTTTATTAATTTTCCGTTTTAAGAACCTTCGTAAGACCTAACGCTTAATTTTGGCGAGACTATAATATTAATATTCCGTCGTCTTTAGGCCTCAAAGCTTAACTCCTAAGGCGTTAAGACCTAAATAATAAAGGCTTATAGGTCCTAGATAACCTAGACGCAGATGCCATAGACGTGCATCTCCTTTCAAATCTAGACGAGCGTCTCTTAATGATGCTCTGCGCTTCCGTTAACATAGCAGTCGGCTTATATTAAACGCTAATAGACTTCCTAATTAGATGTATTCGATAGTCTATTGTCCGTAACGTTCTTCCATTTAACATAGGGTTGTGTCATCCTTTTAAACTAGAAGATTATTGTCTCCTTTATTGTCCCAGTAGTACCCTCATTTTTAAAGTAGACGGAACGACATAAGGTTCGTATTAAAGTCCGTATAAAAGGTAATATCCTTAAGACATAGGATTCCCTTACTCTTGTCTGGTTTTGTAACTTAAACAGTAACGTCGCTATAACCTAGTATAGGCGCTTCTAAGCTGCCGGCGATAATGTATTTATATCTTAAAGCTTTCCTAAAGTTATAGAAACGAGAGAGGTTATTAAAGATATAGAAAGTAGTTCCTAAGTCAAGAATAGTCGATAGCTTTAGTAGATAAAGTTGACCGGTATAATACAATTCTAGGAATATCGCATTAGCTTCTCCCTTAATCTTAACTTCCTAACTCTTATCCTATCGTTATTAAGCCTTATCTTCCTATTCTTTAAGTCTAATCTTCGTAACTTAGTTAGCGAGATTCTTATTCTTTTCTACCTTCTTTAGTGCCCTATTAATGCGCGTATCTCCTATTGTAACTCCTACAGGTCTCTTATCTTTAAATAAACACTAATAGTCCTATAGGGAGTGTCCTCGTATTCCGCACGCTAAGTACTTAGGCGTTAGCTTCTTACAGGACGTCTCCTTATCCACCAGTGTCCTGGCTCTCTTTAAGCGTCTATTATATACTAAGGCTCTTCCTCTTTATAAACCTTTAGTAGTATTAAAGTAATCCTTAATAGCTTACTCTGCAAAGTCTGCATTAAAGGTACTTCCTTTTATAGTAGTATTGGCTTTCTTTAAGGGTGTTCTAAGTCCTTCTTACAGCTCCTTTACTACTTTACGGTATTCGGAAGATCTTAACTTCTGTGGGTTATTCAACTCGGTAGTGTACTTTATACAGTAGGCGTCACTAAAAGGTCAAATAACGTCTGCTAATTCTTAAAGCCAGATTCTATTAGACATTTAAGGGATCTTATACTTCTCTCCTAGTAATATCGCGTGTTCCCATTAATCTAGCCATTAGTTTAATTTTGACAATTGTTTAAACCCCTTAAGGGCTTCTGTATACTAATATTGTACCTTCTTCCTAATAAATAATAAGGTAGGTTCTGTGTTCTCCTTTAACCAAGATAGCCATTCCTTAACGGTCACAGAAGGGTTAAGCAGTAGCTTCTTCTAAATTAATACTATAGACGTAATCTGGGTGCGTATCTGTTGTAGATACTCTTCCTATTTTAGGAAGTACTTTATATCTTAATCGTAGTATCGTCTACTGTTCTCGTACGTCCTCTATTAATTCGTCAAGAGCTATATATATAAGGTTACATTCTCATTTAAATCTGTAACCTTTAGATAAGATGGTTCTTATAGTAGACCTTATTCTAGTGCTACATTATTAGGGTCAACGTGGGCCCAAATTCGTTTATCCGCGAGGGCTTATAGTTGCCAGATCCATTGCTCCCAGTCTTCTGGCTTATTGAGGATGATTGTATTCAACGAACTCGACGTCGGTGGAGTCATTTAACTAATAGGTAAAGGAGGAATTGAGATGGTATTTTGCTGTCAGGATTGTCCTTATCATCAGGATCGTCCTTGTCGTCAGGATCGTCCTTATTGTCAGGATCGTCCTTTAATGATTGAGGTGGAGTCTCGTGGAATCTCGTGGAATCTCGTGGAATCTCGTCCTGTGACAATTGAGGTAGGATTTCGATCAGGGTCGTCTTGTGACGATGA